>Ga0116148_1000445_pt1 | contig 51653 bp, 40 predicted proteins | sample AD_UKC055_MetaG_FD_89786 | JGI IMG/M metagenome (GOLD analysis project Ga0116148, IMG submission 89786) | Active sludge microbial communities of municipal wastewater-treating anaerobic digesters from USA - AD_UKC055_MetaG | ecosystem: Engineered > Bioreactor > Anaerobic > Digestate | place: USA...
CGTCAGCTCCCGCCTTCGTCGGTTGAAGAGGTTGAAGTAAGGCGGGAGCGTCAGCTCCCGCCTTCGTCGGTTGAAAAGGTTGAAGTAAGGCGGGAGCGTCAGCTCCCGCCTTCGTCGGTTGAAAAGGTTGAAGTAAGGCGGGAGCGTCAGCTCCCGCCTTCGTCGGTTGAAAAGGAAGGCGGGAGCTGACGCTCCCGCACTCCAAGGAAGGAGATCATCTGAAATGGCGACAGAATCTCGTACAGATTGGCACCATAGTCCGCTGCACGTGTTTCGGCCGGGTGCCACTTTCATCGTCACAGCAGGAACCTTGCATAAAGAGCGCCTATTTCGAGACGATGAGCGTTTGAGGCTGTTGGAGGAGTCTTTGTTTGAGGTCACGGATAAGTATGGCTGGCAAGTGGAGGCGTGGGCGATCTTTTCAAATCACTACCATTTTGTTGCGCAATCATCGGAAGAAATTGACTCGCTGCGCCGGATGGTGCGAAGACTGCATTCTGTCACGGCTATTCGGCTCAATCAATTCGATGGAACAAAAGGGAGGCAGGTGTGGTTTCAGTATTGGGACACATGCCTGACGTATGAAAAGAGTTATTATGCCCGACTGAACTACGTGCACAATAATCCGGTGAAGCACGGTATTGTGGCAGTCGCAGAACAATATCCGTTCTGCTCGGCGAACTGGTTCAAGAATGAAGCAGAGGATTCATTCCGGCGCAAGGTAGAGTCGTTCGGATTTGAGAGGGTCAATGTTCGCGATGATTTTTAATTATGGAGTGCGGGAGCGTCAGCTCCCGCCTTCGTCGGTTGAAAAGGAAGGCGGGAGCTGACGCTCCCGCACTCCAGGGTTTACTTCATCGCATCCGTTACCGGGCCGTCCAGTTCCAATACAATGACGGTGTCAATCTTCTTCTTGTTGGCTTCACGCGTTGAGATCTCAATTCCTTCCGCGGTCTGTTTCACAAAACACACCCCGCCGTTCAGGATCGAGTTTCTCACGATTCGTTTCTTGATCGGTGGAAGGATCAGTTTATCAGAGTCCCAATTCAGTACATGAACATAAATGTTCTTTTCTTTATGCGTACCGGCTCCCCAGGAATCCGGCGGGAACGGCCCGCCCCGTGTGCCGTAAATGCTTTCGCCGCACTGGTTCAGAAACTCGCCGATTTTCTGCAGGCGGGCGGCCTGGCGCGGCTCGATACGCCCATCCGGCATGGGGCCTACGTTCAACAGAAGATTTCCGTCTCCGCCCACGCAACGGACCAATGTATGTATACACTCGCTTACGGATTTAATCTCATCCGCGGGTTTCCAGGCCCATTGTGTACCGATGGTAATGCAGCTCTCCCAGGGTCTCTCTGTTTGAAACGTGCCGATGGTCTGTTCCGGTGTCGCGAAGTCCCCCGGTAATCCGGCGCGATCGTTAATAATAATATGCGGTTGTAGTTCCCGAATCATTTTGAACAGATTGTTGGAGTCCCAGTCCTCCGCGGTTCCCCCCAATCCGTCAAACCATAGAATGTCTACCTGGCCGTAATTGGTACACAATTCACGAATCTGGCCATGCAGGAATTCAATGTAGCGTTTGTGGTTTTCCGTACGATAATCCGGGTGATACCAATCCACCGGGGAATAATAGAATCCCAATTTCAATCCCCCTTCGTGGCAGGCTTTGGCCAGCTCCGCCACAACATCCCGCTGGAACGGGGAATTCGTAATTTTATATTCGCTCAGTTTGGTATCGAACATGGAGAAACCATCGTGATGTTTGGCGGTAAACACGAGGTATTTCATTCCGGCGTCTTTTGCGATCTGTACCCATTCCTTCGCATCGAATTTCACCGGATTGAATTTCTTATAGAGATTATCGTATTCTTCCACGGGAACGGGGCCGACCCCTTTGATACCCCGCCGTTCGCCGCCCCGGGACCACCCGATCTCCGTCCCTTTCAGGCTGACCGGCCCCCAGTGGATGAAGAGGCCGAATTTCGCATCCCGGAACCACCGCATATCTTCCGGTTTCGCCTGCAAGTAGGATTCTGTTTCCTGAGCACGTGCAGTCATCGTTAAAAGAAACAATCCACTGCACAGCACGAGCGATGTCATCTGTCGGATCTTCATTTTTGTTTCCTTCTATTCGACTTTTTTCTGTTTGTTCAGCCGCTATTTTAGGGATTCTTGCAGAAAAGAAAAGCGGGAACTCCCGAAAAACCGGAATTTCCCGTTTCGATCTGCTGAAGCGCCCGCCGGGGTACTTTCCGCTGTGATTTCGATTCCGGGTTGACCGGTGGAAACGACCACAAAGTTCATCAGGTTGATTTTGGACAGCGCCTGAGCCCATGGGAACGTACCCCGTTGCTGCATTCTCGCCCGACGGTAAACAGATCATAACCGGCGGCTCGTGTTTGACTCTATCTATGGGGGATGTGAGGTGGGATTGCGTCTCCCTCCATCTTCGCCCAATTCTCTCTCACGGAGATCGTCTTGACCAAAATGGGGAGTTTCCCTCCCACGAATCTGTTTGAAATCTCCCCGACTCGTGTATCCTTATCGTCGTGATCCGATAGGGATCAGGAGGGAATCGAATGACGATTCTACAATTGCAAAACGTAAGTTTGAGTCTCGGCGGTAAAAAGATTCTCCACGAATTATCCGTGGATTTCTGGCAAGGACACATCCACGCGTTGATCGGTCTGAACGGCGCAGGGAAATCCACAACGGCGAATGTCATCATGGGCATCTCCGGCTATACCGATTTCGATGGAGACATCCTGTTCGAAGGCGCATCCATCAAGGGGCTTCCGGTTTACGAACGCGCCCGGAGAGGCATCACGCTGGCCTGGCAGGAACCGGCACGATTCGAGGGACTTTCCGTTCGACGGTTTATCCAGTCCGGCGCGAAAGACAAGAGCGAGGAACGGGTCCGCGCGGTCTTGGAGGATGTCGGCCTGGAGCCGGATGAATACATCCATCGCGCCGTGGATAAGACCCTCTCCGGTGGAGAGCGCAAGCGCATCGAACTGGCGGGAATCCTGGCCATGGAACCGAAACTGGTTCTGATGGACGAACCCGACAGCGGGATCGATATCGAGGCGCTCGAACGGATCTTTCAGGCATTGCAGAAACTTCGCGAGAACCGTGTAACCGTCATTCTGATCACGCACAGCCTGACTGTGCTTCGCCAGGCGGAACACGCGTTTCTTCTGTGCTGCGGGCATTTGGTCGATAAAGGGTCCACGGACAAAATCGCCCGCTATTTCGAGAACAAGTGCATTCCCTGCCTCCACCCGAATCCGGAAAAGCTTGTTGCGGAGGGTTCCCGTGTCCAATAGCAGTTTGATTGAAACTCTGTACGAATCCATCGGCGTAAATCCTCACAGTCTGCGCCAGGACCCGAATATCGCTCATATCGAAATTCACCACAACAAGGTTCTCGGTGTTCACCTGGTGCCGGGGCTGGAGGTGAATGCCAGGGAAACCAAGAACGGCATCGACGCCAAGCTCCTTGTGAAAAAGGACACGGTGATCGAAAAGCCGGTGCAAATGTGTTTCGGCATGATCCCGGAAACGGGCCTGCAAGAGATCATTCTGGATATCGAGTTGGAGGAGAACGCCCGCGCGGGTATCTTCGCCCATTGCACATTCCCGTTCGCCCGGCAGATTCGACATGAAATGGATGCGGTTATCAAGGTCGGTCCGGGTGCGCAGTATGCCTATTTTGAGCGCCATATACACGGCGGAGAGGGCGGCGTGGTTGTGGTACCGAAGTCCAGGGTGGAGGTCTGTGAGGGCGCACGGTACCAGACGGATTTCGAGCTGATTCGCGGACGAGTCGGCGAGATTCAAATGGATGTCGAGGTCACAGGAATGACAAAGAGTGTTACGGAGGTCACCGCCCGTGTCAGCGCGATCAAGGATGACCGGATCTCCATTCGAGAGACCGCCCATTTGGTCGGCGAGTATGCTCGCGGCGTACTCACCACGAATATCGCTCTTCAGGACACCGCACGGGCAGAAATCTATAACACCCTGACCGCCCATGCCGCTTACGCACGGGGACATGTGGATTGCAAGGAAATCGTTAAGGGAAATGCGGTGGCGAAAGCCGTGCCGATTGTAGAGGTTTATCACCCCAAGGCGCATGTCACCCACGAGGCCGCTATCGGAAGCGTGGACTCCAAGCAGCTGGATACCCTGATGAGCCGGGGACTTAACGAAGAGGACGCCACGAATCTGATTATTGAGGGACTGCTGGGAGTGCCGCTTCTGTCGAACGGTTGATTCGGCTATCCCGATTCACCGGCAAGATGCCGGGGCCACCCGTGGAATGCACGTCATGCGTAAGGGCGGACGGCTGTCCGCCTGTTCTGCTCCCTGGCAATCAGTAGGGTTGCTCAACAATCACTTCCGGGATCATCCGAAAATGGCATGTATTGCCGGTAAACAGGGTCAAACCGTACTCAACCGCCGTCCCGGCTATGAGGGCATCGGGAATCTGGAGGCCATGGCTCAGGGAATACGAGACTGGCCATTGGTAGGCTTTTTGTGAGGCCACCGGGCCGATCGGCAACACACTGAACGTGTCCATGAAATCCAGCAGGGATCGCAATTCGCCGGCATTCCGGCATCCGCGGATCAACTCCATGGCAGTGATGACGCTGATTTGAATGGCTCCCCTTGTTTGTTGCTGATACAGGAGGTGTTTTGAGCGTTCGTTTCCCTTGGGCGCATCAAGTAGAATGTCCGTATCGATCAGTCCCCGCTTCCCGGTCGATGATTCCAAGAGTCACGCTCCTTTCTAACCCAGGCAACTGCGTCAGCCATGTCCGCGCGGTCTTTCCATATCCCGAAGCAAGGTTGCCGCATGAAATCCGCTTCATCGAGTGGCGTTTCTTTGGACTGAGTCGCACTCACCGGCTCGATATGGACGATAACCTCGGTGTCCACCGGCAAGGAGAGTGTTTTCGGAAAAACGATGTTCGGTCCCTGCACGATGCCGCGTTCAACAATCGCCATGTTTCAAACCTCTCAATGATTTCCCAATCCGCAATCCCCAATCCGCAATTGTGATCACGCCTGAACGTCAATCTTAATCCCGTGGATACCGTCCTTGGCGGGTGAGCGATGTTCTCTGGTGGGGACGGGCGGAGGTCCGCTGCTGGCCGCTGCCCGTCTGCGCGGCATCCGTCGGCGACGTTGACCGCGCTCTTCCTCTTGCCGGATCGGATCGACTCCGCGATCCTCTTGCGTTTCCTTAACGGTGGTTGTCTCTTGGATATCCTGTTGTTGGATCTCGCGGGCGACAGCTACGGGCAGAGTCTGCTGAAGCTGCTGTCCGGCCTGCTGCTGATTCTGGACGTGGAGCGTGTTCGCCAGGGGGTTCTGAAAATCGGCCAGTCTCACGGCGCACCTCCGATTCGGAGATTCTCCTTCTTTAAATAGTACCAAATGTATTCTAAAAAGCAAAAAACCATTAAACGAAAAGGTCGTGCTGAATGGAAGCCAATCGACCGCGCAACCGCATCATGGCCTTTGTGTGCAGCTGGCAAACTCGCGATTCGGTGACTCCTAAAACCTCCCCGATTTCCCGCAAGGTCAATTCCTCGTTGTAATACATGACGACAACAAGGCGTTCCTTTTCCGGGAGGTTTTCAATAGCCACTGTGAGGACCTCGACGATTTCTTCTTTTTGTATCTGACGACGGGGGTCCTCCGCGTCGGCGGCCGGGGTCATTTCCCCGCGTGTGGCAGAACTCTCGTCCGAGATGCGAAGGATCTCGTCCAGGGAAAGAAGCGCGGCGCGGCTGGCATCCTGAAGCAATCCGCTCAGAACCGCCGAATCCACACCCAGCCGATCCGCCACCTCGGTATCTGTGGCAGGTCGCTGGAGCTCCTGTTCGACCTCCTGGAATGTCGCCTGAAGCTGGTTGACCCGCTGACGAAGCGAGCGGGGAATCCAGTCGACGGAGCGCAACTCGTCAATGATTGAACCGCGAATTCGGGGGATGGCGTAGGTAATGAATTTCACGTTCCGGGAAAGATCAAAATTATCTAGCGCTGCCAATAATCCCATTACCCCACAGGAAAACAAATCATCATAATCCAGTACCTCGCTTTCGATATGGGAGGCCGACAACAGGCGGTTAATGACATATTTGACCAGGTGAATGTATTTGTTCGCCAGCGTTTCACGCGCCTCAAACGAATTTTCGTTCTTGAAAGATTTCCACAGCTCGGCTTCTTCCTCCGGGCTGATGGCCTTCTTTGTCGTGGTGTCGCGTGATCGCATTGTGCTGTCTGTCCGTCGGTCTCAGGATTTCCGACCATAAGCCGACGGAGGGTTTTTATTGTAGCCGTTCTCAACTGCTTCTTTGCGCCTTGACTCGAACCCGCTCGATCCCGTTCTCTTGCAGAGTCAGAATTAACCGGTCCGTCAGGATCGCACCCGGTCTTACCAGTAACGCGCCTTCGGCGCTGTCAACCTGCTGACACACCGCCATTCCCGCCCGAAGATCGGACACAGGAACCTCCATTTCCAGCATTTCCGGCTCGCCATGCTGCAAGTTTCGGATCCGCTGCCGGGCTTCCTCCCGGTAACTGTTAATAAGCGGCGCCTCAATCAGCCGTTCATATAGAACGGCCGTACCCAACCCCAGCAGTCCGAATACGATCACCGCCACAGCACTATTCACAAAAAGCGCAAGAAAATCAATCCCTTTGCCATAGATAGTTGCCACGCATACGACACTGAATCCCGCAAATGTCGTCAATGCGAAGATGCGTTTCTTGGTTAGAGCGATGTTTTCGAATAGACGGCGCTTATCCATTTGCGGAAACCGAAACCCACTTCACCAATGCGCTCCTGTCTGCCGGATTTCCTTCTCTTGCAGCTTGATAGATTATCAGAGCCTCTCGAATCGTACAATATGGCTAGGCGGCCGTGGTCCGCGCTCTTCCCAGGAGGCGATTCATAAATCCGCGCAATCCCCCGGAGGATGCCAGCTGCCGTTCCGCCTGAAGTAACGAACATGCCAGGCGTCGAATGCTCTTTGAGGCCGGGCTGTACGGGCTGTGTAATAACAGGGGACATTGTTCCCGCACGGCCTGAAGCATCTCCATATCCCTGGGAATACTGCCGAAGTTGTCGAATCCGGTATGCAGCATTGTCCGGCAGATTTGCAGCATCAGCCGGGTCACGTCTGCAGCCTCCCGGTTGTTACGTGCCATATTCACCGTCACCCCCACCCGCTTTTCCGGGGCGTGTTGCGCCAGGACCTTAATCAGCGCGTAGGCATCCGTATACGCGGTCGGTTCGGGAGTCGTCACCACCAGTACCTGGTCCACCGCCAGAAGGAAGCTCAAGACGGAGTGGTTGATGCCCGCTGCGGTGTCGATCAGCAGGAGATCGCATTCCCCATCCAGTTCCTCAAACGAATCCAGGAGGTTTTCCAGGTCTTCCTTTCCCAGGTTAGCCAGTTCCTCAATGCCCGATCCTCCCGGAACGACCAGAATCCCTTCCGGTCCGGTCACCAGGACTTCCCGCAGCGTTTTCTGTCCCGAAAGGACATGGGACAGGTTGAATCGCGGAGAAATGCCCAGCAGGACGTCGATATTCGCAAGCGACAGGTCCGCATCGAACACAATCACCCGGCGTCCCATTTGCGCCAGAGCGAGAGCCAGGTTACACACCAGGTTGGTTTTCCCGACGCCGCCTTTTCCGCTGGTCACGGCAATCACTTTCGTTTCCGACCGGATGCCCAGTTGATCCCGGCCCCTTGGGAGCGGCTTCTCCAGCGGCTTTACCGCCGGAATTCGAAACACGGCGGACGGAGAAAGCGAATCGGTTCCTGGAAAGACTTCCGTCGAACGGGACGTGTCAAGCAGGAGGTCCGCGCCGGATGATTCCGCAGGGAGTTCCTCGGAGCAGACGTCCACCGCTATCGAGTCTTCATCCTCGACAACAGGAGCGTCTTCGGGAATATCCTCCACTGCCACCGCACCCTCCTGGGCGGAAGGCTCCGGGAGTTCGCCGGATTCCATAAGACGGCGCAATCCCTCCGCTTGATCGCGAATGTTGTCAGGCATTTCGGACACCTCCGGCAAGGGTGATCTTCTGCGTCACCTGTTCGGTAATGGGGATAAACTCCTCTTCGGAAATATCCGGGGGGTCCGTATGGATGGCCTTCGCGGATTCCAGAACCTCCTGCGGCCCCCCGGTTCCCAGAATGAGATCCGCAAGACGTTCCGATGTGGCCACCTCGATATCTTCGGGAACCATTTGACCGGTTGTCATATAGGAAACCGGCAGGCCGGAGGCGACGACCGCGTTGAGGATATTCCCCAATGCAGTGGACTCATCGAGTTTCGTCACCAGCAACCGTTGGGGATCCATCTCCCGAAATCGTTCGACAATGTCTCGAAGATCGCAACTCTTCGTCGTCGCCGCGACAACCAGGTGAACCTCAACCGGCTGACAGGCTTTCGCAATGGCGGCCAGGTTGGAAATCTGGCTTTCATTTCGTTGGCCGGTTCCGCCGGTATCCACAAGGATCAGGTCGGCATCCTGGTGTCGTTGAATGGCGGCGGCGGCCTCTTCGGGGGAGTACACAACTTCGAGGGGAACACGCAGAATTTCACTGTATTTCTGAAGCTGTTCGACAGCGGCAATTCGGAACAGGTCAGCAGTCATAAACACCGCGCTTCGACGGATTCCGTTGGTCGGATGAGTGAATCCCGGCGCGATTTTCGCCAGCGTAGTGGTCTTTCCTACACCGGTCGGCCCCACCAGCATGACCACCTTCGTACCGGATTTGACTTCATCAGTGAGGATCGGGCCGGTTACCGTGAGACGCCGAATGATCTCCTCCCGAATGGCGCGGCGGGTTACTTTCCCGTTAATCGCTCCCAGGATTTCATCCGCCAGAGTCTCATCGACCTCCTGCATGAGGAGATAATCTTTCCAGGGATCGGAGATACGCGGCGTGGATGGAACGCACAGCGCGGGACCGGCGGCTCTTTCGATCAGGCCGGTCAAGCGAACCATCTGTTCTTCCAGCGAGGCCAGTCTTTTGTCCAGCATGATGGAGGCATCCAGGGTATCCCGCCGGATGGCTTCTTCGCTTGGTTTCTCCGGTGACTGACCGGCCTGCGTAAGAACCGAGCGCGCGAGCGCCTTTAATTCCGGTGATGCCGCACACGATTGGAGGGCGTGCGGGCTGAGATCGACCCGATCCGCGCGGTTCGCACTCGCGACCGCTTGAGGCATGATGATGGGAGGAGGGACGACGGAGACCGGTGATTCCGGAGACTTTTTCGCCGTTCCGGCGGACTTGCCGGAACCAAGGCCGATCCCGGCGGTCACTTCCACAAATGGCCGTCCGAACAGCCCCAAAATCGGTTTCCGATGTTCTTTTGTATGAACGATAATGGCATCCTCGCCCAGTTCGTTCTTCACAAGACGCATGGCCTCGCTGATTGTCGGAGCGGTAAACTTTTTGACTCGCACGATTCGGCCCTTCCTTTCTATCCCTTACGAATTCCTTATTACGCCGGAGTTCCTGCCGGCTCCTCTGCCTTGCGCGGGGCATCCTCAAACGGAATTGTTCCCACGCGGCGCAGGTTCACCTCTGCCGCGACTTCATTGAAAGACAGTACCACCAAACTGGGGATTCTTCGCTCGCACATCCGTTTCAAATGCGCCCGGATCTGCGGGGATGTAATCAGGACCGGATGCAGCCCCTGGCTGATTACCCGGTCCGCCTCGCTTAGAATCCGCCCGACCAGACGTTCTCCGTAACCGGGATCCACGGCCATGATTCCGGCCGGGCCTGCTTTCTGCATGGCATCCAGCAGTTTCGTCTCGATTCGCGGGTCCAGACTGATCACCGGCAGTTTCCCGCTCTGATCCAGGTAAGCGTGCGTAATCGTTCTTGCCAGCGCGATTCGGCAATACTCGCTGAGGGTGTCGGGATTGTGGTTGGCGGATTCGGCATAGTCGGAGATCGTTTCGAGAATCACTTCCAGGTTGCGGATGGGAACCCGTTCCCGAAGGAGGTTCTGGAGTGTCTTCTGAATGACCCCCACTTTAACATGAACCGTTTCGAGCACGTCTTTCACCAGGACGGGGTTGCGTTCTTTCAGGTTGTCCAGTAGTTCCTGGACTTCCTGTCGTCCCAGGAGTTCGTGAGCGTTGTTCTTGATTACCTCCGAAAGGTGCGTGGCGAGAACAGCGGCCGGTTCGATAATCTGATACCCGGCCATTTCCGCCCTGGCTCGCTCGTCTTTCTCAATCCATTTCGCGGGCAGCCCGAAAGCCGGTTCCCGCGTTTTGATTCCCGGAATATCTTCCTCCGTATCCTGGCCGGAGGGGTGCATCGCAAGGAGGCGGTCGGGACGAAGTTCCCCACGGGCCATCTCGTTTCCACGAATGCGAATCACATACACCCTCGGCGGCAGCTGCATGTTGTCGCGGATGCGAATCGGCGGAACAACAATGCCCAATTCGATTGCGGTTTGACGGCGGATGGCGGACACCCGATCCAACAGGTCACCGCCCTGCTGCGCATCCACCACGGGGATCAGGGCGTATCCGATTTCAATCTCCATCGGATCCACCTCCAGCAGGCGTTCCACCGCTTCCGGCACTTCGGCGGCGACCTCCTCCTCTTCACGCCGGTGTTCCTCTTCTTTCTTCCGTTTCATCGCCTCCAAATGTCGGCGGAAATACGCCCCTCCTGCGACAATAAGCGCAGCGATGAGAAAGAACGGCACAATGCTCGGCGAGATGACAGCGCCGATCGTGGCGATTAACGCCAGCGCAGACGACGCGGCGAACATGGCCTCCGGCCTCGCAAAAATCTGCTGCGCCAGGTTCACGCCCAGCGCCTCGTCCGTGGCGGCCCTTGTCACCACAACACCCGCTGCGGTGGAAACCATCAGGGATGGAATCTGGCTCACCAGGCCGTCGCCGATTGTCAGGATCGTGTACCGACGCAACACCTCGAAGATCGGTAATTGCTCCTGAATCAATCCGACAAAAATGCCGCCAATGATATTCACGACCGTGATGATAATTCCCGCAATCACGTCTCCCCGGACAAACTTGCTTGCGCCGTCCATGGCCCCGTAAAAATCCGCTTCGCGGGAGATCATGGCCCGACGACTTCGGGCTTCCGCCTCCGTAATGAGACCCGCGTTCAAGTCTGCATCAATCGCCATCTGCTTGCCGGGCATGGCATCCAATGTGAATCGCGCGGCCACCTCCGCGATACGGGTCGCGCCTTTTGTAATGACAATGGCCTGGATGATAATCAGGATAATGAAGATCACAAAACCGATCACCGGATTATTCCCCGCAACAACCTCCCCGAAAAACTGGATCACCGCACCGGCCTTATTCAGGCCCACATTCGGACCGCCGGAAGTTAGAATCAGTTTTGTCGAGGCCACATTCAGAGCCAGTCGAAACAGCGTCATCATCAGCAATACACTGGGAAATGCGGAGAAATCAAGCGGTCGCTCCACGTAGATCCCAAGCATCAGGATCAGCAGCGACAACGCAATGTTGATGACCAGGAGCATCGACAGAATATTCGGCGGGATATTCCCCAGCATAATCCCCAGAATCGCCACAAACACCCCCGCCGTAATCGCATTCGCGATCTGCGGGCCGCTGAATTGCCTGGCGATCCTGTTCAATCCGCCTGCATCTGCCATAGTTGCCTCATTCGCCCTGAAAAAGCCTCTCTCTCCCTCCGGGAGAAGATTGGGGGGAGTGCATCAGCCCCTGCGCTGCTTCGTCAAGACCAATTCTCACCGTTCTCTCGATCCTTAATCTAACAACGTTGCCTCCGGGAGAGGGTTGGGGTGAGGGTCCTTATTTATCTCGCCACGCTGCCGGTCGCCTACGCCGTATTCCTCTCCTGTTCTCGCGCATGACGTTCGACCACATCCTGGTACCGCCCGGTAATCTGGTTCACCCAGACCAGGACCTCCGCTACCGCCCTGTACAATTCCGGCGGGATAAACGACCCGACATCCAGTTTAAACAGAGTGCGGGCCAGCAGCCGGTCCTCATAAATGGGCACATTGTGATCCCGCGCAATCTGTTTGATCGTTTGTGCGACATATCCGCGCCCCTTTGCCACGATTCTCGGGGCAGGCATCTTCTCTTGCTTGTACGACAGCGCCACCGCGTATTCCGTCGGGTTGGTAACCACGACTTCCGCTTCGGGAACTGCGCCCATCATCCTTCGCCGCGCAATATCCCGCTGGATGGAGCGGATCCGGGCACGGATCTGCGGATCTCCCTGGCTCTGCTTCATCTCATCTTTCACTTCCTGCTTGGTCATGCGGAGTTGCTGCTCGTTGTCGTAGCGCTGGTAGATGTAGTCGATGATGGCGAGAATCAGCAGAATGATGATTCCACGAAACACCATGCGATACGTCAGCAGGCCCAACTCCACGAAAATATCCCGCACCGGCATTCGATCCAGCGACAGGAGAATCGGTATCTCCGAATAGACCACGCCATACATAACCGGTGCGATAACCATCAGCTTGGCGGCGGATTTCAGCGTTTCCATAACACCGCGAAGCGAGAATATCCGTTTCAGACCGTTCTTGGGATTAATGCGGTTGAATTTCGGAATGAGGACTTTTCCGCTGAACAGCAATCCGACCTGGAGCAGGTTGATCACGAGAGCGACCAGAATAAATGTCAGCGCAAACGGCCAGAGCAAGTCGGCGAGCTGGACACAGACGGTCAAAACCAGCGAGGGAAAACTGACCGTGTCGACCGGAATGCGCGCCGCATTCTGGATGTAATACGTCATAATCTCGCACAGGCTCTCCAGAAAGTGCGGAGCATAGTAGTAAAACAGAATCAGGGCGGCCAGAAGCATGACGGCTGTGTTGGCCTCCATGCTTTTGGGAACCTGTCCCTGTTCCCGTGCCTGCTCGCGCCGTCGCGCTGTTGCAGGTTCTGTCTTTTCCTGTCCGCTCTCCGTATCCGCCATCTCTCTGCCCTATGCTCTCAGCCAGCTCATCACCGTCCGCGCCCAATGCGGGTACAAAGCCAGATAATCGTGAATCAACAGGCATATAGTCGGCATGGTGACGATCAGAATGAACAGACCGCAAACCAGCCGCAACGCAAACCCGATCACCATAATGTTGACCTGCGGTGAGGTCTTCGCCATGATCCCGTCCGCCACATTCAATGCGATCAGCGCGATCACCGAGGGCGCTGCGAGTCGCACGGCGAACTCAAAGAATCCCGGGACTCGCCCTGCCCCCGACATGGTGGCCGCGATTGTCTCCCCTGCTTTGCCGAGATCGTTCAGTCCGACCACGCTTCCCGGCGGCACAACTCGAAAGGTCTCCGCAAGAATCTGAAGAACAGCCAGGTGCATATTCGACACCAGAATGACCAGCGTCGTAATCATTAACAGAACCTGCTCCATCAACGCCGAATCCTGTTCCGTCGCCGGGTCCAATGCGGTTGCAATGGCAAATCCCGCCTGCTGGCCGATCACCTCCCCCGCCAGCCCCACGGCCTGATAAAAAATCTGCGCCGTAAAACCCATCATGAAACCGATCAACATCTCGCCGAACACCAGCAGGACCAGACTGACATAGTTCACAATGGTGTACTGCTGCGCCGGCAGAGCCGCTTCCACCACCAGCGATATCCCCAATGCCAGCCCCCCCTTAATCAATCGATCCACCGACCGGGAATTGAAAATCGGGGCGGACGCAATCAATGCAATACACCGAACAAATATCAGGAAAAACGTCAGCAGCCGCCCTTCCAGCGTGGACAGCATGGGACCGTTCGGCCCCTGCGATATCTGCAAGAATGGTTCCAACTGCCGTCCGCCTTCTTAACAAGATCAATCCCCGATCAACATCGGCATCATATTGAACAGGTTGATCGTGTAGCCGATCAGCACATTCAGAATCCACGGCATGCAGAACACCATCACGGCTCCCACAATCACCAGCTTGGGGACAATCGTGAGTGTCTGCTCATTCACTTGCGTCGCCGCCTGAACAATGCTGATAAGCACTCCTACCACCAGCGCCACTCCCAGCATCGGGAACGCAATCAACAGGGAGTTGTAAAGCATTTCCTGTCCCAGCTGAATAACCAGTTCCATGCTGATACCCATCTGCATTGCCTGTCATCCTTTCGTGTCTTGCCTATCCCATCGGCATGTGCTGATAAAATGAGAATCCGAGCGCCTTCACCAGCAGCGTCCAACCGTCGATCATCGTGAACAGCATCACCTTGAACGGAAGCGACAGCAGCGCCGGAGGCAGCATGAACATACCCATCGAAATGGTCACCGATGCCGTCACAATGTCGAGAACAACAAAGGGAATATAAATGATGAATCCCATGATGAACGCCTTTTTCAGCTCGCTGAGCATGAAGGCTGGAATGAGAACCACCGTGGGCACTTCGTCCATGTTTTTGGGTTTGGGGAGACGCGCCATCACCATGAACATCGCCACCTCCGAACCCGAACTGCCCAGCTGATACCACATGAACTCACGGATGGGCAGCAGGGACTTTCGGACCATCACCTCGAACGGAAGAATCTCCCGTTCCGCTTTCCCGTCCAACAGATCGGGGGCTTCTTCGCCCGGGTGAATGGCTTTGATTTCGCCCCGCAGATAAGGCTGTATGGCAGTTCGGTTTACCCTCTCCCATACCCCGGACATGATGAAGATCGTCAGGAAAAGAGAGATCGCTACAAGGATCTGGTTCGATGGGGTTTGCTGGGTCCCAAGCGCCCTGCGCAGAAACCCCAGAACAATCGAGATTCGGATAAAGGATGTTGTCGAAATCAGAAGCGAGGGCAACAGGGCCAGTACGGTCAGAACAAAAAGCAGTTGCAGATTGATGGAATAATCACCCGGCGGTTCAGAGGAGGGACCTTCCGGCTTGGCGGTGGATGTAATCGGGATGTGCTGGGCCGCCGCAATGGAGCTGAACAGCCCAAAGCCGACTGCTAATAGCAATAGCCACGCTGCCCCGTGACGGGGCGTAAACCCTGGAGACATCGCAGTGCCCTTCGGCAAATCAAAATGGGAGCGTCTGTCTGGGACGCCGCCAACTGAGAACCACACGGGTATCCCATCCTCGGACAGAACTACCCATGCCCATTATACTCTCCTTGCCGCCGGAATCAACCGTTTTTTTGCATTTTCCGCAATAAAATTGCACCGAAAGTAATTTCCATGCCGATGCAAGAGGCACAAATCTCCGCAAAATAGCAAGTCTTGTGGTTCCATACCCCGCACACCACCAGATGCAGGATATGATGCGGAATAATTTGGATTTCCCACACCCTCTACCTTTCCTCCCTGTCTGTCTGCGCCTGACCGTGTCAGCCCGCTATGTCCGTTTCGTCCAGCCTCTCCACTTTGACGAACCTGTCAGGAACGAGTATCCTGATCGGCCAAATATAAATATCCGGAGTGCACAAAATGGACCGTCGTCAATTCCTCGAAACCTCCTCTCTTGTCGCCACAGCAATTACTCTCGGCTCGGGCGCATCGACTCCCGTAAAAGCCGCCGATGTTCATCGGGTTCTGGACAGTGAAGAGTACACAAATATGCGTATCGAAGAGGCCAGACCGCCGAAAGCCTTCACGGCAAAAACCGCCGAGAAGGCACGCGCCTGGCAGAAAAAAATGCGCCCGAAAGTAGTCGAATATCTCGGCGGATTCCCCGAAAAGTGCGATCTCTATCCTGAAATCGTTGAACAGAAAGATTTCCCGAATTACATTCGCGAGAAGATCCTTTTCCAGAGCCGCGAAAACCTGACGGTCAAAGCCTACATGCTTCTGCCGAAAAGTTTCGAGCCCCCCGGCCGCTGCATGATTTGCCTGCCCGGTCACGGACGGGGAGTGGACGACATTGTGGGGATCAAGGAGGATGGAACCATGCGCGAAACCTACGGCGAATATCAGAACGATTTCGCCCTGCAATGCGTAGATCATGGAATTGCGGCGTTTGCGGTGGAGCAGTTCGCGTTCGGAGAACGTCGGAGCGAGCGCGCCAAAAAGGAGGGTGCGGGGGCCAGTTCCTGCAGCCCGACATCGGGCATCGCATTCATGCTGGGCGAGACCATGATCGGCTGGCGCGTCTGGGATGCGATCCGTTCTATTGACTACCTGGAAACGCGGGGTGAAATCGACCCGAAACGAATCGGCGCGATGGGGATATCCGGCGGCGGCACAACAACATTCTGGGCCGCCTGCGTGGAACCGCGCATTAAGGTGGCCTTCCCGTCAGGATATTTCTGCACCTTCGATCACTGCATCATGGCGGTGCCTCATTGCATCGACAATTACATTCCGGGGATATTTAAAGTGGCGGACATGCCCGAATTTGCCGGGCTGATCGCGCCACGCCCGTTCTTTGTCGAGTCTGGGACACAGGACAACATTTTCCTGATCGATGGTGTGAAAGATGCCGTCAACCGCGCGCGGGAGATTTACGCAGTCTTCGGCGCAGAAGACCGAATCGACTCGGAGCACTTCGACGCAGGCCATTCCTTCTACGGCAAAGGCGGCTTCGCCTTTATCGAAAAGTGGTTGTAATTGCGCTCTCTGGGTAGAACAGGCGTCCCTGCCGGCGCGCATTTACCTGAACAGCATGTCCTTCAGGGATTCCATCAGAAGTCTTGGGTAGCGCCGGCGATCCCAGAGAATGCTCGCCGTCAGGAAACATTCATGTGTGCAGCGACAGTGGGTGTTTCGGATCCACCGGCGAGCCTTTTCGGCCGCCTCGGATTCCCACAAGGTACGGAAATCGTAATCGACTTCCCGCACATTCCCCAAAACCGGATCGATTCCTTTCTCCGTTGAGTCTCCGCTGCGTTCGTGGAAAAGCGGTTCGCAAATACTCACTGTTCCATCGCTGTACAGCACACCGATGCGGGATGCGGCGGCGCAGGCTATTGGTGAATGGTTCTCCGTCAGGATTTTCCGGATCGCCTCACGTGTAAGGATGTTCTTGGCACGTTGCACGGCCGAGCGAATATCGCGGCTTCGAGCGTGATGATAAGCCTCGCATTTCAGTGCAAAATCTTCGTATTCCGCAAACGAGACCCGCGCAACGGAGGAATCCGCTGTACGACCGCGAACCAGATTCGGTGAAATCCGGTCCGCATCCCACGTAGATAACTCGTCGAGCAGGTCGCCCAGCTCCTGCACATTCCCGGAAGAAACCGTCACCACTATGGAAACTTGAAGTCCCGGCTGGTGTTCCCGCACTCGGACCAGACGCTCAACCGTCGCCCGACACTGTTCATACACCCCCGCTCGGTTCCGCAGTCGATCGTGCGTTTCGGAGAGACCATCCACCGAAACCCCCAAATCCAGGCTCAACGATGGGCAGCGCAGAAAGATATCTTTCACCTTCGCCTCAATCGCATCCGTCAATGTCCCGTTCGTAATCATCCCCATTCGATGCACACCGGCCTCGTTGACAAATGCCTCTATCACCTCCGGCAAATCGGATCGCAGAAACGGCTCCCCGCCGGTAACACGGAGAAACACCAACGGATAAAGCCCCCGCGCCAATCGCCGAATTTCGGAAAGCGACAAATCTTCCCGGCTGCACAACTCCTCCGTGTAAAAACAATGGAGGCATCGAAGGTTGCACCGCGATGTCACATAATAAATGAGGTACTTCAATGCCTTCTGTTGGCCGAACACCGAGATTTCCTCCAGGGGGTCTTATCAAGATCGGATTGTATTGGGAATCTCATTCATGCGAGTAGTCTGCACCCCCATCCCGCCCGCCGAAAGGAACCGGGAATCCGATGCCTCATGGAATCTCCCTTTTTTTCCGACACGGTGCGCTCTATGCTGAGCATGTTGCTATAATGGTGTGCCGAAACACAAGCAGAGAGATTAGAAAACATGGCCAGGAAAAATAAGCCGACTCACTATCTCAACCCCATGGATATGTCGGTCGAGATCCCTTTACTGGAACTTGTACAGTTGGAGGTGTCTCTGCTGAAACTGATCCAGACTCTCCATGAGGCCGGAATCGAAGCGGTCCATCGCCAGATTTCGGAAATGTCTCCGAAAGAGGACCCCGCACTCTTGATTGACGGAGCCGCGGAAATCTATAACGAAATCGTCGAAAAGCAACAGGAAATGCTGGATGATTTTCTGAACGAAGCCTTGGAAGATGAAGAGTCGCCGGATGAGATCGGCGAGGAAGAGGAAAAGGAACTGGAGGAATTCTTCCTCGAAAACGAAAAAGATTCTTCCTCCTCCACAATGCACTGAAAAGCATCTCCCCCATAAAACAAGATTTTCTTTCTTCGGACTCTCTGTGGGTTTCATTTGTTCTATCCGTCCCATCCCATCCCCTTTCAAGCCCCGCTCATCTGAGGATACAATGCGATATTTCTCTCAGTCAGGAGCACAAAAATGAATCGATTGCGGATTCTTGGAGCGCTGTCGCTCTGTTTTCTGCTCGCCTCCTGCGGCGCGAAAGAAGAATATAAATACCTCGTGGGATTCTCTCAATGCAATCTTGCGGAACCCTGGCGTCAGGCGATGAATGCCGCCGTGCAGAAAGAAGCCGCTAACCACCCCGACTTGAAAATCATCTATGCCGATGCGCACCAGGATAACGATGAACAGGTCTCCCAGATCCGTAGTTTCCTGACCCAGAAAATCGACTTGCTGATGGTCTCTCCCAATGAGGCTGCTCCGCTGACCCCGGCGGTCCGAGAGGTCTATAACTCCGGCATTCCGGTGGTGGTCATTGACCGGGCAATTGTAGGCGATTCCTACACTTGTTTTGTGGGTGGAGACAACAAAGAAATCGGTCGCAAAGCGGGCGAATTCATCGCGGAAGTTCTCCAGGGGAAAGGGAACATTGTCGAAATCAAGGGCCTCGCGGGGTCGCCTCCCGCAATTGATCGCAGTCTCCCCATGCGTGAGGTCCTTGCGCGGTATCCTGACATAAAAATCATCGCCGAATTTGAGGCTCGCTGGTTGCGCGATGAGGCCAATCAGCAGTTCCCCTCCGTCCTTCAGGCAAATGAGGATATTGACCTGGTCTATGCACACAACGACCCCATGGCCATGGGAGCCTACCTGGCGGCGAAAAATGTCGGACGGGAGAAAGACATTCTGTTCATCGGCGTGGATGGTCTGCCGGGACCGGACGGCGGTGCGAAAATGGTCCTGGATGGCATCCTGACCGCGACCTTCTATTATCCGAACTGCGGCAGGGAAGCCGTGCAGATCGCGGCAAAAATCCTCAACAGCGAAACAGTCGAGAAAAACATCTCCCTGGATACGCCTGTCATTACTAAAGAGAATGCACAGCAGTTCTATCAGCCATGACCGTTCAAATTCGTCCAAACGATCAATTTCGAAAGGAGAAAAGATAGAGAGATGACCGGTAAGCAAGAAAGGGTACAGTCGAGAAGGGCGTTTCTGAGTCTGGCCGCCGTGAGCGCCGCGGGCCTGGTCGGTTCCTCCTGCGCGCGTTCCGGCGGTGTGACGGCGCGAAAACAGACAGCCGTTTCGTTGCGCCATGAAGTGCCGCTCGGAGAATCCGTCGAGCGAACAGTCGAGCAATTCAATACTTCCCGTGACGATATTCACGTCACAATGCAGTTCCTGAATGGGGATCTGGATTGGGAGTATGAGGTCAAACATCTTGAGGAAGTTCCCTTCTGGTACACGGAGGGCGGGCCGGCGGATATCTACTATGGTCGCTCGACCGGCTGGGCGCACGCCGCGGATGCCGGATTGATTATTCCCCTGGATGAGTACCTGGATTCCTCGACTGCTCTCAAGCGCGATGATTTCCACCGCAGTCGTTACGGCAAAGCGCTGGACACCGGGACATATCGCGGGAAACTCTGGGGGATTCCCCTGATCGCGGATACTTACGGCTTATTCTGTAACAGGGACTTGTTCCGTGCCGCCGGACTCGAACGGCTGCCGGCAACATGGGAGGAAACACTTTCCTTCGCCCAGCAAATGACACGCGATACAAACGGCGACGGAACACTCGACCGTTTCGGCTATCAACAGTGCTCTTTTCAATATCCGTTACAAGTGATCGGCATGGGATTACCTTTTATAGATATGCAAAATAAGCGTGTGCTGCTCGACAGCGACCTGGGTGTCGAATCCCTGGACCTGTACCGTCGTCTGCTGGCGTTCTCCCCGCCGCACGCGGATTTCGAGCGTGGCGATACCGGCATGAAAATGAGCACACCGGATGGAACTTATGGGATGTATAGTCATCTGAACTACGAGGTGGCTCCGGTTCCCGCGGGACGGATTCATGTCAATACATACGGCCACAGCGATGCCGCATACGGATTCTGTATCTCTGCCGAGTCCGACAAGAGCCGGCAGGATGCCGCCTGGAAAATAATCGAGTACCTGATGACCGAAGAGGTCTACTTCGACACGGTAGAGGAAATCCAGCATCTGCCGATCCGCAACTCCATCCGCACAGGGGAGCGGTTCGATGCCTATCTCAAAAAGCATCCGCACCTGCGAACCTTTGTGGAAGAGTATGAGTGGGCGGTGGCGCGTCCCTGTGTCCCGGAATATCGTTACCTGGAAAGTGTAATGCGTAACGTACTGCTACCGGTCCAGGAGAAGGGCGGTTCATCATTAACCAAAGATCAATTGCGCGAGATTTTGAAAAGAGAATCGGCACGCATCAACGAGCGTTTGGCCAGGGCCACATGGTAAACAAGGCCGGATTGTTTATCTGACACGCTTGCGCAGCCGGGTGACCTGCCTGAAATCGCGTCTGCACCGGGTGGAAACGTCCATTGAACGGTCTGGATCAACCCTCCGGACCGGAGAAGTTGAACACAAGCAAAACTCACTGATTTCCAAACGGAGCTGTCTCATTGTACTTGACACATTCCTGGGGGTATACATACGCGTAAGGAGTTCTGCAATCTGCCCACAATCGCCAATCGCCTCACCCCGTCCGGTAAACATGCAGAATTTCGTCCAGGCATTCGACGAAGAAGCCGACGATGGCCGGATCAAAATGCATCCCGGAATTCTCGCGAAGGATCTGAATACTTCGGTCGATGCGGATAGGTTCCTTGTAGCATCGACTCCCAACCAGGGCGTCGAACACATCAATCACCGAGACAATCCGCGCTTCCAGGGGGATTTTTTCGCCCTGAAGCCCCGATGGGTATCCCGCTCCATCCCACCGTTCATGATGACTCAACGCAATCCGCGCCGCCATGCGAACCAACGGGACATCCGAATCCCCCAGGATCTCCGCGCCGACAGTGGTATGCCGTTTCGAGATCTCGTATTCCTCCGGTGTCAGCGGCCCCGGCTTGAGCAGAACCGCTTCCGGCACGGCGATCTTGCCGATGTCATGCGCCAGAGCGGCGTACCCGATCATCGTAACCTGGTGTTCCATCCAGCCGATATGCCGGGTCATGATCCGGCTGCACAAGCTGATCCGACGCAGATGGACCGGAACATCGGGATCGCGACACTCGGCCACACCGGCAAGCCGAATCAGATATTCCGTCAGGTGATCTTCCACGTTGTGAGGTTCGATTCCCATGGTGAGGGTATTCTAAGTCGTCCAATCTAAAAGGAATACCCAGGCCATGGCCGACAACAAGAACCGTTCCTGCCGTTTTTTGGCTTTCTCGAAACCTAAAGGTCCTTGAGATCCGGACGATAATCGTAGAAAGTATGTGGGACGCCGCATACTTGTTTTGTATTGGACTGCTCTTTGAGGCCGCTATATCGGGGCGCGGCAATGGCCGGTGGGGTGGCTCCCGCCGCCCAGGGACGGGGTGAAATCCTGTGCAGGAGACACGCGCATGTACGCCGCCGCCCACCCCCAATGTCAGCCCCGTTCGCGGATACACTCTGTCATCATCGCATTCCTCACAATTCTTTTCCTTCTCTGGGCGGCCCATGTTGCCTCCGGCCAGGCGCCCAATTCTTATTCTATATTGAATTTCGCCGGTTCGGGCGTCGCCGGATTCGCAGGGGATGGCTCCCCGGCAGTCGAGGCCCGTTTCAACACCCCCTGGAACGCCGCTGTTGATCCCGACGGGAATATTTTTATTACAGATCGCGACAACAACCGTATTCGCCGGATCGACCGCAGGGGTATTGTGAGTACCTTCGCGGGCAACGGACTCCCCTCGTTTTCCGGTGACGGCGGACCCGCGACCGATGCCTCGCTCAACAAACCGAAAGGCGTCGCCGCGCTGGCAGACGGCTCCATTCTCATCGCGGATACCGATAATCACTGCATCCGAAAAGTTGACCGAAACGGCATTATCACCACCTTTGCGGGTATCGGTCGCTTCGCGGGTGTCGGTGGCGAGGTTGTCCCCGCCACGGAAGCTTTGTTCAAAATGCCCGCCGACCTCACGGTGGATGCAACCGGAAATGTGTACGTGGTAGACAGTTCCAATTTCCGCATCCGCGTTGTGGATACCTCCGGCATGGTGCGGACCATCGCCGGTGTCGGAGGTACTGAGTTCGGCTACGCGGGAGACGGGGGACCGGCCACCGAAGCATTGCTTCTTTACCCGTCCGGCATCGATCTGGACCGCCTGGGCAACATCTATATCGTGGACCAATTCAATAGTGTCGTCCGCAAAGTCGACACAAATGGAATCATTACAACCATCGCCGGAATCGGTCAACAAAACGGATTTTCGGGAGATGGCGGACCGGCAACACAAGCCAAGATGACCTATCCGCAGGATGTGTTGATCGATGATCGCGGAAATATCCTCATCAGTGATTACAAAAACCACCGCATCCGCCGCGTGGACCAGGACGGAATCATTGAAACCATTGCCGGAATCGGTAAAAACGGCTATTTCGGCGATGGCGGACCGGCGCTCCTGGCTTGGCTCAATAATCCGGTCGGACTGGTACTGTACAGCCAGGATAGTTTTCTGGTTGTGGATTCTCTAAACCACCGGATTCGGGAAGTAACGCTTCGCGATCTCTCCCAGACTCCGACACAAACCCCGACCTCGACACGAACTCCCACACCGACAGCGACCTGGACACCGACCCCACGACCGTCCAATACGCCGACGAATACCCCTACACCGCTGCCGGTGAATCAGCTCGCTCCCGGTATCACTCCGGGCCGAACAGGGATCTACTACACCAATACGAACCGGGTATACATTCCGGTGGAACCGAAACAGGGAACGGTTCGCGTGGTTCTTTCCTCTACGGAGAACGGCAGCGGCCCCCTGTCGATTAATGATACGCTTGCGTTGGACGTACAAAGACCGGACGGAACCGTCGCAAACGCAACCGTTACATTCAGCGCCGCCAATCCCGTCCGACCGGCGGAAAATGTCACCAGCCTTTTCCAGAAGGGCGAACACCTTGTTACCATTCGCCTCTCCAATTTGACAACGGATACCGGAACCGAACCGCAAACCAATACACCCGTTTGGGTGGCATTGCTGCTGGCCCCGGAGATTCGCAATATACCCGACCTGCGACTGATCGTCGGCGAAGACCTGACCGCCGCGCTCGATCTGGATGACTATGTTGTGGATCGGGATTCCGGTCAGGCGGGAGTGAATTGGACTTATGAAATAAAGGGAGCGGTTCGTGATCTCACCATTAACGATCAGAATGTGGTCTCCGTCCGTGCGGCCGCAACCCCGGCGGAAGGCTCCATTATTTTCAGGGCTACTGATGGGGTATTCTCCGCGAGCGATGAAGTGGTTGTAAAAACATCTACATTTATGATCGATCCCTTCATAAAAGATCCCGCGCCCTTATTGGAGGATTATTGTTTCATTACGCCGTATTCGATGTACAACCAGATGCTCCCGAAAGGCGTGTATGCCGCGGATATTCCATTTTCTGCAACGTTTACAATCGGTCGGGGGCTGGAAGCCGCGAATGTGGCGCGTGGTCAAACCTATTTCTTCAGCACATTTCCCGGGGGACTGGTGAAAGACCCGGTTCCCGTCAGCCTCCGAGCCTATCGAATGAACAATTGGAAAGACCGGGATGGAGCCGTGATTTATGTATCCTCCTGCATTCCGCCGATCGGCGGCGATGCGGAGGAAGACTACGATTTTTCCGCGCTGGCGCTCGGATCGACGTCCTGGATGGTCGGCTTGAGCGGTGGCGGAGCGGCTCGTTTGGGCGATATTCCTGTATCCCTGGATCCGTCGGCCACGGATGGTCACGGATTGCTGGTCACGGTCGCTCCCGGAAAGAATGTCCTCCTGATGACACCGTATATCGAGACCGGCCAGGGTACGGTTACGATTCAGGGGTACTTCGCGGCCGAGAATCCTGTTGAACCCCGCGATCTGCCCGATATTTCGATCGGATTGTTTGCCGACAGTTCCAACCTTTCCATCAATACAATTACCGCCGACGAGATTCAAGGCGGCGGGCAATATCAGCTTGTCTCGAGTACTTATGACAGCCCCACGGATCTCCTGCAGGGAGTAATCCAGATTTCGGCCAGAACCTACGCGCGTGGAACCGCGTATGTCTACATCGACAACATCCGTGTCTGCCGGAGCGTACGGAAAATGGATCGCGCTCTGGGTAAGACCGAAATCAACACGGGGCCGTTCGACGGAACCTTTGAGTCCACCCTGCTGGGATTGGGAGACATGGTACAGATCGACCCCACAAATACGAGCGGCGGCGAGGCCTATCTCACTCTGCTGTACAACCATGATCTGTTTGCCGGTGGGCGGGCACAGTCAATGATCCTGAACTTGACCGATCCTCTCGGATATGTGCGAGTCCTGGCGGGACCGCTTCCGCTCCCCGGCATTGCATTTCCACATACCATCACCGCGCAGTGTTACGTTAAGGCCGTGAAAAACGGACAAGGATACTTTGCCATCGCGATGACAAACGGCCTGCACACAGCGGTGACCTACATGAGCAACGACAACCTTCCTCGCAACGGCGACTGGGTCAAGGTTTCGGTAACCGGCGACTTTCGCGTTCCGGCTGGGGTCAACCCCGTCCTGCTTCTGCAGAATCGGTATCTCCCCGGCGCGGTTCCCGGCCTGGTAAAGGACGCGGCTACCCTGGCCATCGATGATATCACCGTTCATGCCGTTCAGGACCCCTCCTGGTTCTGGGACAGGCAAAGCCTGCGGTATGAAAACTGATTCTGCGAGGATTTCGCCAAGTCGTCTTTCCCATCTACGCTTCTCTTGTTCCCTGTGTTGTCCTGGAATGCAATCCCTTCACGACCTATAATCAGGTTTTTGTCGTCGGGGGGGCACAATCGTTGTAACAGGAGCACAGGATGAATTCACGGGAACGGATCGGTCTGACCCTGCAACATCGCGAACCGGATCGTGTCGCCATCCAGGACGCACCCTGGGAAACCACGGTTGTCCGCTGGCACAAAGAAGGGCTTCCGGAAAATGTCGAACCGGAGGAATACTTTCACTATGAAATGGCAGGCTTCGGCGCGGACACTACTTTCCGACTCCCGGAGGAAACCGTCGAGGAAACAGACGAATATATTGTCCAACGCAATAAGAACGGCGCCCTGCTTCGAAACTGGAAACATGCTACCTCCACGCCGCAAATGATCGGTTTCACCATTACCTCTCGGGAGGACTGGGAGGAACACCGGCCTCGCATGGCCATGGCAAGAGATCGGATCGATTGGGAGAACGATTTAACCCGGAATCGTAAAGAACACGAGGCCGGACGATGGTGCGCCTACAGCGCTCCGATCGGATACGACCGGACCCAGGGAATTGTCGGCTCCGTGAATCTGCTGATGGCTATGCTGGACGATCCCAAATGGGTGTTCGATATGTTCGAGGTCGGGATCGACCTGAATATCGCCTGCGCGGAGGAAATGATGGCAGGCGGATTCAAGTTCGACGGCGCTTTCTTGTATGACGATATGGGATACCGCAATGCCTCCCTGTTCTCTCCACAAACCTATCGCAGCCTTCTGCTTCCGCTGCACAAACGGATCTGCGATTTTTTCCACGCCGCAGGATTGCCGGTTCTTCTGCACAGCTGCGGACGAGTAAGCGAACTGGTTCCCCAACTGATCGAAGCAGGATTCGACGGCCTGCAGCCGCTGGAGTCGAAGGCCGGGATGGATTTGATTCAGTTAAAGAAAGACTACGGAGAAACACTATGCTTCATGGGCGGAATCGACGCCCGCGCAATGTCTAATCCCGATCCATCCGTGATTGAGCAGGAAATCAAAACAAAGATCCCCTTTGCCATGAAAGGCGGGGGATATATCTACCACTCGGACCACTCCGTCCCGGACGATGTAAGTTTCGAGCAGTACAAACACGTAATCAAGGTGGTTCTGCAATATGGAACCTATTGAATTCCACTTAGAGAGGTGTTCCATCTCGATTAACCCTCCCTGTAGAGGCACGTTGCAACGTGCCCCTACTTACCAACCTGCCCCCACTAACTACTCCATGGAGAACATTATGACATCAAAGACTCTCGATCTGTCCCCGGCTCGGTGGATCTGGTATCCGTCCGGGCGTTGTCTTCAAAACACCTTTGTTCTGTTTCGTCGCGAGCTGGACCTCTCCGCTGCTCCGAAAGCGGCGACCGGTTGGATTGTTGCAGACAGCCGTTACCGCCTGTTTGTCAACGGGCAGCGGGTCCAGTGGGGACCCGCACCGGCGGACCCGCAACACCTGGAAGCCGATCCTCTGGATTTGACATCTCTCCTTCATCCGGGCAAGAATGTCATCGGCTGCGAGGTACTCTTCTATGGGCACGGGGAGGGTACATGGCCGCTCGGCAAACCGGGATTCCTGTTCCGACTGGATATTGAAAACGCTATCGGCGAAAAAGAATCTCTCCTCTCCGATTCATCCTGGCAGGCCCATATTGCCCGCTCCTGGCAGCCGGGGCATTACACGCGCTGGTATCTGCGAGCGTTACAAGAAGAATTTGACGCGCGCTTGTATCCGTACGGTTGGGCGGCCCCCGGATTTTCCCCCGAGACGGACTGGCTGCCTGCTATGGAGCACAACTGTCCCGCCGATATGCCCGTTCTCTGTTCCACTTATGATGACTACATGATGGACATCATCGGCGACCGGAACCGCTGCGATCTCTCGCCGCGCAGCATTCCTCTACTGAATGAGGAATTGATACCGGTTAAATGTCTTGCCGAGTCGCTATGGATTGCCTGGGATCGTCCTCCACGGGAGTATTTCGAATGCCGGACGCCAAATGCGTTTCGCGTAGCCGGCTCACTGTGCGCAGACGAAATCGAGCCGGGGAAATGGCGTGTTATCCTGGACGGAACCCGTGGCGCCGCGCTGACTTATGAATTCGCCGAACAAATTGTCGGCTGGCCTTATTTCACAATTCATGCGCCCGCTGGAACTGTTGTGGAACTATTGGTACACGAGGCGCACGAGATTGGGGGTCCGGCGCTTCTGAATACACATTGGGAATCCTGGTCTCGGTTCCTATGTAAAGATGGAGAAAATACATTCGAGCCGTTCGACTATGAATCGTTACGATGGCTGCAATTACATATTCACGGCGCAGTCGGGGAGGTCCGGGTAGAGCGGGTCGGCGTCCGACGTCGGGTGTTTCCCTGGCCGAATTCACCGCAGGTGTCCTGTTCCGATTCGGACTTGCAGCGCCTTCTGAATGCCTCGATCAATACCTTGCATAACTCCGCGCAGGAAACCCTTGTGGACGGCATGGCACGGGAACGGCAGCAATACAGCGGCGATGTCGCTCATCAGGCTCATGCGATTTATTTCGCGTTCGGCGAAACCCGTCTCCCGGCGCGATATATCAATACCTATAGCCGGGGCATAACACATGAAGGTTACTTTCTGGATTGCTGGCCTGCTTACGACCGTCTCTGCCGCGTAATGCAGCGCCAACTTTACCTCTCTAAGTGGGGACCGATTTTGGATCATGGTATCGGCTTTGTATTTGACTGCTTTCATCATTACATGTATTCGGGAGATTTATCTTCCCTGGAGAAACCGTTTGCGGCTCTTGTGCAGTTTGTTGAGTACTTGCAAAGTATTCGACGCTCGGACGGACTTCTGCCGGTAGAGGATATCGGGACACCGTGTGTGTGGATGGATCATATCGCCTATCAGCAAACACGCCATAAGAAATGCGCCTTCAATCTGTACGCCTCGGCGATGCTGGAGAACGCTTTCGCGCCGCTTTGCGCGGCTTTCGGAAATCCCGGCCTGGCTCGCGATTCCCAGTCGCTTGCCCGGAATCTATTGGACGCCGCCATAAAACATTTCTGGCGCCCTGAACGAGGTCTGTTTTGTGTCAATCTGCCGTGGCGGTCAGAGGAAAAACAGGATCGTTTCTGCGACCGCTCTCTCGCAACATCTATCCTTTTCGATCAATGTCCGGGCAATAACACAGAGGCCGCACTGCGGATGCTGGTGGAATGCCCGCCGGAAATGGGATTCTCGTATCCGGCGAATGCCTGCTGGCGTCTGTGGGCGCTGGCAAAAGCAGGACGAATCGATGTCATTCTGAACGACCTCCGCGAGCGGTGGGCTACGTTGGATTCGGTGCGTCTCAACAACACCTTACAGGAGGACTGGGAGGTCATACCGGACTCCACCGCCTCGGAGTGGAGTCACTGCCCGGTCGTTCCCCTTTACCTCTTTTTCATGGCGATTGCGGGGATCAAACCGTTGGCGCCCGGATTTTCCCGTTGCGAAATTCGTCCACAGCTGGGTGACTTGGAGCACGTGAGCCTTGTTGCGCATACCGTCCAGGGACCGATTCGCTTCGAATCGGAAGGACCGCAGGGCAGCCGCTCTCTCCGCATTCAAGTGCCGGAACACTGCGCGGCCGAGTTGATCCTCCCTGCGGGTGAGCAGGTAGATTTGTCTCCGTTGCCATCCCCCGCTCCTCCAGGACACAAACGCTACGCCCTGCCTTGGGCAAAAGAGACCGTGTTGCATCTGAAAATAGCGTAGTCCGTCCTCTTCTCCCGCCGGAGAATAGGGTCGGGGTGAGGGCGCCGCGTCCCCTTCCCTGCCATTCCTCTTGAGCCGCACCGCTTCCGCATGGAAAATCTATGCAAACATCACGCGAGAGGTGAAATCCAATGAACGAACAATCCGCACCGAGGGAAGTGACCTTTCAGGATTTTGTTTTTATGATGTCCACTTCGGCCCTGGTCGGCTTGGGACATGTCCCCAATCCAGTCACCAATAAGTATGAAACGGACCTGGAATCCGTCCGCCATACCATTTCTCTGTTGACCATGATCCAGCAGAAAACGAAAGGCAATCTGACATCGGACGAGGACGACATGCTGGAACGGGTTCTTCACGAACTGCGAATGGGTTTCCTCGCCAAAGCAAAAGAAAGTCCCACATCGCCCCCTTCCGAGGAGAAAAAGAAAAAAGAAGATAAACCCGGAAGAATTATTCTCCCATAAAACGCGCCGATTGGCGCTGACCGGAACGGAGGCCTGTCCTGCCATTTCAGGCAATTGGCTCAGGCAAACAGGTCCATGCCTTTTGGAATCCCGGCAAAACCAAAGAAGTCCATCCCATTCGACGCTCCGGCTTCCGATTCCTCCTCAGTCTGCTCGGCCTCTTCTTCCATGGCTTCCTGTTGCATTTCCAGCGACTCCTGGAGCAGCTGCGTGTCGGAATTGGCCTGAATGTCCTCCAGGGAATTCACGCCAAGAATGTTCTGGAAGAAGGAATTGGTCACGTCCAGGAACTTGGTCAATCCGCTCTGGGATTCCTCTTTCAATCCATCCAGGAACTCCGCTCCCAAGCCCATTTCCTCCAGTTGTGAACCGAAGGTCTCGCCGATACTGGTGAAGAAATCGTCAAGCGCGCCGGAAATCTGCTCGCCGACCTTGTTGATGAGGGCATTTGTCGCGCCGAAGAACTCAGTCATGTTTTCAGGCGATGCGGTAAGCACATTGCTCACCGCGGTCAAGAATCCGCCTAAATCGCCGGAATCCTCTTCGGAAGAGGCAATCTGCTCCACCTGCGACAGAAAACTGTCCAAATCCTCACCGGATACCGAGATATTCATCTGAAACTCTTTGGAAATCTGTGCCCCCACTTGCATGACTTGGTTGCCCATTTCCTCACCATAACTCTGACTGATCCCCACAGCCGCCTGTTGGACAGAAGAGTAATAAACCTCCGCCTGCCAATCATCCCGGGCAATTATGCGTTCGTACTCGAGCGTAGTCCGGCTCATCATATTGCCGGCGGAACTCGAATACACAGCGCCTGATCCGGCAACTTCCCCGTTCCCACCGGTTTGCGGAGATCCGATTCCCGCGCTTTTGGATTGGGCCATTCCGACGGAAATATCCAGGTCAAAAGAACCGTCTCCATTCAGCCGCAGATCGACACTGGCCTCATACCGGCCGTCCTCGCTGACAAACACCTGCTCGGTTGTACCATTGACCGGCTGACCGCCTTCCGCCTGTTCCACCGCCTGTTCGACCGCCTGTTTGGCAAAGTCACTCAGTTCAACAGTATCTTCCTTTTCTTCTTCGTTCTTATCTTCCTTGTCGTCTTCTTGAATGTTCTTGATAGAGTTCTTATTTGCGGTCAGTTCGGCATATCGCTGAAGAAGACCTGTGAGACCCTGCGAGCTGCCCGTTGTTGACGATCTGCCCAGCAGGTTGAGACGATTTCCCTGTGGTTCTTCTTCTTTATTGCCGATGCGATTTCCCAGAAGATACCCGTTGAATAAACTGGAGAGGCCGCCTGCGGCGGTATTGAGCTGGAGATTCAGAGGTGAGACCATGGTATTGGGATTCCTTTCCGAGGCTGAAGAGCAAACTCCATTTTCTATCCTTTGATAATCGGCAAGTTGGAATCAAATCTTGAGAGAGTTGAGTAAAATGACCCATTCATACAGTCGGAATATCGGACAATCTGTCTCCCGGTTGTTGATTACCATGGGCGATCCGGCCGGAATCGGCCCGGAGATCATCTGTAAGGCCCTGGCCGGCAAAGAGTTGGATGTATCCTCCCGGTATGGCGTGATCGGGTTGGTCGATGTGCTTTCTTCAACCGCAGAGAAAATGGGAAGGCGGGTGAGATTCCGGTCCGTCGCGACCCCGGAGGAGATGTTCCTGCCCGCCGGCAATGAGATTCCGGTTTTGGAACCGGACGGGTTGGAAGTCGGTCACTGGGAACCCGGAATTGCCCAGGCGGTCACCGGCGAAATTGCCTTTCGATGTATCACTACAGCCATCGAGGTGGCCCTTGCCGGACAGTGCGATGCCGTGGTTACCGCACCGATTTGCAAAGAAAGCCTTCACAAAGCCGGGCATGGGGAATACGCTGGACATACGGAAATTTTCACCCGTCTGACCGGGGCGAAATCCACCGCTCTGATGCTGATATCGGGCAAGTTCCGTGTTGCGCACGTGACCAATCATGTCGCGCTGCGTGAAACATGCGGGATGGTCAAGAGGCAGCGAGTGTTCGACGTGATCAGGCTTACGAATAATGCTCTGGCGCGTATCGACGGCAAACCGCCCCGGATTGCTGTGGCATCCTATAACCCCCACGCGGGCGAGTCGGGCCTTTTCGGACGCGAGGAAATCGAGGAAATCGAACCTGCCGTACAGGAAGCGCAACGAGCCGGGATTCAGGTTTCCGGGCCGTTCCCGCCGGACAGCCTGTTCCCGCAAATGCTTGGCGGACGATATGAGGGGATTGTAGCGATGTATCACGATCAGGGGCATATCGCGTTCAAAATGCACTGTTTTCGTTACAGTTCCGATTTACAGGAATGGGGAGAGGTGGCGGGGGTCAATGTGACCCTTGGATTACCGATTATACGGACCTCCGTAGCGCACGGGACGGCGTTCGACCTGGTGGGCACGGGGAAAGCCTCAGAGCGGTCGTTGCTGGATGCGATCGAGATAGCACGCCTGTTGGCCGAAAGACAAGGGCGAGATAAGTGAAATAAACTCAACCCCCCTTTTGTTTTCCCCCCGAAGTTCGGGGGGAAGCAGAACAAGCCAATCCCTCCCCCGACGATCGGGCGAGGTCAGGTGGCAATGGCATTAAGCTAAACGATCCCGTAATTAACAAGGAAAACTCCGGGAACCGTCATTCCGGCGAAAGCCGGAATCCAGGCCATAGCCCAGTGTCCTGTCATTCCGACGAAAGCCGGAATCCAGGGCAATCACAGCCAAAGACGCCTGACCTACCCACTTGACGAATCGTCTCGATTGATCCAAATTAACCTGAATGCTGTTCTTTCTACTTTATTTGACCCAAGGGGGCAGATGGCAATGTCCGAAAAGACAACCATAGTTATTATTGATGAGCAGTCTGTCTTTGTGGAAGGCCTGAAATCCGTTCTCGAGAAAGATCGGGGATTTGAAGTTATCGGGTCTGCGTGTATGGCAAGCGATGGCCTTGATCTGATCCGCCGTGCCAAACCACAACTGGCCGCAGTCAGCCTGGTTCTGCCTGATCTTTCCGGAATCGACCTGACCCGCGAAATCCGCAACGATTCTCCTATCACCAAGGTCGTCGTCATGACAGGACAACTGGTCTATGACCTTGTGGCCGAATCTTTTCGTGCAGGGGCGATGGCGTTCATCGTCAAAGACTCCCCTTCGAACATCATCCTGGAATCGTTGTACGCCGTTCGGCGGGATGAGTACTTCATGGACAACCTCACCGCCGGGCTGATCGCCAGACATTTTCGCGCCAATCACGCCAACCATGAACTCGACATCCTCACCCCTCGAGAAAAACAAATCCGCGATGATCTGGAAAAAGGCTTGCCCCTTGTTGCCATCGCGAACGAACTCGGTTTGTCCGTCAAAAGCGTCATGAACGCGCGGTCTTGCATCCGAAAAAAACTTTCCATGTTCAATCATTCTTTGTCGAATAGTCTCGCATCCCGCGCAAGTTCAAAGTAGGTCCTGGGAATGCGCAAGATAGTCCCAGGATTATTCCCAGGAACAAAGGCATATATTCCCATGTGTTTTCCCCTGTCTTATTCGGTTTATTCCCAGGCAAAAACAGCACGGAGCATCCGCCGGGTATCGGTTCTCATAATGAGAATCAGGTTTAGGGCGTTCCAAGTCTTTGCGGATCAGGCAGTTGTGTCTTCAGATTCTTCACAAGTATCAGGCAGCCCCCAAACGCGCTTTCCTGGGAATCTTCTGCGGGTAATCGGCATTCAAAGCGTTTATGCGGGTTTTTAAGGATCGCTATTTTTTCTTGTTTTTTAATTGAAAAACGCTTGATTCTGGTACATAATAGTTGTCGAATACCATAACGGGTAAACCCAAGATGGAAGGATGAAAGACACAATGAACTGCTCAGTCCTGTCACAAGAATCTGTTCACCACAAGAATTGCCGTCGGGCATTGACCTTATTGATCGGCCTGTTTGTGTTTCTGCCAGCGCCTACCGCGGTGAGCGCTAGCACAATAAATGTTCCTGGCAACTACGGCACGATCCAGGCTGCGGTTAATGCGGCCGAATCAGGAGACACGATTCTTGTCGCAACGGGGACATATATTGAACAAATCCTGATAGAAAAGTCGCTGACTTTGAAAGCCGTGGAAGGATCAACACCAGTCATACAAGCCCCGAACGGACGTACCGGCAAGGTCACTCCATTGGGTACAGCATGGGATTATATTGTGGCCGCGACCGCCACAACTGGCACAATTGATGTCCGCATCGAAGGATTCACAATCGACGCCTATAATCGAACTAAGATCGCCGACACCAGCTTCTTCGCAGGCGCCTTTTTCGGAAACGTTTCCAGCGAAAGCGAACACGCCGGTCTGTTTTCATGCACGATAGAGGGGTTCGATATAACGAAGGAATGTGAGTCATTTGGCGTCCGCGTTCAGGGAAACTCCAATTTAACTATTGATGGCAATACGGTGAAGGATTATACCCGCGACGGGATTGCCGCGAACGGGTCCGGCGCAACCCTCCAGGTTACGATCAGCGATAATGAAGTCACACAATTGGATGGCGCATTGAATGGAATTGATATTACATCAGTAAGTGGAAACATCAGCGGTAATACCATACGGGGTCATACTCGCTGTACTGACTGGGACGGATGCGGGATACTGGTTTATAATTCGGATAATATAACGGTTAGCGGCAATTCTGTCGAAGACTGTTTTAATGGTATTTATATTATGGGCGATCTAAGTGGCTTAGATGGTTGCGAACGTTGCATAGTTCAAGAGAACCACCTGACCGGTAACATGAAGCATGGGATCCTTCTTTCCCATAACTCGAACGAGAACACGGTATCGAGCAACACGATTGAGATTTCCAGTGACACCTATGATGTTACCGATCCAACTGTAGACAAAATGCAATGCGGAATCTACCTCGGAATATACCTTCAAGACCTAAGCGACGGCTGTGATAGCAACGTGATAGAAAACAATATCCTGTCCCGCGTGGGAACCAATTTCTGGGTGGGGTATGGTATTTATGTCAATGTTGACTGTGACAACAATGAGATAACCGGCAACGATGTTACCGGCTGGACGACTGCAGGCAAAGACAGTAACAAGGATTGTGCCGCCCTGTATCACACGAATCCCTCGGGTACAGTGATCACCGGGAACAAGTTCCACGCGAACGCCTATGGCGTTCTTAGCGCCTCGGATAGACTTGTTGTTGCCGAAAACAACTGGTGGGGATCCTCAACCGGGCCGCGTCATGACACAAGCAATCCGACGGGAACAGGAGATAAGGTTAGTAATAACGTGGACTATTCCCCCTGGCTGGGAGCGACTCCCGGAACCTCGCCAATGACGTGGTACACGAACGAGAGCATTCAGGCTGCGGTTAATGCGGCCGCATCAGGAGACACGATTCTTGTCGCAGCGGGGACGTACACGGAGAATGTGAATATCAATAAGCTTCTCATTCTTCAAGGCGCGGGCAGCGATAATACCATTGTGACCGCAGCCGATCCAAGCCAATCCGTCTTCACAGTCAGCGCAAACGGGGTCAGCATATCGGGATTCACATTGACTGGCGCCAGTAACGACGGAAAAGCGGGAATCTTTATCAATGCTGGCATAGCGAACTGTAATGTGTCCAATAACATCCTGAAAGAGAGCTTCGATGGCGTCTGGCTCGGTTCAGGCAGTAACCATAACACCTTCACAAACAATACCGTTACGAACAACACGCGTCAGGGGTTTGAGATTTTCCACTCGGACTACAACACCTTTACGAATAACGATGCCAGTTCGAATACAAGCTATGGTTTCAAGATGGAAACCGCCAGCCACAACAATTTAACAGACAACCAGGCAAACAGCAACGGCAAATACGGTTTTCACCTGGTTAAAGGGCCCGACACAGGCGAGCCTCCAGGGTGTCTCTTCAACACGTTCACAAACAATATAGCAAAGTCGAACACCCAGTATGGCTTTCGCGAGGATTATGGGGACCATAACACATTGACAGGCAACACCTTTGACCAGAACAAAATCGCTGGCCTTAGGTTGAAGGAACAACTCAGTAACCTCACATTGACGAATAACAAGATTTCCGGCAGCCCCATCGGCATCGATATCGACATTTCTGTGGGGGGTAATATCACGTCTTGGATAGTGAACGACAATATCATAACAGGGAATACTGAGTATGGCGTTTTTAACGCCTCGGCTACACTTCTTTCCGCCGAAAACAACTGGTGGGGATCTTCCCTGGGGCCGACTCACACTTCCAATCCGCTAGGGACTGGTGATGCGGTCAGCAATAACGTGGATTTTGACCCATGGACAACCCTGCCGCCTGTTGCGTACGGCCAATCAGTTAGGACCAACGAAGATGTCGCGATAGCCATTGTTCTTACGGCCACTAATCCAAGTGGCAAACCGCTGACTTATACGGTCCTGACACAGCCAACCCAGGGCACGCTGTCGGGGACTGCACCCAACCTGACCTATACCCCTAGCCTGAACTCGTATGGAAGCGACATCTTCACATTTAAGGTAAACGATACGGAACTCGACTCCAACTCCGCTAACGTCAGCATTACCGTCTATTCCGTCAATGATCCGCCGACTGTGGAGAGCGCGAATGTGACGGCGACGGAAGGGCGCTTGTTCCTGTATTATGTGAGTGTTAATGATGTAGATGCGGATCCTGTAACCGTGACAGCCGCAGATCTTCCGGAGGGTGCGGTATATGGCACGAACGGCGTTGCGGTAATCAATCCGCCCTCCTATATCGGACCGATGCTGACCTGGACCCCGGGTTATTCGCAAGGCAGCAGCGAATTTGGCGGGAAAGAGTACCCAACAATTACATTTACGGTAACGGACGGGCATGGCGGTTCGTCTGTGGGGACTCTGGTTGTCGGGGTTTTGGATGCACCCACTCCGACTCCGACAGCGACAAATACGCCGCTGCCCACCGATACGCCCACAAATACGCCGCTGCCGACCGATACGCCCACAAATACGCCACTGCCGACCGATACGCCCACAGTGACCCCGACCGGCACGGATACACCGACAGCCACCGTCACACCAACCGCCAGCGATACGCCCACAGATACACCGACACCCACGGTTACACCGACACCAACCGTGACGCCCACCAGCACACCCGTACCGCCGCCCTCTGCGGTCCAGGCATCCATCAGCCGAGGTCTCGGAGATTCGACAGCCCTGTTGCGCATCACTTGGGTTTGTGCGGAGAACCCCCGACGGTTTATCTTGAATGTATATAAGGACGGTATCCAAACCGGCGGGGATTGGATTCAAGGCGGCGGGGCGAGACAATCGGCGTTACTGGTTTCCGGCTACGGAACATATTATGTCACCGTGAAAGCGGAAACCGCCGAGACTATAACCGAACCCGTCGCGTCCAATGAGGTGCCGTGGTTCGGCGAAGTGTTGTCCCCGACTCCACGGCCGACCGATACACCGGTTGCGACCGCGACACCGGTTCCTCCGACAATCGTCCCGACACCAACCGTGGAGATCATCCCGACACCGACCGCCACTCCGACTACAGAAGTGGAAGCGACCTCTACACCGACGGTAACGCCGACGGTAACGCCCACGGGAACGCCGCGAGGGCTGGAGTGGAACTTCAGTGAGAGCGGCAACTTTGAAGGCTGGGTGGCCACAAACATTACCGATGCCACGGTGGAAAATGGTGTCCTGACCGGAGAGGCAACCACCAAAGACCCGTTCGTGCGGCTCAATTTCGCGACAAGTGTGCCGCGTCAGGATATTGAAGCCGTCGTGGTTCGTATTCGGGTAGACAGAGCCACCCGCTGCCAGATCTTTATCGGCGCAAACGGGTTTGATCCTCTTGGCGATTTTGCGCTGTTTCCCAACGGGGTCAATGTGGTGATTGCCCCGCTGAACGCGCAGGCTCTCGCCGCCGATGAACTCACCTTTGTACGAATCGATCCGGCAACTACACAAAACGCGATATTCGAAATCGACCGGATTGGGTTGTACAGTATGGAGAATATCCCGCGAGAGACAGAGTGGAACTTCGATGAAGACGGGAACTTTGAGGGTTGGGCCCTCACGAGTATCAACAATGCCGTCGTGGCAGACGGTGTGCTGAAGGGGCAGGCGAAAACTACCGACCCGTTTATGCGCCTGGGCTTCCTGTCGAACCTGCCGAGAGAATCGATCTCGGCCATTACCGTTCGCATTAAGGTGGACGCTCCAACGCAATGCCAGTTCTCGGTCGGCGCGGGCGGATTCCAGCGTCTGGGCAACTATGTGCTGACTCCAGGTGAGTTCAATATCGTCACCGCGCCGTTCACTCCGGAGGCCCTGGAGGCAGAGGTACTTACGTTTTTGAGGGTCGATCCGACTATTACCAAAAATGTAAACTTCGAGATCGATTGGGTGAGACTGGAATAATGTAAGCCGGTCGGCCTGCGAGCCGGTAGACAGGAGAACAAAGGCGCAAGGGACAATTTCTCTTGCGCCTTTTCCGTTGTTGTGGAGACAAGGGCCGTGCCGGACAGTTCCTTGGAAAGAGCTCTGTGGGTAAGATAAGATCGTGTTACGCATTTGCGGACCGGAATATCCAAGGTGGCTGTCAGTGCTGCGGTATCTCTCCATTCGAAATTTTGTGTTGATCGACCGGGCGGAGATCGAGTTCTCGCCCGGGTTAAATGTCTTGACCGGCGAAACAGGAGCCGGGAAGTCGATTGTGCTGGCGGCGCTCGGCCTGCTGCTGGGAGATCGTGCCGCTGCCGACCTGGTAACCGGAGAGGGCGGCGAGGCCGTGGTGGAGGCCCGCTTTGAATACGACAGCCATGCCCCCGAAAAGGATTCCATTGATTCCATCCTGGATCTCGCGGGAATCGACCGCGAGGAGGGAACGCTGCTGCTCAGCCGAAGCGTATCCGCCGACGGCCGCAGCCGCATGTTTATCAATAACCGCCCTGCTCTGGTTCGCGTGCTGAAAGAACTCGGAACGGTCCTGGTCGATCTGCACGGACAGCATGAACATCAGTCTCTGCTGCGTCGCGCCACATACCGGGCCGTGGTGGACCGATACGGTGTCGATCCGCAACTCGTTTCCCGCTATAACGATCTGTACGTGCGTCGGCAGCATGGCCGGGAGCGCCTGGTCTCTCTGGAAGGAGACGAGCGTGAGCGCCAACGCCGCGAGGATATTTTGCGTTACCAGATTCACGAACTGGAAGCGGCGAAATTGCAGATCGGCGAAGAGGAAGAGCTCGACCGCGAACTCCGGATCATGCAACATGCGGAACAACTCGCGGAACAGGCCCATCGCGTCTACCGCCACCTGTATGAGGGAGACGACGACCGGCCGTCGGTTCTGGATGAGCTGGGCCGGCTTCACCGGGTGGTTCAGGAGATGAGCCTCCTGGATGAAGGCCTCAAGAGTGTCTATGAATCGTGGATCGCCCCCATCAGTGAGTTAGAGGAACTGGCCGGCGAAATCCGTAATTATTCCCATACCATCGAGTTCGATCCGCAACGGCTGGAAGAACGAAACGAACGGAAACGACTCATTCAGGACCTGAAGGCAAAATATGGAAACAGCGTGGCCGATTTACTTCAATACCTGGAGTCGGCCAAGACCGAACTCGGGCAGATCGAGAATCGTGATGAGGAAGTCGAACAACTAAGAAAAGAACTCAGCGAAGTCGAACAACAGCTCGGCCGGGCGACGGAAACTCTACTGAAAGAACGACGCCGCGTCGGTGAACAATTATCCGCCGCCGTTGCGGCAGAACTTTCGCATCTCGGAATGAAAGGGGCGCAGTTTGTCGTATCTGTCGAACCCACACGCGATCCCGAGGGTATCCCGGCGGGCGAGTTCGGCCCCGTTCGCCCGGGCCCCGGTGGCGCAGACGAGATCGAGTTTCTTCTGTCTACAATTCCCAACCGTCCTTTCCGTCCGCTGCGGGAGATCGCCTCCGGCGGCGAAATCTCGCGAATCATGCTCGCAATCAAGTACATTTTGGGCAAAGCGCACCTTGTCCCGACCATGATTTTCGATGAAATCGACCTCGGCATCGGCGGAAAAACCGCCGACGTGATCGCCCAACGGCTACAGGATCTCTCGAACGAAAAACAAGTAATCTGTATTACGCATCTGCCGCAAATCGCCGCGCGTGCGGAAACCAATCTCCGTGTTGTAAAAACCGCTACCGGAAACACGGCCAGAACACACATCGAAACCCTGACCGGGAAAGACCGCGAAGAGGAGCTCGTGCGGATGCTCGGCGGTGAGGAGGCATCCCGCTCGTATGCCCGCGAAATGCTGAACGGATTCAGAAAGGACAGGAAGAGAAAATGATCCGGCCGTCCACCCGCTACTTGCTTGTTTTCCTCCTGATCGGCGGCTGTGTTGGCACGGCCGATTTTGCTCCCGCCCGGAGTCTCACACCGGAAGAAGCCTTTATCTGGTCGGCAAGCGCGCCGGTAACGGTATTTGAACCCGGAGACCGGGGCGAAATACGGCTTATATTAACGATAGCCGAACATCATTATGTCTACCGCGATTCCGTCTCGGTCCGATCCGAGCCGGTCCCGGGGATCACCTTCTCCGATCCAATTTACCCGGAACCGAAATTGAAATACGACAAATATGAAGAAAAAGAAGTACCAATATATGAGGGGGTTGTAGACATCCGCGTCCCCTTCACCGTTACCGGGCCGGTATTACAGGAAGGCATCCCTGTCCGCTTTACCGTTCGACATCGCGGCTGTTCGCCGGAACTCTGTTTTTTCCCCGCGAAGCGAACCCTCGATCTCTCCATCCGTGTCGGCGGCGTACAGCCCGGGACAAACCCGGCGGGATTTATTCCCATCGAGCAGGCTTCCGACCGGAGACCTGACCTTTTCTCAAAAGGACTGTTCTACACGTTTCTGGTAATCTTTCTCGGCGGTGTCGGTACCTGTTTTACACCGTGCGTGTACCCGTTGATTCCGATTACGATTACGATTTTCGGCACGAAGGATGTCCCGCGATGGAGAGCCTTCACCCTGTCGGTCACGTATGTCCTTGGAATCGGCGTGATGTTCTCCGCATTGGGCCTCCTGGCGGCAGGAACCGGGGCGGTATTCGGGTCGTTTATGGCCAATCCGATTGTAGTCGGTGTAGTCATGCTGGTCCTGGCGGGATTCGGATTTTCCATGCTCGGCCTGTTTGAAATCCGGGTCCCATCCGCCGTACAGGCCCGACTCGCTTCTCTCGCCGGGCGCGGATACGGCGGCGCCTTCGGTATGGGGCTGGTCGCCGGAGTGATCGCCTCGCCGTGTACCGGTCCTGTTCTCGGAACCGTCCTGATTTATGTCGCCTCGTCGGGCAACCTGTTTCTCGGATTTTGGCTGCTCTTCACGTATGCCCTCGGAATCGGTACGTTATTTATTTTTCTCGGAACCTTTTCCGCCGCGATTTCCTACATGCCCCGCTCCGGCGCGTGGATGGAACATATCAAAACTATTTTCGGAATTATTCTGCTCGCCATGGCGCTTTACTTCGGCAAATCTGCCTTCCCTGCCCTCGGTAAACTCCTGAAACCTTTACCGACCGGATTGATTATGGGATGCGTCATGATCGTGCTTTCCCTTCCGTTCGGAACGATTCACCGTTCGTTTCATGGCCTTTCCGGGATCCGTCGAGTGCTCAAGCATTTCGGGATTGTCCTCGCCGTGTTCGGTCTTTATCTCAGCGTCGGCGCATTTACAACACCACCCGCAAGCCTCATCGACTGGCTCGCCGATGAGCAGACCGGCCTGGACAGGGCACGGGCTGCGCAGAAACCCGTCCTGGTCGATGTCTGGGCGGAATGGTGCGCCGCCTGCATCGAATTAGACAGGACTACTTTCCGCGATCCGCGTGTTACAGCGCGCCTTCAGGAATTTGTAACCGTCAGGCTGGACTTTACCAGGGAAACACCGGAGAGAGGGCAATTGCAGAACAAATACAATATCCCCGGGCTGCCTGTGCTGCTGTTTTATAGCCGGTCCGGCGAATATCTACCCGAGGCCAGCCTGGTTGGCTATCACAGCGCCGATGAATTGCTTGCGCACCTGGATAAGATCGCGCATTCCAATAGCGAGTAATAAGATGGATAACCATGTTTGAATACGATATTACCGCCAAAGACAGCCGGGCGCGGACCGGAAGATTTCACACACCTCATGGGGTAGTCGATACACCTGCATTCATGCCGGTGGGAACGAATGCAACCGTAAAAGCATTAACTCCCGCAGAAATCCGCGAGACCGGAAGCCGGGTAATCCTGGCAAATGCCTATCATCTCTATCTTCGTCCCGGCGCAGACGTTGTAGAGAAATGTGGCGGCCTGCACCGTTTCATGGCGTGGGACGGCCCCATTGTAACCGACAGCGGGGGATTTCAGGTGTTTAGTCTTGCGCCGCTGCGGTCAATCGATCCGGACGGAGTTACTTTTCGTTCTCACATTGACGGTTCTATACATCGTTTTACACCCGAATCGGCGATTCGTTTACAGGAACGGCTCGGCGCGGATATCATTATGTGCCTGGATGAATGCCCGCCGCACGATCTGCCCGATCAGGATATGCGGCAATCCATGGAATTAACGAATCGATGGGCGGAGCGATGTATCAGGGCGAAAGAACGCGAAGACCAAGCACTGTTTCCGATTGTACAGGGTGGGATGAATCCCGATCTTCGCGCGGAAAGCGCACGGATATTAAGCGGATTCGGTTCGCCGGGTTATGGAATCGGCGGTCTGTGTGTCGGGGAGGAGAAGGCGCAAACCCTGGCAATGCTGGATGTATCTGTTTTGCATCTGCCGGAGGATCGCCCCCGGTACCTGATGGGGGTCGGGACACCGGAAGATTTTTTAACCTGTATCGAGAGAGGCGTCGATCTGTTCGATTGTGTAGTTCCGACACGTCTGGCGCGGAACGGACATTGTCTGACCTGGTCCGGTAGAGTGTCATTCAAGCAGGCTCAATACAAATATGAACAAGGCCCGCCGGATACCGAATGTCATTGCAGCTGCTGCCGGCAATTCTCCTTAGCGTACCTCCGGCATCTATTCCTTGCAGGCGAGATTCTCGCCTCTCGATTGGCCACAATTCATAATGTAACTTTTTATCAGGAATTCATGCAGGCGGTTCGAATAGCTATCTCGTGCGGCAATCTAACACAATTCCACGAGACATTTCTGTCGGGCGCGGGTCGATCCTCGCTGTTGCAGAGTCAGCGATAGCGTGATGTAGTCGAGCGGGTTCCATACGGCAACCCCTCATGCCAAGCCTCTCCCGGCGCGAGAGGGAGAAAAGATGTTCTCTCTTGCGCAACAAGGTATTCTTTCTTGGTAAACAGGGCGGGACAGGCTTCCGGCCTGTGATACAGTAGCCAAATCAGCGGATATCGCTTCGTATCGCTATAATCCGTTACCTGTTCAGGACCGAATACCCAGGCTTTCCTCCAACTGCTGGCGCCGGAAAATAGACGCATAAAGTCCGCCCCGCTCAACCAAATCCTGGTGAGTCCCCTCCTCGATAATCATTCCATCGCCAAGCACAACAATATGATCCGCGTTCCGAACTGTCGAAATACGATGGGAAATAAGAATCGTTGTGCGTTGCCGGATATCCTCGCGTATGCCGCGAAGAATCTGTTCCTCCGTTTCGGCATCGACACTCGACAGCGCGTCGTCCAAAATCAGAATGGGACAATGCCGGACCAGCGCGCGGGCGATTCCGGTCCGCTGCCGTTGGCCTCCCGACAAGGTCAGCCCCCGTTCACCGAGCAGAGTCTCAAACCCCTGCGGGAATTGGCCGACATCGCGTTCAAGGCCCGCCTTCCGCGCGGCGGAACGCGTTCGTTTGTCGGCATCCGGTCCTCCCGATTCCTCTCCGAAAAGGATGTTCTCTTTTAGTGATTGGCTGAAGAGAAAGACTTCCTGTGACACGAAAGCGATATTCCTGCGCAATACTTCCAGAGGAATATCCCGGATGTCCATCCCGTCAATAAAGATCGAGCCGGGAGGTACAGGATACAGGTGAAGAAGAAGGTGAACGAGCGTGGATTTTCCGACCCCCGTGGGACCGACAATCGCTAACGTCGAACCGGCAGGAATGGAAATGGAAATATCGCGAAGAACCGGCGGAGTATCCTCTCGATAGCGGAAGGTCAGATTGTGAATCGTGATTTCGCCGCGGATTTTCGGTTCAGGAACGGTAACGGGTACGGGTAGAATCTCCGGAACGGCGCAGAGAATCTCGCGGATTCGCGCCCAGGAGGCGGTTCCACGGTAGATGACGTTCAATACCCATCCGAAACCGACAATCGGCCAAAACAGCATCGTAAAGTATTGGATAAACTCCGCCAGTCCGCCGAGGGTCAGGCGATTCACCGTGACCATTCGGCCTCCCAGGAAGAGAATCATGGCAAACCCCAATCCGTTAATGTAACGCATGATCGGCCAGAGTCGTCCCCGCAGACGAATCATTTCAAAATTCTTGTCCAGGTACTGTTTGTTGATTTCCTCAAAACGAGCCGTTTCGGCCGCCTCCTGGCAATATGCCTTCACCACGCGAATACCGGACAGATTCTCCTGAACATGAGCCGACATGGCAGCGTAGATTTCCTGCGACGCCATGAACAGGTTGTGAAGACGTCGGGTATAGATATTGACCCAGACGGACAGGCCAAGCATAGGTACAAGAACCGCTGTCGTCAGAAGCCAGTCGCTGTACAGCATGTGCGCAATGGCCAGAATCGCCAGAATGCCGAACTGCAACGGGTACATGATTCCCGGGCCGAGGAGCATCCGAACCTGTTCGATGTCGCTGCCCGCGCGGGTCATCAAATCGCCGGTAGAGATGGAGTTGTAGTAGCTTGGCGTGAGCAACTGAAGATGCGTATACAGATCGTTCCGCAGCTGCTCTTCCGCCAGGCGCGATACGGTAATCACAAGATATCGCGAGAAAAACAGCGTGATCGCGGAACCGATGGCCAGTAGAATAATTCCCCAGAAAGCGGTCGCAACAACCGGCGAAACGCCGCCGACTGCGTCGGGATTCCCGACGGCCGGCTCCAGCGCATCAATGGCCCGGCGCACCAGCCGGGGTATCTGCACCGCGATCACCTGACCGGCCACGATGAAGACAAAGCCGAGCACGATGCGGTGCGTGTGTGGAGCCAGGTACGCCAGTAAAGCACGAAAATGGCTGGAAGAGTTCAAACCGTCAGGGTTGGGCATTCTGCTGAGAGAATCGTCAAAAAAAGGATCTACCCGGTTCGTTTTTTTGAAACGACTACTGGGAAGGCTCCATTTTTCTCGATCGTTTGTACAGATTCAAAATCTCGCGGGGACCGATCCGTTCCGAATCGACGGAGCCGGATTGGATCTGATAACCGGTTTTCGGTTTCATCCAGTTCCCGGAAATCCGGTAGAGTTCCTCAACAATTTTGGGAGTGATCTTGGGATTCAAAGGCGCAAGACGATCAAACAAAACCCGCGAAAACTGGTAGACTTGCCCGGCATTCTTGGCCCCGTACCCGAACCGGCCGTCTCCGAGGCGGGACGATACCAGCAGGGAAGGCGCACCGCCTCCGAAATTGCCCGTCGCCAGGACCATCCCGAATTCCTCTTGCTTGGTCGCCCCGTTCATAATTAGAATCTCCGGCACATCGCCGATACAAATGGTCCCTTCCGGCCAATTGGGACGACCGGGCAGCACGTATACCAGGCCGAATGACTTGTCGGTTCCCCGCGGACGCCCATAGAAAGCGCCCACCGCAATATCCTGTATTCCGTCCGCATTGAAATCGGCCAGTGTCAATCCCTGGCCGAGACTCTCCGACTTATAAATCCCGTAATAGTTGACTTCGAGGTAAAGGGATGTCGGCTGCCCCATACGGATAACCGTCTGCTGCGCGGGATCAGGCTTCCCGTCGAACAGCAATAAAGATAGTTTTCCGTACGCAGAAGAATAGCCGTTCGGAGAGCCGATCAGAAGATCGTTATCTCCGTCTCCGTCGATATCTCCCGCTCGGACGGACGCGCCGAGCATATCCGTTTTGTGGTTGTCCTTGATTACAAGATCGGCCTCTTCATGAACCATCACCACCGATCCCTTCGGGCGGGGCGCGCCTCGCACCACATAGACATGACCGTATCGGCCCAAGCCGTACTGGCAACCGATAATCAAATCCGGAATGCCGTCTCCCAGAACGTCGGCGATGAAATAGCTGTTGCTGTTGACGGAACTCCGGTAGTCTGCATAAACATGTTTCAGCAGCACATCGCAGTCGGTTCCCAGTTGAATCACCTGCCCTGTCGCGCGAAGCGGCGAACCATACAGGATGTAGGCCCGGTCGGCGAAGGCCATGGACTCTTGTTTATTCGTGTACGGCGCGGAAATCACCAAGTCATCCATCCCGTCGCCGTTCAGGTCGCCGAACGCCAGTTCCGGCCCGGCTCCATCGCACTCCCCGGCCCCGTGAAATACAATATCCGCCCCAGAGACATCAAATCGTCCGGGTTCGAGACACGGATTCCCACCCAGAAAAAGATAGACGGCTCCGGCTAACCGGTTCACATTCGGCGCACCAACCGCCAGATCATCTCTTCCGTCCGCGTTGAAATCCCCCACGGCTACACTGGTCCCCATCCAATCGCCTCGTTGACTACCGATCAGGGTAGTGATCGCCGCCGTTGCGGGAGGATCGGCCAAATCAACAACATCCGTCGTTCCGGCAACCGGCGCAGCGGCGTTGTGGAGAATATCTACACGCCCCCGTTCTTTTTCCATAAACGGAGATCCCATGACGATCTCGTCCGTTCCGTTCCCGTCAAAATCTCCGCAGGTCAGAGCAACCCCGCCATAGGCATTCTCGTACGGGAAATAGATCATGCGATCCGCTTCGGCGTCCGGGTAGCGCAGATCGAGAAAACCCGTATCCGCGCTGACCGTCGTAATCCCGGCGGCAAAGACCAGAATCGACAGGATTCGCGTGATGGCTGCACAAATCGAGCAACAATTCGCCGCGCAAGCGTATAATGTGATGCCATGGGTACCCAATCCGGGATTCTTCATCGGCAGATCCCCCGTTCCGTGCGTTTAACAAATTCGATGATATGTTGAGCGTCCGCATCGTCGCCCATCTCTTCGTGCAGACGGTCCAAGGCTTCTCCTTCGGAGAGATGGGACCGATACAGGATTCGGTAAATCCGTTTGAGACGTTTCATCCGCTCTTCCGAAAATCCGTGTCGGCGAAGCCCCACCACATTGATCCCATACGGCTTGCAGGGGTTCCCCGCTACTCTCGTAAAGGGCAGCACATCCTGTCGGACTGCGGAAGCCCCGCCGACAATTGCATATCGCCCCACCTGGCAGAACTGATGAATCGCCACCAGACCTCCGATAATCGCGTTGGATTCGACTCGAATATGACCGGCCAGCGCGGCGAAACTGGCCATAATCACACTATCTTCCAGGATACAATTATGTGCCACGTGACTGTAGGCCATCAACAGGCATCCCTGGCCGACACGGGTTTCTTCCCCCTCACTGGTACCCCGGTTGACCGTAGAGTATTCCCGAATGGTGGTGTGGTCTCCAATGCGAACAAAGGAGACACCGCCTTTGTATTTAAGGTCCTGCGGTTCGCTTCCGATGACAGCTCCGGTAAAAATGCGACAATACTCCCCGATGGTGGTCCATCCGTCCAGAATCACATGAGGGCCGATCTCGGTGCCACGCCCGATTCGGACATCTTCACCGACAACACTGTAGGGACCGATTTGCACATCGTCGCCGATCTGCGCTCTCGGGTGAATAATCGCCGTGCTGGCAATCGTAAGAGTCTCTGGCATAATTCTATTTCATCGCTCCTCAAACAAACCGGCCTCGTTCAGTCTACCATGGTGAACAACAGGGTCGCCTCCGCCGCTCGCTGTCCATCCACAGTGACACGACTTTCGACCCGTCCGGAGCGTCCTTTGATCTTCATAATCTGCGTTTCGATCACCAGTTGGTCTCCCGGAACAACCGGCCGCCGGATTTTCGCCTCATTGATCGCCGACAAATACACCTGCTTGCCCGCGTTTTGCTCCAGGGAAAGAAGCAAAACACCGCCCGCCTGCGCCATGGCTTCGATAATCAGAACACCCGGCATGATGGGGCGGTTTGGGAAATGCCCTTGGAAAAACGGCTCATTGGCCGTGACATTCTTGATCGCAACAACTCGATTGTTCTTGTAATCCAGATCCAGAACACGATCGATCAACAGGAACGGATACCGATGCGGAAGAATTTCCCGAATGCGATTGATATCGAGCGGCGGCTCAAACGATTTCTTCGCCTGTTGTTCGCGTTCTCGGATTGTTTCCAGGATCTTGCGGACAAATCGGACGTTGAACGCATGGCCCGAACGAACTGCAACAACATGCGCCTTGATCGGGCGGCCCAACAACGTGAAATCCCCCAGCACATCCAGCACCTTATGCCGCACAATCTCATCATCAAAACGCAGGTTCTTATTCAGAAACCCCTCTTCACCAATCACGATGGCACAGTCCAAACTGCCCCCTTTGATCTTGCCGTCCTGGCGCAGGGTCTGAATATCCTTCAGAAATCCGAAGGTTCTGGCTGGAGCGATCTTCTCCGTGAAGATCTCTTCGGTGATCCAAAAAGAGGTCGAGCGGATACCCACCGCCGGATGATCGTAGTCGATCTTGTACGTAATTTCGAATCGGTGCGAAGGAATCACGGCGAGTTCCAGGCCGTTTTCGAACAGCCAGATCGGTTGATCGATTTCCAGATAGGACCGGGGACGATCCAGTGTGACAATCCCCGCCTCGCGGATCATCTCCACAAACGGCAACGCGCTTCCATCGGCAATAGGAGGTTCTTTCGAGGTCAGTTCGATAATGAGATTGTCGATACCCAGGCCGCTGCACGCTGCAAGCACGTGCTCAACCGTCAGAATCTGTTCTTCACCCCGGCCGAGCGCCGTCAGGTAAAGGCTGTCTTCCATCGAGGCGTTCTCCGCGCTGACCTTGATTCGCGGCTCACCGGGAAGGTCTTTGCGAACAAACACAATCCCGCCGTCCGGCTCGTTCGGGCCGACGGTGATCGTGGTTTCCTCGCCGGTGTGTAAACCCACCCCTCTCAGGGAGGCTCGACTGGCGACCGTTTTCTGCATATCCCCTGTGGAATTCATTTTCGTAAAATTATGATTTCTCCTTGTCTTGATGCTGGACTTGTTTCTCCAGATCGGAAATTCGTTTCTGTAAATCGGGAACACGGCGCAAATAGACATGAAGCCGCCGTTCCAGACCGTGAGGCTGTGCCGGACTCCCGGAATAGGCCTGCCCGCCCGCCAGGTTTTCTTCCACGTAGCTTTTCGCACCGACCGTCGAATATGCGCCGATCGTAACACCCGGAGCGACAACCACCTGCCCCGCCAACGTCACATGTTCCTCCAGGGTGACACCTTCGCCAATAGTCACTTGGGCAACAATAATGCAATTCTCTCCCAGATGGGCGCCGGCCCGGATTCCAACCAGGTTGTCGATCTTGGTGCCTCGCGAGATCACCGTGTCGCGGTTTCCCCCACCGGCCACAGTCACATTGGCTCCAAGCTCCACATCATCTCCCAGGATAATCCGCGTTGAATGCCCCGGGTCGGACGCCTGCCTGGAAATCAGGCTTGTTCCCCCATGAATAATCACGCTATTGCCGATGACCGTGTTCGCACAGATCGTCACGTTGGGATACAGAACCGCGTCCTGTCCGATCCGAGTACCCTCTCCAATAAACGTCCCCGGATAGATACTGGACCGGTCACCGATCACCACATTGTCCTCAATGACCGCATTGGCCATGATACTGACTCCCTGCCCCAAACGGACGGTCGGGGCGACAATGGCCCGCTCGTGAACGCCGCCGTCCCGCACCGGGGTTTCGCCGAGAAGGAGTTTGAGCGCCCGGGTAAATGCCAGATATGGATCATCCGTAACCAACAGCGGACGGAAATCGGTAACAAGGTCCCGACCGACAATCAGCGCAGAGGCCCTGCAAACCCGGATTCGGGCAACATACTTGGGGTTGGCGACAAAGGAAATATCCCCCGCCTCCGCCTCGTCAATGCCGCTGATTCCATGAATCTGGATATCGGCATTGCCGACCACATCGGCTCCGAGCAGTTCACCCAGTTGTCGCAACGAGATCGAACGCATCGAATTCCTGCTCTACCTCCCCTTTTTCTCTGTTTCCTTTTTCTCCGTCTCTTTTTTCTCCGGCGCCATCGCGTTGAGTTTGTTGATCACCTTGTCGGTAATGTCGTACTGAGCTGCGCTGTAAGCCAGGTCCGCCCGTTTGAAAATGAAATCATAGCCTTCTTGTTTTGCGATCTCCTCCACAACGGCCTGCAATTTCTCACGAAGCGGGTCCAGGGTTTGCTTCAATCTTGAATTCAGCTGGACCTGTCTTTCCCGCTGGATTCCTTTCACTTCCGCCTTTCTCTTTTCCAGGTCGTTGAGTTTTTTGGTGTATTCCTCCGGTTTCATCAACGATCTTTGCGCCTGGAGATCCTCATATTCCTTAAGCAACGGCGCGGTCATTTCATCCAGGCTTTTCTGAGAATCCTCACGTGCAGCGCGCAGTTCCGCTGCTTTTGCTTTAAACACTTCTGCTTCTTCCAAAACCCGTTCCACATCGACAAATCCCAACTTCGGTCCGCTGGTCTGCGCTGTAACATCCGAAGAAAGCACAATACTCCCGAGCGCCAGCGCTCCAATGATTCCTAATGCCCATATACCGGTTACTTTCATTGTTTCAGTCCTCCAAAATCTTCTATTTCGATGTTCTGCCCCAGAGATACGAAATCCGACTCCAGGTTTACAGGATGGGAAAAGTCCACTTGGCTCACTAGAAGGACTGGCCAAAACTGAAGTGGAGATTTTCCTCTTCATCATCGTCTTCTTTGCTGATGGGAATGGCGTAATCGAGGCGGACCATCGCGCCGATGGGTAAATTGACGCGGATCCCCACGCCCGTGCTGAACCGCAGCTCGCCCAGGTCGATATCGCCAACCTCCGTGTATCCCGCGCCGGAATCCAGGAAAAACACCCCTTGCAACATATCAAAGAACGGGTATCGAAGTTCGGCTCTGCCGATCAAGGCGGCTTCGCTGCCCAGCCAAACCTCCTTCGAGTACTCATAAATCCCGTAGGGCGGGTAAAACCGACGACGGACAACCGTATCCCGTTCCGTCAGCGTTCCTTCTTCAAATCCACGTACCGTGTTTGCGCCGCCGATCCAGAATCTTTCCTGCAACGGCAAATAATCCGTCGACCCGAACGGTTCGGCCAGACGCACTTCCCCGGAAAGCATCAAAACCAACTTCCCTGTCAATGTATGGTAATAGTTGGTTTCTCCGATCAGCTTTGCAAACTCATTGTCGGCAAGCCCGGCCAGCTCAAGAGAAACCTGGTTGAACGTTCCGCTGGTCGGATTCGCCGTGAAATCCCTCGTATCTCTGGACAGGCCAAGCAAGAGACTGGTTGTAACGTTCTCGTCGGAATCGTAAATATCTGGAGCCTGGACCACCTCGGTCAGTCGTTCGTCAAAGACACTCATGTCAGACTGTTCGACCTGAAATCCGAAATAATATCGGCTGTAGTCGAACAGAGGATGAGAAAACGTTGTCTGGTTCCCAAACCGTTCTTCCTCGAATTCACGTCCCCCGTATGAATCAATATCGTAATAGTAAAACTCCGTATTTAACGCGTATTCCGATCCGAGCAGGTACGGTTCATTGAATCCCACCACAAAACGGTCTCGTATTCCGCCGAACTCCACCGTGCTATAAAACTCCTGTCCCCGCCCGAACAAGTTCCGCTTGCGAAATTCCACAAAGGCGCCGGGGCCGAATGTCGTATTGTAGCTGCCCCCGAACATGATACTTCCCGTCTGAATTTCCTCCAACTGAAGAATGAGATCCGCCACAGTGGGATCGTCCGGACGAATCAGCGGTTCCGAAAATCCCGGTTGAAGGTTCATCTGGTTGGGAACAGGAAACTCGCGGGCTTTGAAAAACCGAAGGTTGACCAACTTGCGGTCAGCCTCCATGACCTTGCTC
>Ga0116148_1000446_pt1 | contig 51641 bp, 39 predicted proteins | sample AD_UKC055_MetaG_FD_89786 | JGI IMG/M metagenome (GOLD analysis project Ga0116148, IMG submission 89786) | Active sludge microbial communities of municipal wastewater-treating anaerobic digesters from USA - AD_UKC055_MetaG | ecosystem: Engineered > Bioreactor > Anaerobic > Digestate | place: USA...
ACCACTATACCCGAATTATCCGAACAGGGAAGACTCGAACCAAACCGAATTCCCTGTCGCCAGGATGAAAAATGTGTTACCCATGTCCCCGAACACCTGTTACCTATGTCTCCGGCCCAAACAATGCTTGGAGAGGGGGTGAGGACGGACAGCAATCGGTCAATTTGTGAAATTCGGTGGAAAGCCTCCGTTGTAAATCTTTCCGTCTATTACCAGATTTCGCGTTACCGACGAGTCTCCTCCATACCAATAGATATCTCCCCAGCTGACAAGCCCGTTGGTTGAAATGTAAGTATTCTTTGTTCCGTTATTCCGTTGAACACCTGTGAACGGTTCGGCAGACCACAGGCCGTCTTCCAACAGATCGGGCGCCCGAGAGAAAATCATATAGGCCACATTCTTAGTACCGCGTTGGTAGACCCCTGTTTCATACGATGCGGGATAATCCTCCGTGGAGGTCATCGTTCTATCTTGAAAGGGATCCTCTGGAACGGAAGAAAGATAAGCAAGGGGGGCCGTCAGAAAGAACAATCCGCAACTGGATCGGACCCGTGTGCCGGTGAAGATGTCATCCTCGGACTCCGGCGGATAGGTGTTGTTGTCCAGGTAATACATTTCATGCGCCTTGGCGATCGCGCTGATGTCGGATTGCACGCGAGAGACTTTCGCTCGGATTCGCGCATTCATGAAATTCGGGACCGCAATCGCGGCCAGGATTCCGATGATGGCGACGACAATAAGGAGTTCGATCAGGGTAAATCCTTGTTTTCCGTGAAGGTCCAACATTGTTGTTTTCGCTCCTTTTCTATGGATTTTATGCCGCGTAGCCGGCGGAGAACCTATGGATTTCCGCCCCGTATAACCCCGGCTCTGTGACCGGTCGGCAGCGAAATTCCGTGCCGGATACCCTTTCCTCAGTATACAGCTTTTGAATTTGCTGTGTCAATCAGCTGAAAACCACGAGTGTATGACATAAGTGCACTTAAGCGGGTCAGGCGGTGGTAAGGGAAGCCCAACAGTCTTCTCATTCGCGAGACACCGCCGCAATGTGATGATGCCATTCGCCCCCCGTACGGTCCACCGCATGCCCGACCGTTCCAGACGTTGCCCGATCACCGTGTTGCAACCGGCTTCCACGACCCCCGATCCGACAAAAAAACCCGGCTATTGATGGGACGCAGTGATCGCGGAAGAATCCCACCCTGACTCTCCCTGTAAACGGGGAGGGAGAAGCGAACCGTCATTCCGGCGAAAGCCAAAACCCAGCGCCCACGGGCGGGACGCCCGTGCGATACCTTATGCTGCACTATCCCGGCAAGATGCCGGCGCCACCCCTTTCTTCATCATAGCCATCCACTGATCCCAATAATCATGGTTCAGACGGTTTTTCCCTCCTCCACACCTGCGTCAGCGGGCAGACGGCCCCGTAGCAGGGATTCCAGGCGCGGAAGCCGAGGAAAAGATGCGGATGGTCGAATACTTTGACTTGTTCATACCCGGATTGCTTCAGAACGGAACTCAGCGAATCCCGCGCGTCCGGCAGCGGCTGAACACGCCCAAACTGGCAAATCATCCAGTCCGGGCGCTGTTGAGTAATCGTGTCAACATCTACTTTGTGGAAAATAATCAAACTATATCGTTCGAAGGGGAACGGCGGTGTATGCCAGAGAACCGGCTTGCCCTCCGGTATTCCCACGGCCGCCCCTGCAGGGATTGTATCCGCGATCCACTTTCCAGCCCGATTTCTGTGCTGTGTATCCAGGACAAACGCCGAGGAAACCTGTCCCGCCTGCATAAGGATCACAAGCGCGCCGGCACAAATCAAAGCAACCTGTACAGACCGCCGTCGAACCCGCTCCAGAAGAAACTCGAATCCGGAGCCTGCAACCACACACAGGTACGGGATCAGCGGAACGACAAATCGCGGATGTCCCATCAGAAGTCCCAGAACGAGTACCGACACCACAGTGGCCACAGTAAAGGTCTCGCGACGACACACCAACCCCACCGCCAGCGCCACGCACGCCACAAATCCCAATGCCCCCGGCAGGCCGACTAACATGGACAGCAGCTTGGAAAGACCCGGTAATCCGTAACCCCACCCGGAGCCGGATGTATGTTCGCGGTACAGATCCAACACATTATGCCACGAGTAAATGAAAAATGGATTACTTAAAAGAAACCCGACAACAATCGGCAGGCACAGAAAAAAAGACAGCCGATAGAAATCACGGCGAAAGAAACCGATTCGTATCCCGACCCACACCAGGGCAAACACCAGAACAATTCCGCTGACTACAAACGCGCCGATACCGAGACCCAACACAAACCCGGCGGCAAGAACCCATCCCCATGGTAGAACCGTGCGTTCCGTACGCTCCCATTCCATCCCGGCTTTGTCTAATAGCGCCACGGCTAACAGATTCAGAAAAGCCGCATAGACATTCGGCTTGGCAATGTGGCTGTATGTAACAACTGACGGGGAGAACAAAAAGAAAGTCGCCGCCAGGAGGCCGATCCGCCGCCCCCACTTTCGTTCAACCCAGAGGTAAAGGATCACGCCGCTCAGGACAGCGGCGAGAGCGCCCAGCAATCGGCATGCCGCAAAAACCCGTGCCAGTTCATCCGGATGAAGGAAGTAATAATCCAACTGCCGAGACAGCGGGAGCAGACCGCTAACCATGCCGATCCCCAATACAACCGCGAGCGCGTAATAGTAGCCTCCGCCGTACCGGTACTCATTCGGGTCGAAATCGCCGCGCAGGGGATTCATGTTCGCCAAACCACTGAGGGTCTGCTGTTCGTCCGGGTCTCCGGTACGAAGCAGGTAAGACCGCAGGCTGTTCAGCATTCCCGGTTCGGGTATGACCGACGGGTCTCCCTGTGTGGGCGGGAAAACAGAGACCGTGGGTCTTTCGTTTTTGTGGATGGCCGATGGGCGCACGGTATCCGAGTTATCGACCCATTCATACAGTTCATCCCGCGCCCGGACCATCGGTATTGTCAATTCCCGAATGCGCTCTTCCGATCCGAATACCAGTAATGACCGTTCCAGGTTGGGAGTTCCCCAATCCAGGACGGTGAAATGAAGCGATATCCCTGCGCAAAGCAAGAGCCAAAGCAGTGGATTTTTGAGAGAATGCAACGGATTCATCATACCTATTCTGTTTCTACAAACTCCTCTCCTTTACCCTAACTCGTCTCCCAGAGGAAGAGAGGAAAGATCTACACCCGGATTTCTTCCGACATCGGACACCGATGCCCAGTGAGCGAAGATTCCTGTCGAGGCCGCGATAGCCCCGACGGTATAGATGGATTGGTGCAAGAATTCTCTACGTTTCATGGATGGACTCCGGCTTGCCCCAGACATTGTTCCTCAAGCGCCCGACAATAAATCGCCGATCAAACGCTGTCAACAACAAGGGGGACTGACCACCGCATTGGGTGCGTGGATGTCGGAATGCCCTCTTCTCTACTTATACAAAAAAAGAGGCCGGCTCACGTTGTGAATTGCCCGGGGTAATTGGGAGACTTGCGTCACGGTTCGGTCGAATTCCGTCTTGGGAACACATTCTCCGCAAAGGCAATCAGCTTGCTCACGGTCTGGATTCCATAGCGGACTCCCAGGATGGCGCGTCCCCCAACGGCCAGGAAAGTCGGCACGCCGAACACCTCAAACTGAGTACAGACAGCCGGGTTCTCATCTGCCACGCAATACCACCCCTCAACATCGGCGTCCATCTCCTCAAGCGCGGTTTCCAATTCGTTCAGCATACGACCGGACTTAAGATCCGCACGGTTGATGAATAGAATAATCGCACTGCATTCCTTTTCCTGGAACTTATGCAAATTCATATCGTTCAGTTCATTTATGCGAATGCTTTCCATTTGATGCGATTCCCTTGATGTCAGTCATATTGATTACAATTTAATTATAGAGCAATAGTCGTGCCATTATAGATACTATCTATGGCATTATGTAATATAACATTGCATCACTACGTTCCCCGCCTCAAACCGAGTTGTAAGCCATTACATATCAGGTAGTTATATTTCTCAATTCCGGCAGATGCCCCATCGTCGGTATGGTAAGGTTCAAAAACAGGCCGAAGTAGGTTGTCTCATACTGAGACTCCGTATCAGAAAGATACAGTGCGTGAAATGAGTTCCAAGAAAAAGCGAAGGTTACTGTGCGGGAAAATGGCTTATCGGAATATATCTAGTCTAATGAGACAGTTCCGTTTAAAGAATTAAGAATTAAAAATTGAAGAAAAGAAGGTGGACAAAGGGGGCAAAGAGCGGGCTTTCCCAGTGGGCAATCCACAATCCGCAATCTACAATTGGTCCGCCCGTGCCGGTGACGGAATCGAACGAATTACCGGATTGACTGAGCTCAGTACTCACATTCACGTGCCGCTTCCGCATAGATTCGAAGATTTTCGGGCGGGGTTTCAAAGAAATGATCCGAGGCCGACAGGATGTATCCGCCATCTTGCCCGAATCCCTCGAACAGCCGTCGGACCTCGGCGCGGATCTGGGCGGGCGTTCCGTATGTCAGGATATTCAGCTGATCCATGCCGCCGATCATCGCAACTCGTCCGCGGTACACATCGACTACCTTACGCGGGTCAGTGATATTCCCGCCCATGCCCGGCGGCGAGAGGGTTTCCGAGACGTCTGTCTCGTTCTCCAGAATGAGGTCAAGGATGTGCATCATGCCGCCGCAGGTGTGGTAGGTGCAGATATGCCCGGCATCGTGAACAGCGCGGTGAATCGCGCGATCGTAAGGAAGGCAGAACTCCCGATGCAGACGCGGTGAAATCAGTGTGTCGCTGCTTGCGCCGCCTCCGGTTTCAATCAAATCAAAATTCGCTCCTTTCAGGGATTCCTCAACGAACTGCAATTTCTTTTCGAGCAGAATCTTTAGAAATTCATGCACCCAATCCGGGTGATCCTCCGTTTCCAGAATCAGCCGGTCGGTCTCGATCAGGCAGCAGGCATGTTGCCAGCAACCGGCCTGGTCGCCCCAGACAAATCCGCGAAGAATTCCGGCATCGCCCACCTCGTCGCAGGCTGCTGCGATCTTCGCCCGGTCTAATCTGGCGACGGGCATGTATTTGCGAATCAACTCGATATCCTCATGCCGTTTGACAAGATATTCGGTGATCCAGGTGGTTTTCCGGTCACCGCCGGTTTTGTAAGTCAGTACGCCTTCGGGGGTAGTGATCGTATGATGAAGGATTTTGTTGTTGGGATTGGGATCGATTACCTCGATTTCTTCGCGCCACTGGGGAGTCTGAACAATGTATTGTTCCGCATCAGGAATCCAGAACTGTCCCATAGCCTCGAAGTACTGAATGGCGGCATCCATTCCGGTCATGCGAAACGCGGTGAGCGGATCGACCCCGCCCATGTAACGGTCCAGGTGGAATTGCTGCCACTGGTGGATGGTAACCGGTAGGCAGTCCGGTTTTTCGCGGTGCAGGGCACGCATCATGCGTTCTTTCGAGGTCATGGCGGTCCTCCATTCAAAAGAGTCGGCGTATTGTAACATAGCTTGCCTTACATCCTTGAAGGAGACCCGCAGATGAAAGTTTTCCTTTTCTTTTTTTCGGTTGTTTGTGTGTATAGTCCGGTTGTGTATGGACAGAATAGTCAAAGTGGGCTTCGCGGACACCCGGCAACGGCAGGTGAATCGTCGGTTTCCGGTTTGACAGCGAATCTTCTGAGCCGTCCGGCGGCTGTGGAGGCATCCGAATTCATTGCGCCGGGAACCGGATTTCATTTGATTGACGCTTTCGTTGTGGAGGATTCCATTTTGGTTGACGGCGAGGAGATTTGGCCGATGTTGCCGCAGGGTTACGGGATCCTGCTGGATGCCGGACGAGGCGTGGTGATGGCGCAGGATCAGAAATTTTATGCAGTGGTCCTGTTGTACTCCCTGGAGGGGGAATCGAGAATCATTGCCAGGGAGAGACCGGATTCGAAGTATGCGTTCGAACTCGGTATTCTGGGATTCTCGCAGGGAATCTTGATTCTTCGGGCCGACGATTACGTCGAGCGTCGTTGCATTCTGATTCGCGTTACCGGCGATTGGGGGGAGGAAATTGAAGCGCCGAAAGTCATTCCATCCGCCGATCTCAACCAGGACGGAAAGATCAATTCGAAGGATCTCCTGAGATTTCAGGGGTGGTGGCACCGGCAGGGGATGTAGCGAGGTTCTCGGCTACTTGTTCGGCAGGATGATGACCTGATCGGGGGGAATGGATACGGAGATGTTTCCCTGGAGAAGTTGATTTCCCCGTGTGATGCGGTAGATGAAGAGATCGCTGTCGAAGAGGCGGATTGTGTATGCGGTGAATGCTCCTCGGAACTCCGTTGCAATAATGGTGGTTTCCCAGCGGTTGCCATGTCGGGAGGGGCTGGTGAGGCTGTCCTCGATCTGAAGGGACTCAGGGCGCAGAACCACACTGACCGTATCGCCTGAATGATCGGGAACCGGCGGTCCGAGGATGGTCTGATTGGTTCCCTGAATGGCTAACGTGCTGGAACGTCGGTCGGACTCGATGATTCTCCCATCGAGCAGATTTGTATGTCCCATGAATCGTGCCACAAATTCGTTGACCGGTGTGAGGTAGACATCCACAGGAGTTCCGATCTGCTGAACCGTCCCATCCCGAAGAACGGCCAGCCGGTCGGAGAGCGCCAGGGCCTCCTCCTGGTCATGGGTGACATAAACCGTTGTGATTCCCGATTCATGAACCAGGTGACGAAGCTGGGCGCGTGTTTCTGCACGCAGTTTTGCATCGAGGTTCGAAAGAGGTTCATCGAGCAAGAGGACATTCGGGCGGATGACCAGGGCGCGCGCCAGGGCGACCCGCTGCTGCTGACCCCCGGAGAGTTCCCGGACGGAACGATTCTCCAGTCCGGTCAGCTGGACCATTGCGAGGGCGGCCTGGGTTCTTGCGGCGATTTCGACCTTCGGCAAGTGACGGGCACGGAGTCCGAACGCGATATTTTCCCCGACAGTTATATGCGGAAACAGTGCATAATTCTGAAACACCATGCCGGTGTTCCGCTCGTTTGCCGGGACTTGCGTCATTTCCCGGTTGCCGAAGTGGATCGTGCCGGTATCCGGTACTTCAAATCCGGCGATCATCCGCAGAATCGTTGTTTTTCCACACCCGCTTGGGCCGACCAGACTGAAGAACTCTCCCGCACGGATGTGCAAGCTGAGATTCCTTACTGCGACAATCTCGCCGTAGCTTTTCGACAGATCGGTTAGACGGACATCACTGGCCATGGGCGATGTATGTTCTTCCGATTCGACGGATTCGAAATCAGGAGCGATGCATCCATCGCCCCCTGCGTGTATGCGTCATTCCTCTATGGGATTTTCGGCCTCTATCTCCGTTAAAGCCCCCTCGAAAACCTCCAGCCCTTCTCGCAACGCCTCTTCGGAGATACACAACGGCGGATTGATTTTAATCGTTCCGCCTCCCGGTCCGACAGGGGCGAACAACATCACGCCTTTCTCGACACATCGTTGAACGACTTGTGATGCTGTGCCTGGATTCGGGTCTTTCGTTCCCGCGCGGGTGAACATAACTCCTGCCACCAGGCCTTTTCCCATCACTGCGCCGACAACTTTCGTGTGGCGTTTTTGGATGGCGTTCAGAGTTTCGTGCAGGATCGCCCCCAAGAGCGCCGACTGCCGAACGAGGTTTTCTTTCTCTATTCTCTCAATACTTGCCAGCGCGGCCCGACAGCAAAGCGGATTGCCGGAATGGGTGCTGGTCATTTCCCCCGGACCGTACAGGTCCATGACATCCTTTCGACCGATGACCGCCGACAGCGGCAGGCTACTGCTGATTCCTTTTCCCAGGCAGATGATATCCGGCACGATTTCGTAATGTTCGAATCCCCAGAATGTTCCGGTGCGCCCGAACCCGGCCTGGACCTCATCGAGAATCAAGAGGGCATTGTGTGTGTCACACCATTTTCGTAATGCCTGCATGTAGGCTTTGGGGGCAAAACAACCCATTCCGCCCTGGAAGGTTTCGGTAATCACTCCGCAAACCGTCTCAGGCGATATTCCCTGTTCGGCCAGGCTTCGCTCGAACGCCGAGAAATCCGTGTCGGTGTTCCGCCAGCCATCGGGGAAAGGAACTTGAACGAAACCGGGGATTTGTTCTCCAATCCACTCCTTCAGCGCCGGAGTGCCGCCCATGAGCTGCGCGCCGAGTGTCCGCCCATGGAACGCATTTCGGAACGACACCATCACGATTTTCCTGTCTCCCCCGACCTTCCTGCCGCAGGTCCTTGCCAGTTTGAGCGCACATTCTGTCGATTCTGCGCCGGTTGTCAACAGAAAAACCTTCTCAAGCGGTGGCGGAACGAGGCTGTTGAGTTTCCGAACCAGGTCGATGCGGGCCTGGTTTGGGAAGCAGTAGCTGTGCAAGAGGCCGTGGTCGATTTGATCCCGCAGGCTTCGAATGATCTCCTCAGCCGAGTGCCCCGCGTTTGTAACCAGAACGCCGCTGGAAAAGTCGATCCATCGGTTACCATAGGCATCCCAGACCGAAAAGTCTTTCGCATGATCCCAGATAATCGGCGGTTGCCCGCCCATGGATCGTGGCTCACAGGACGCCATTTCCTTCAGGAGAGGGATGGTGGCCGGAACCGGAATCGGAGTCTGAATGGTTCGAAAGATCGTGGAAACGAAAGGAACATTGCGCGATATCAATGAAGTCTCGGAATGCATGGTTTCTCCCGGAACGTATCCATTTAAAATGAAAAATCGATTTTGTGTAAATTGATGTTACGACAGCCTGCGCCTGTGCGGTAGAGCGGTCAGGATGTTCACGACAATCTCCGGGAATGTAGACTGGGGCGCATGGTTCGGGTATTCTTATTTGGATTTCACTAGAGGGATGGAGGGTCCGGCTCTCCGAGTGTGAATGCAGGCCGATGGCTAAGAAACCGATCTCACGTGTCCGAAAGAAGTTTTTTCCCGGCCAGGTGTTGGTGAAAGAGGGGGAGATCAGCGGTTGGGCGTTTTTGATTCTGAACGGGCGGGTTTCAGTCACCAAGAAAGTCGGCGGGCGGGATCAGCTTCTTGCGGAACTGGGCGCAAACGACCTGGTCGGCGAGATCAGCGTGATTGACCGCAAGCCCCGCACGGCGACAGTCACTGCGATGACCGAGACCGATGCCCTGATGCTGAATCTGACCAACCTGCCGGAGGTTATGCGCGATCATCCCGATACGGCCATCGTTCTGTTCCGTTCTATGGCGAACAAACTTCGCCTGGCGAATGAGAAGGTTCTGCGCAACTATTCCCCAGAAGAAATTTCTTTCTGGAATCGATTGCTGACTTTAACCCGCCTCTGGCTGGATGCAACGGAATCGAATGTCGAGAGTCGCACCCCGGTCGATCTTCGCGAGAAGATCCGCATTGTGTTCGACATCAGCGCCGAACAAGCGCAGTCTCTGATCAACCGGATGATCGCCGCCGGGATTCTCGGCGATTCCTCCGAGGCCAAAGGCATGGCTATTCAATCGGAACGGCTCGATCAGTTCCTGGAGATCTATCGTCTGCTTTATGCGGAACAACAGAGCAAGATGAAACTCACTCTTTCGGACTTACAGGTTTCGCGGGTCATCCTGGGGGTCGTTGAACGAACATTCGGCAAGGTAACCGAATCGCACGTCGTTCTCCCTGCACTGGAACTGAAAGAAGAGGTTCTGAATACGGATCTGTGGCCGAGTTATTCGGAGCCGGAACGAGAAAGATTGTGGGAGGATTGCATCCTCCGCCTGACCCGGCACGGATTGGTCGGCTGGCGGCATGAGGAACGGTCCGAGATTATTGTGCTGATCCGAGAAATGATGAATCTGTTGACACTTGGCCTGGAGCCGGGTGGCGTTTTCGATCAGACCTGCGGGATTCTCACCGGAAAGAAGAAGTGATCTATTTTTGGAAATCTCGTTCTTTGTATTGCCAAGCCACAGGCTGGAAGCCTATGCCACCCAGAGACTCCCTCACCCAAACCCTCTCCCCGGAAAGAGAGGGAGAAGAGGGTGGCGCCGGCATCTTGCCGGTGACTTTGCCGGTACGGATCAGGTCGAATTGATGGAAAGAACTTTCGCATTTCGAACTGTGCCGAGAATCCTGTTCGGAGTCGGCTCGCGCAGACATCTTGCAGAGGAGGCGGCGAAACTCGGCTCACGTGCGTTTTTTATGGCAAGCCGCACTCCCTTGGAACGTGGCGATCTGGATGATTTGCTTTCAGCCTTGCGAGAGAAATCCATCCGAGTTGAGGTCTGTCCCGGACCTGTTGGGGAGCCGGAACTGGCGTATGTCGAGCAGGCACGGGCACAATGCCGGGAAGCCGGCTGCGATGTGGTGATCGGGATCGGCGGCGGCAGTGTTCTGGACGCCTCCAAAGCAGTTGCGGCGCTGGTTCATGAGCCTTTCACGGTTCGGGAGATTTTCGACGGTCAGCCTGTGACACAGGCCGGAGTCCCGTTTATTGCGCTTCCCACCACGGCAGGAACCGGATCCGAGGTAACACCGAATTCCGTTCTTAGCGACCCGGAGCGTCTCATCAAGCAGAGTATCCGTGGAGAAACCTACTGGCCGCGATTGGTTATCAATGATCCCGAATTGACCATCAGGGTTCCGACCCAAGTGAAAATCTGGAGCGGTGCGGATGCGCTGGTTCAGGCGGTGGAGTCATTTACATCGCTTGGCTCCAATCACCTGACCGATGCGTCGGCATTCGAGTCTTTTCGATTGCTTGTCGGAAATATGGAGAAGATCGCCCAGGGAACTCAAGAAATCGAGCCGCATATTGCCATGGCCGATGGGAGTATGTTGGCCGGGATTGCATTGGCAAATGCGCGATTGGGAGCGGTTCATGGCGTGGCTCATCCGATGGGCATTCGATATCGAATCCCGCATGGTCTCTGCTGTGCAATTCTGCTTCCTCCGGTCATGCGGTTCAATGAGCCGGTTGTCCGGGAGAAATACGAACGGCTCTCGGCAGTAGTTCAGGCTCCGGTGATCGAATGGATTGCGGACCTCTTTCGGCGTATGGGAATCCCGCCGGATTTTCGCGGCTACCGCATCCCCAAGTCCGACATGGACATGCTTATTCAGGAAAGCCTGCCGTCGGGGTCTCTGAAAGCGAATCCGCGCCCGGTGTCTGCGGCGGATCTCACGGAGATTTTGCGCGCAATTCTGCCGGACTGACTTTCCAAGAACGACCGTTTTCCATTACCATTTACAGATATTCTCCATCTTTTTCTTTTTCTGAGGTGAATTATGGCCCGTCCGAAATCGTTCGAATGTCATGTCATTTCCAATACGCATTGGGACCGGGAGTGGCTCTACAATTTCCAGGAAACCCGCATGATGCTGGTCCAATTTATGGACAAGCTGTTGCATATTCTGGATGTGGAGCCGCGGTATCACGCCTATTTGCTGGATTCGCAGACTATCCCGCTGGAGGATTACCTGGAGGTTCGTCCAGAAAAGGAGGAGACCATTCGGAAGCATGTCTCATCCGGGCGACTCCAGGTCGGTCCCTGGTACTGCTGCCCGGAGGAGTTTCTGGTGAACGGTGAATCGCTGGTACGCAACCTGGTGGTCGGGCATCGGGTTGCCGAGAAATTCGGACGAGTCAATAAGGTCGGTTACAGCCCGTTTTCGTACGGACAGACCTCCCAGATGCCGCAGATTTACCAGGGATTCGGGATTGACACGATTCTGTTCTATCACGGTATTCAATTCACGGAATCGAAGTCGGAGTTCTGGTTTGAGAGTCCCGATGGGTCCCGCTCGTTTGCCTCACGAATGGGGAGTTTTGCTCGGTACAATTTCTTCTTCCATGTTTTTCGGCCCGTGGTGTATGGGACAGAAATCAACGAGCGCACATACTCTTACAAAAGCGGCGGAATGCCTTTCCATCTGTGCCGGATGGGTCGCCATACGGGGCATCATTTCCTGGTCGATCCCGTTCGAGGGTTCAACAAGGACCGGATCAAGCCCTCGCTGGATCATCTGAGGGAATTGGAAAAAGAGCGATGCACCTCGCGGTATCTTGCCTATATGATGGGCATGGACAGCACGGAACCGGACCTCTCGGAGATTCGGATTATTGAAGAAGCGCAGAAACTGGACCTGGAAGATACGATTCTCCACAGCAGCCTGGAGGAATGGATCAACAAGGCACGCAAAGAAGCGCAGGGTCTGGTGGTTCTGAAAGGCGAGCGGCGCACCCCGCGTCTGCTCGGAACGAGATACCATCTCTATGGCGATGTCACCTCCGCACGCACCCGGATGAAACGGAAAAACGCGCTGGCGGAGATGGCTCTTCAGCGTGGTGCAGAACCGTTTGCGACTATTGCCTCCATTCTGGGATGTGAGTACCCACGCACATTATTGGATCTTGCCTGGAAATATCTTCTTTCCTGCCATCCTCATGACAGCATCGCCGGGGCCGGAGTGGACCAGATTGAGCGAGATGTCCACAACCGGCTGGAACAATGCCTCGGCATTGCAGAAGGGCTTCAACGCTATGCCTTCCAGGACATTCAGTTGCGGATCGACAACTCCGATTTCACCGCCGACCAGATTGCACTGACCGTTTTCAATCCGTCGCCATTTGAACGATCCGAAGTCGCCACGGTGGTGATTGACCTGCCGAAAGAACTGGGAATCGATCAGTTTACGATCCACGATGCCGAGACGGATAAACGACTGGATCGCTGGGAATTCGCCCGGTACGAAATGGAGCCGGTGGTTCGTCATCTGGGCGATGCCACGATGGAGATGCCCGGTGTTCGGACAGAGGTTCATGTTGCATTGGAGAACATCCCCGCATTCGGGTATAAGACGCTGAAAATTGTTCCGCAGAAACTGGCGAACCGGCTGCATGGTTCCCTCGTGGACGGCCACAATTCGATGGAAAATGAGCATCTTCGCGTGAAGATTGAAAACGACGGGACTTTGACCGTGTTCGATAAGGAAACCGGTCACACATTCACCGGCCTGCATCGATTCCAGGATGACGGCGAGGCGGGGGTTGCCTGGCAGCATGTCCATCCGGCTTACAATTCGGTTATCTCCAGTCACGGTCATGCAGCGAGAATCTCCCTGGTGGATGGGGGGCCGCTGTTGGCGACGTACCAGGTAGATATCACGATGCGAGTTCCCAAATGCCTGGTTGAGGGCCGTGGCGATGAGGTCCGACGCCTGGATGGCAACGGCGATGATGCCCGCAGATCCGAGGTGTTGGTGGATCTGCCGATCAGTTCCTTTATCACGTTACGTCGCGGATCGAAAATGGTGGAGATTGTGACCCGATTCAACAACCAGGCGGATAATCACCGGCTGCGCGTTGTTTTCCCGACTTTCCTGGATGCCGATCATTCCAGCGCAGAGGTGGCTTTCGATGTAGTGGAACGCCCCATCGAGCGGGACCCGTCCAGTGTGTGGTACGGCCAGGACAACCCCACGCATCCTCAGCATCGGTTTGTGGATGTCAGCGATGGGAATGTCGGCCTCGCGATTCTCAACGACGGCCTGCGCGAATATGAGGTCACCGACGATCAGGAAAAAGCGATTGCCGTAACCCTGATGCGCGCTTTTGAAATTGCGCTTGCGACGGTGAGTTGGCGTTGGGAACGTCACCCGGAAATGCGACTTTCGCAGTCCCCCGGCGAGCATGAATTCCGCTATGCGATCTATCCGCACGCCGGGACATGGTGCAAGGCCAATGTGTATGAGCAGGCCGAACGGCTCACCACTCCGATGGAAATCGCCCAGGTCGGGCCGCACGCCGGCGATCTGCCCAAGAGCGTTTCATTCTTTAAAATTGAACCGAAAACGCTTATTCTTTCCGCAATGAAACGGGCAGAGCGATCTCAGCAGGTTGTTCTGCGCCTGTTCAATCCGACCGACAAGACGGTTCAGGGGACCATTCAGTGTTTCCGGAAAATCAAATCTGCCGAGTTGCTCAATCTCAATGAGGAGTCGGTCAAGAAACTGGCGGTCGGCGGCGATAAAAACTTGGTCAATATCTCGGTTCCGAAAAAGAAAATCTTCACAATCGGCCTGATGATCGCCGATGATGGGGAAATGACTCGATGAATACAACGGCAGAATCATCCCAATCCGTAGCCACGCCGAGGGATCTGCGATCCTTCGGCTGGCTGGTTGGCGGCGTGCTGCTTGCGCTGGCGGGCCTCTTGTGGTGGAGGGGGCACGGGATGGCGCGGGATGCCGTGGGTGCGCTGGGTGGCGCGCTGGTCGTGTGGGGGACGGTGTGGCCTTCAGTTTTGCGTGAGATTCATGCAGGCTGGATGCGATTTGCGCACGGATTGGGCTGGTTTAACACCCATCTTCTGCTGTCGTTGTTTTACTACGTGGTATTATGTCCTGTAGGGTTTGTCATGCGTCTTTTCGGTTGGGACCCATTGGATCGAAAGTGGTCGTCCGAGCAGTCCTCTTATTGGATTGTAAAGAAGGAACAACGCGCCAGAGACCATTACGAGCATCAGTTCTAGGGTTGTGTAGACGGATATTCTTGACAGCAGCGTCGTTGGGAGCGAAGTGTGGCAATCTCGCCGTTTGAACGTGCAGGCCTGAGATCGCCACGTCGCCGCCCTTCGCAGACTCCGGGCGGTTTCTCGCGATGACGGGGTGGGTACGGTCTCGGTAGACCACGCTTTCTTCACCCAATCACCGGTACCGCTGGAGTCGCGTTCGCGATGACGTGACTCTGTAAAGGTGGTTATAGGATACCAGGGCGTGTTTCAGGAGTTATTATGGCGAAATCCGAGTTTATCAGAGAATTCTGGTTGTTTCTCAAGACCAATAAGAAGTTTTGGCTCTTACCGATTGTTTTGTGCTTATTGGGATTGGGGCTGCTGATTGTTTTGACTCAGGGGTCTGCCCTCGCTCCGTTCATCTACACGGTATTCTGATGCCCGGAAGCGGAGTCGGGTTTTCTTGCCAGGCAGAGAAGCGAGACACCGAACGGGAACCGTGAAACGCTCAACCATTTCGCCTCCTGGGAGAAAACACAGGTAAGAAGGTCATTCAGCAAACCAGGTCCTGTCAGGGAGAAGTCCGACGGTACTTCGGAACGATCGGTGGAGAGATCCCCCATTGTACCCAGATCTCTGCCTCCCCACATTCGTCGGCCCAATCGTATGAGCGCCGCAACCGGGAACAGGATCGTGTTGAAGTAGGTCCGATAGAAGATCTCCAGGCCGCAGTCCCCCATCTTGCCCTCGAGTTCACCGATGCGGTAACGCCGCAGATGATGACTGATCAGATCGTGGTTCCCCCAAAGCCACGGATGGACCGGAACGGTTGCGCACAAGATACCTCCAGGACGAAGCGCCCGAAATGCCTCATGCAAGACCCCCCGGTCATCCGGCACATGCTCCAGGATATCGAATAAAGTAACCAGATCGAGCGACCGATCCGCGACCGGCAAATGCTCCGCTCCGGCCTGAATCAGATCGGGGAGGGCCGATTTGGCGGATGCGGGGAGATATTCGGAAACCGCTTCTCGCGCGTAACGCAGGGCTTCTGCGCTGCGGTCACAGCCCACGGCCCGCCCCAGGGGGGCAAGATGCGCCAGCATCACTCCGCAACCGATTCCTACATCCAGGATTCGCCGGTGAGGATTCGGAGGAATGAGGCGGTTGAACAGAGTCAGAATGATCTTGCGTCGCCCAATGGACCACCAATGGGTTCGATCGACAACAGCATATTCCTTGTAAAAATCCGGTTGCACGGCTATTTCGCAAATCAGCAGGATGGAGAAGCTGGTTCAGCCTCCGCGGGACTATGCCCGCTCTATTCCGAAATCTTTCGGATGGTATCGCCCGAAGAAGCGGCTTTGGAAGCGGGCTGTTCCCGGCCGGAAAATCTCTTGACAAGGTCTCTGCCGGTCTCCGGTTTCAACAATCGAAAAGTCAGATCGCCGGTGTCAAAAAAATTGATATATCGAAGATGGGCTTCCAGGTAGTAATCCTGGCCCCCCTCTGCCGTCAGTTCCACCTGTTTCCCATAGAAACTGGAGCCTACGGAGGGTTCGCATCGAACGACATGCGTTCCCGGTTCCACAGGGGTGGACAAATACGAGGCATTGGCCTCCAGTTTGCCCATGAGATTCTTATCAAGCAGGATACTGTAATCGAGTGGAACCATCTCGGCATCGTTTCGGATGACGTAAATCCGCGCTGTATCCGATGAGATTTCGGATGGCGGTTGTGCCGGCGACACAGTTGCGGGGGTGGCTTTCCCGAAGAATTGATGAGGCACAAATTGGGAGATCTGTTCCGAGGTGCAACCAAGCCCACATCCGCACATCGCAACCAGGATTATTTGTTTCCATTGAGACATCGCTATCTCCCACATTGGGGTTGTTTCCCTGAGAGTTGACGGGGGACACCCGGATAATCGGATTTCCCCTTGACGCGGATTATACAGGAACGAGGTTATTTGGGGAGATGGGACGCGGCGGTTCCATTAAAGCAAGAAACCCGGCGCGCGCCGGGTCTCTCACGCCTTTGCTGACCTGCGTCGGCATTCACTAGGTTTGCTCCGTAGGCCGAACACCGCACAATTTTGCTGTGCTGCGCTACGCCGCGCCCTGCGGTCAGCTAAGACTTTCTATTCTCAATTTCGATTATACCACCTTTTTTCTTGATGGCAATATGCAGGAAAAATTTCTTGATCTTGCGCGGCAGGGGTAAGCCTGTGACGGACGGAAGGGATATTGTGGACGGATGAGTAATAAGAATTACCTCACCCCACCCTTTTTATCCCCCAATGGGGCAGGAGCTGAACCGGCGGTTCTTTCGGGCGTTCTCACCAAAGAATCCTTCCCTCAATGTTCGTGAATCAGGCTTTCCAGCGCAGCGTACGAGACATTGAGGGTTCGTATGGTTCCGGCACAGCTGACACGGCTGTTGGCAAGGTCGATCTGTGCGTCCTGCAGGTCACGGAATCCGATCTGACCGTTTTCAAATTTGAAGTCGGCGATATCCAGAGCCTCTCTTGCCAGCCGAACATTTTCTTCGTTGATTTTCAGTTGCTCTTTGGCGGTCTCAATTTGACGCAGGACTTGAATGACCTGCTGGCGGAGCGCGCGTTCCTCCTCCCACAATCGGATTCTTTGTTCTTCGAGGCGACTCTCCGAGGCTCGCACCCGTGCCCGGGTTGCCCCCCCATCCCCAAAGGGCCATAACACCTGGAACTGAAAATTCGCCATGTTGTCTCCGCCGTCATCTCGCTGGTAGCTGTTCACCAGCTCGACAGTCGGCTGCTGCCCGAGACGAGTGACCGCCAGGTCGTTCTCGTTCTGTTTCAGATTCAAGCGAATCGTCTCCAGGTTCAGATTCGTGGAGAGTGCCAGGTCGATGTATTCCTGCGCCGGTTTTTCACTTTTCGAAACTTCCAGCGGATCGGTCAGCTGGATGCGATAATTGATCGGTGTTCCCAGGAGAAGATTCAGCGCCTCGTAGTCGTCTTTCACACCGGCCTCGCCGGCCAGGAGACCGGCTTCGATCTTTCGCATGGCCACGCGGGACTGCTTGACATCAAAGTCGGACACAAATCCGTATTCATTCTGAATCTGGTAAAACTCATAGGTCTTTCTGGCCTGGCTCAGATAATCCCTCTGAATCGCGAGGTCTTCCTCGCTGTACTTGAGATTCCAATACGCAATATTGACCCGATAAATAAGGTTTTCTTCTTCGGTGACAAGGGCGTATTGAGATTGTTGATGGGCGAGGTCGGCGTTTTCAAGATCGCGGTGAATGCGCCGCTTCTCGCGTGAATTAAACGGAACGGTGTAGCTGAGTCGCGCATTGCTCTGGAAGTCGGAACTTCTGTCGGGATCATCGTCGTAATAAGCCAGGCTGTCCTGGTAAAGATGTTGCGTTGTCTGGAATTGGAGACGATGGCCGTTACGGAATGTGCGGGTGATGTTTTGCGTGAAGTCTACCTGTTGATGATCGTCCTCGCGGTAGTCATGGCTTCCGAATCGGTCGTAGACAGCCTGGCCTTCTTGCGCAGATCGAGTTGGGTTGAACACGGTTCGTCCCGCGATCTCATGGACTCCGATGAATCGTGCGGAGGCGGTTTGATTGAGATCGACCAGAGAGCGATAAGGAGAGCGAGAGAGATCGAACTCGGCGTCGGCGGCCTCCAGGCTTGTGCGGGCTTGGCGCAGATCGGGATTGTTTTGAAGGGCCATGCTGACGGCATCCCCCAGGGTGAGGATCAGGTCCGGCGGGGGTGTGGGTTCCGGGGTGGGTGTTTCCTGTGCAGGTGGGACAGCGGATTCCGCGGTGGGTGCGGGGGCCTCCGGTTGGCTGTGCAAGGCATCCGGTGTTCCCATCCATAGAAGAGCTCCGATGCAAATCCGGACCAGATTTCTCATTGACAAACCTCCAGAACGAAAGATGGAACGGTGGAGCATGAGGAAGATCCGGCAGATTTCTTCTCTCATTTGCCGACCGCCACTTCCGAGTGATTCTGTTTTTCTGCTGTATGGAGTATGTAAGCGTCCTCCAAGGTAGGCGGCAGGATTCTCGCTTGGGGATGCGGACTTGTTTTAGAGACAATCCGCATTCGAATTCCCTGAGGTGTTTGAATTTGTGCCACCACTCGATGGCCTGCATGAAGCGCTTTCCAGAGATCGACGTCCCGAGTCAGCAGCTCCCACACACAGCCCTCGGCGGTGCGCACCAGGTCTTCGGTTTCACCTGCAAAGGTGATTCGGCCTTCCTGGAGAATCGCCAGGCGGGGACAGCTGTGGGCGACATCCTCCACAATATGCGTGGAGAGAATCACAACCCGGTTGACCGCCAGACTTGTCAACAGGTTTCGGAATCGGATTCGTTCCAGCGGGTCCAATCCGGCTGTGGGTTCATCCACGATCAGCACTTTCGGAGGCTTGAGAAAAATCTGCGCCAGGCCGATTCGACGGATCATCCCGCCGGAGAAGTTCCCGGCGGGGACTTCCCGAACATGCGAGAGATTCACCATGTCCAGGGCACGGTCGATGGCTTCTCGCCTTTCCCTTTTTTCTTTCATCCCTTTCAGGAGAGACATGTAATCCAAGTACTGGTAAGCGGTCAGGGAACCATACACGCCGAATTCCTGCGGAAGGTATCCGATCTGCTTACGGGTGTATTTCAACTCCCTGGCGAGATCATAGCCCAGCATGGAAATATAGCCCCGCGTGGGCTGATCGATCCCGGCTAACAGCCGGAGGAACGTGGTTTTTCCTGCGCCATTCGGTCCAAGAAGGCCGAACATACCGGCGCGGATTTCCAGTTCGATTCCGGCCAGCGCTTTCTTTCTTGCCTGGATTCGTTCTCGATCCCAATCCGGCGTAAATCCGAGGCGGGGCCGTTCGCCGGGCAGAAGTCCAAGAACGGGAGATCCGACGGGACCCCACCATACCATCCTGTGGAAGTATCCTTTGATTCGGTCGAGAACAGGCGGGGCATAAATGCGTGTGAGGTTCTTTGTGACAATTACAAGAGGTTCCTCACGTTCGGGTTTCCGATGATACTCGGTGAGTCGATTGCGCAGTTCGGACCGTTTTCGACCGCTCCAGAAAACGAAGATCCACCGCCGGCTTGTGATCCAGCGAATTCCACGTCCCACAAGCTGTTTCAGATCCTCCAGGCCGAAATAAACGCCCGGAATGATGAGAAGTGTAAGGACAGTCGATGAAAGCAAGCCGCCGATGGTCACCCGCGCGAACGGGACCCAGGTTGCATTGTCGGTTGTTTTGAAGGCCATGGGCAAAATGCCCAGAACGGTCGTTCCCACGGTCATCAGGATGGGTCGGAGCCGACTGTATCCGGCGATCATCATGGCACGTTCCCGTGTGAACGAACGCTCACGGCGCATCACCTGTACAATGTGAAGCAGGATCAGCGGGCTGTTCGGCAGAACCCCGATCAGAAAGATCGCCCCGAATCCGGCCAGTTCATCGAAGGGTGTCTTGGTGAGCAACAAGGCCCAGACAATACCCAGCAGAGCCAGTGGTTCGCTGACCATGATAACCAACGGCGTGGCGAACGATTCCAGGATGGCAGCCAGGATCATATACACCAGGAGAACGGCAATCCAGATGACCATCTTCACGGAGGAGAGCATATCCTGCCATTCCTGGCTGGACCCGCCCAGTTGCATGGAGAATCCGGCGGGGATCGGGTAATTCTCGGCGATATCCTTGAGAATCTCATCCACCTCGCGCTGCTTGGCGCTGGGAGTGTAACCGTACCGGATATTGATAATCCTGGATTGATTGTCTCGTTGGATCCATTGCGCGCCGCGCACCTGTTCGAACACTCCCAGATCGGACAAGGGCACAGTGGTGCGAAGACTTGGGGCGAAGATGGGCAGATCTCGCATCTCCGACAGCGTAAGACCTTCCCGTTCTTCTTCCGGAACCCGCGACTGCTTTTCCTGGGTGATCTGCTGGAACAGGATGTCGATTTCTTCCTCTTCGCGCTTGAGGCGAATGGTGGAGAAGTCGCCTCGACGCTGGGCGGCCTGAAGATGTTGGGCGATGCTCTGCGGGGTAACTTGAAGAAGGGAGGCTTTTTCACGGTCCGGCTTGAAGTGCATTTCGAGCGCACCGCTTTCCAGGTCGGAGGAAACATCCCGGATACCGGGGACTTCCTGGATCAGCGCCATCACCTCATCGACCACACGTTCCAGTTGAGCCTGCTCCGGTCCCCGGACCTCGATCACACCGCCGTCGGTGCTGATTACAGGAGAAACCATTTCACTTTCGCGTCGTCTTCGCCACCAATCGAATGTGACATCCGCGTCGGGAATCTGCCCAAGGTGGGTGCGGAGTTCTTCCTTGATTTGCGGGACATCGCGTTTCCGCTCGGAGCGATCGACCAGTTCGACATGGATGTGCGCATCGTCATCGCTTACCCAGGTGCGAAGATGCCTGTTTTCGGGGACATGCTCTTTGAGCAAGGCCTCCACCTTCGCACAGACGTTGATTGTGTAGGATTGCTTGGTTCCTCGTGGCGGAAAGATAAACACCTCGAATCCTTCGGCATCTTCAGGATCGCGCATTGTGCCCATCTCGATGCCGCCCATGCTGTAATAGTAGGTATAGAGCAACAGCAGAAAGATGCCGATGGCGAGACGGACGCGGTGACGCAAGCATGACTTCAGGAGATTCCCATAGAAGCGCCGGGTGGCGGCCATATTGGGGCGGGGAACTCGGCGCAATCTCTCACTGACGAAGCCCATTCCGGGGATCCGCCGGAAGAGTTCTCGAATTTTTGATTTCTTCTTATGTTGCCTCTGACTCATCACTTTAGAAGCGAGCATGGGAACGAGCAGAATTGCCGCCAGGGCGGACACCACCATGGGGAAGATCACCGCGAGCGCGCCTTCCTGGAAAATAATCCGAATCCAGTCCTCAATGAAAACGATCGGCAGAAAGACGGCCACATTGGTGATCGTCAAACCGAAGATGGCACGCCCCACCTCGGTAGTCCCGCGAATGGCCGCCTGCTGCGGAGGAACACCCCGCTCATAATGGCGAGTAATGTTTTCCAGGACAACGATTCCATTGTCTACCAGGCTGCCGATTCCCACGGCCAGTCCCACAAGGGTGACAATGTTGATTGTCAGGTCCCCGAAATACATCAGATTGAACGTGGCGATGATCGAAATCGGGATGACCAGGGCCAGGATGGCTGTAACTTTCACATCGTGGACGAACAAGAAAATCATGAGCAATGAGAGCGCGATCCCGACGGCGGCCACTTTGCTCAGACCCCGGATGGCCTCCAAAATCAACTCGGAGCTGTCTCGGATCACACTGAAGTCATATCCGGGCGGGAGGTCCTGTTTGATGCGTTCGAAGCTCTGACGAATTCGTTTCGACAAGACGATGGGATTGGTCAGGGAATCCTTCTGCACTTCGATATTCACGGCCGGATTGCCGTCCACCCGCGAGATCCATCGTCGATTCAGGCGCATCTCGCGTACCTGGCTGAGTTGGTCCAGTTTCAGGTTACCCTCCTGGCGGATGATGACATCCTCCAGTTCATGGGCGGTTCGGAATTGGCCCGACATGCGCACGTAGTGGGCCACTCCCCGGTCAAAGACTTTTCCCAGGAATACCGGTTCAGCGGTGTAGGTTCGGACTCGTGAGAGAATCTGGAAAAGCGGGCTGTTGAATTCCTGCATCCGGTCTTGTTCGACCGCCACCTCAATGATTTTCTCCCGTCCGCCCCAGATATCTACCTGGGAGACGCCATCGATTTCATTGAGACGTTCCCCGACCCGATCCACGTTGATGATTTCCAGGTAGGGATCGCTTTCAGGGCCGGTTAGGGCGATCCGCATGGCCTGACGGTTCTCGCGGGAGCTGTCGAACGGGAACACGCGGCAGTTGATGGAGCCTCGCGGGAAGGTTCGTCGGAAGCGGTCCAATTCCTCTTGGAGTTCAACCGCGCGATAGCGGACATCCGTGCCGAAATTGAATTCGATAAAGAAAAAACAGCGATTGGTGCTCCCGCTGCCGCGTATGCGTTTGACCCCCGGAAGTTGCGCGATCATGGATTCGATGGGAATCATGATTCGCCGCTCCATCTCCTCCGTACCCAGCGGGCGGCGGTAGTAGAGAAAACACCCCATCTGCGGCGGGCTGATGTCCGGGAGGAACTGGATGGGCAGTCGAGTGAACGAAACCAATCCCAAGACCGCCACGGCGGCAAACAGCATGACCGTGGCGATTGGGCGCTTCACGGCGATTTCGGGCAAGTTCATTGAGTTTCGCTCCCGGGTTTTGCCGCCGACACGGCCGGTTGAGATTCGGAATCCAAAAGGATATTGAACTTGCGTTCAGAGTGACCACGGGCCTTCGTATCCGGGTGAACAAACGGATCCTGTAGAACCCAATGCTCCGGATCGACCATGGCAAACGTGGGACGGTGAGGGGTCTCCAGGGTCAACGTGTCTTCTTGTCCTGTGTCAAGCCAGAGGTTTCGAAGAATGTGGTCACGTTCGGTCTGGACATAGATGGGAACGGCCATTTTACCCGTTCCATGGTTCTTGATCCTCACAGTTGCTTTGTAGGCTACTCGGACTGCGCCTGACTTCTTGACAACTTTTGCTTCCGCCAGCGTGATTTCATATCGGGGCAACACGGCTCCGTATAGCCATTGTTCGAAGAACCAGTCGAGCGGTTGATCGGAAAGTTCATTGGCGAGGCGGAGAATGTCCCGATCGGAGACATCGCGGAACTTGAACCGTTCCGAGAATCGGTGCAGAAAAGCCGTCCAGTTTTCTTCTCCGAGGAGATGGTGGAGCATTCGGAAGAGTCCCTCGCCTCGAAGCCATTCGGCGTTGGATGCAGGCTTGACGTTGTGAATGTCGATAATCGCCCTGGCTAGAACCGGCGCGAGCGTATCGGGTAGCGCACCGGCATCGTAATTGAACAGCCGCTGTCGCCGCCATGCGTCGGTCTCCAGCGACTTCTCCACGTACATCGGCAGGTACCGGTTCAGCCAGAACGCATACGGGCCGACGGTGTGGAAAGTCTTACGAAAATAGTTGGCGACCAGAAAGTCCCTGAACGACCCGTGCAACTCTCGGACAGTGGGTTCGAGTTGGGAAAAGAATCGGATTTCGGCAGGCTTCAGGTCCAATCGCTCCAATTTCCAGATCGCTTCATGAAGATAAACTAATCGCGACTCGGCCACGGGCATGAATCCGGGCATCGACTCACCGGGCAACCCCCAGAAGAAATCCATGGGAATCTCACAGAACACAATTCTGGAGAATGGGAACGGACCGAACTTTTCAAAAGCATTTTTCTGTTCATCGCGCATATCTTCCAGATAGATTTGCGCCTGATATCGATGGCCGGGGAAGTGGTAAAACAAAGAGGTGACGTTCCCGAACGTTCCCTTCATCTCCCGGTAATCACCCCACAGAACTTGAAGGTGTTCCACCGGATGCCCCGTTCGGAAAACCCAGCGAGCCTGTCCGTTCCGATCCTCTGTCTGAAGGCGTTCGCCCGGGAAAATGACGATTGATTCGGATGGAGCGACAACCATTATCCGGGCTTCGAACAGGTCCGGATCGGTGGATGGGACCGTTCCGCCTCCCGCTTTGGTCAAGGGGCGATACTGCACCGGATACCAGTTGTCCTCCAGGTTCAGGAATCCGAAATCGGGATGCAGGCTTTTCACGCCACTCCATCCGATCAAAGAGCCTTCGGATTGCAGCCGGACCTCCACCGTCTCGGAATTCACCAGAGGGCTGGGCAGGTTCACAGTCAGGATATCGATATCTCGCGTGCAATCCGGAACGCCGTTCGATGAGCTTGCTTCCCGGATTTCCAGTCCGCGATTAAGAAAAAATCGAAGGGAGGAAAGGTTGTCCGTTGCAGACCGAATCAGGATAGTCGATGCCGATTCGATCCGATTTCGGCGGAAGTCGACGGTAAGTTCGATGTCATAGTTCAGAAGGTCGAACGGGGTGGTCGGCGGGGGAGACTCCCGTAGCTCATTCATCCTTTTTCCGATGGAAATCTGTTTCCGGTTGGCTTCCCTGACTTCGATATATCCGAAGACAGCGCCCGCGCCGACAACCAGTGAGGCGATCAGCGCCGAAACCTTGAGAAGCGCCGGGAGATTCCGGTCCATCCGTAAGTCTGTCAACCAGCGCAGGAATGTTGGAATGGCAAACCAGCGGTAGCCGCCGCGTCGCAGGATTCGACGTTGCGGCTCCTGCCGACGCAAATGAAACGGAGCCAGCAGAAGGAAGAAGAGCGTAAGAAATCCCAAAACAAGAAGCGCCGGCAGCTGCGCGTGGAAGTCGATTCTTGCTCCCAACGCGGGCGAGGAACCGACCAATGCCTGCCAGTTCCAGCGAAGGATATCGACGAGGTCACGCGCCAGGTATGCGAAGAGCATGGAGACCAGGCCGACAACGAAAATGGCGGCGAGGTCATGCTTGATCACGGATCGCAGCCAGAGCGCCAAGGCTACCAGCGGAATCAGTACCGGAACCACGACCAGGGCATAGCAGACCAGAAACGGCTGCCAGACCACCTCCGAATGACCATAAATGGTCTGCAGCAGGCCGAATCCGATCCAGGGAACGGCGGCGACGGGGAGGATGACGAACAAGACTCCCAAGTACCTGCCAAGAACAAAGGTGAGGGTGGCAAACGGACGCGGGAAGAGAATCTTCTCAATGCCGGTTCGCCGCAGCCGCGCACAACTGTCCAGGGCCAGGGCGACTCCGCCGATCCAGATAATCGCAAGGGAAAGAAGTGCGGCGTAATTGTTGACCGGGCGGGTCATCCAGGGTTGTCGCGCATCGTAGCGCTCAGCATAGGAGCGATTCCCGAATGAATGATCGGGTGCGAGGAACAGATCGCTTTCGACGAATTTGACATGATCTCTCCAGGTGAGATACACAATCCCCAGAAGAAGCAGGACAATGAGCCAGAACCGCCAGGTCCGCCGGGACATGAGCGTTTCGGTTGCGGCGATGGCCCACAATTGACGGATCATGCTGCCCCCCCCGATACCCGTTTTTGAATGGGTTCTTTTTCGTTTTCCTCTTCCCGTTTCAGTTTCCTTGCCAGAAATTGCACGAATGAATCGACCAGATAGTACAGCACGGGAATGAAGACCAGGGTGAGAACGGTGGACGAGACCAATCCGCCTATCACGGCGACTGCCATTGGAGCGCGGATCTCGGCCCCCTCGCCGAAACCGAGGGCGAGCGGAACCAGGGCGAGAATGGTCGTGAGCGTCGTCATGAGAATAGGGCGGATTCGTCTCTGCGCACCCTGGACCAGCGCTTCCAGGGTTTCCACACCTTCCTCGCGGCGCAGCCGGTTTACATAGTCAATCAGGACGATGGCGTTATTCACTGCAATTCCGGCCAGCATGATGATCCCGATGTATCCCATCATGTTCAGGGTCTGACCGGACCAATAGAAACCCCAAATCACGCCGATGGCAGCAAGCGGCATGGAGAACATGATGATGAACGGATGGATGAGCGATTCAAACAATGAAGCCATGACCATGTAAACCAGGATCAACGCGAGAACCAGAGCGAACAGCAATCCCTGGAAAGACTCTGCGCGGCGCTGTTCCTCCCCGCCGAGTCGGATGTAATAATTTTCCGGCAGGTTGACAGTAGCCAGTCGGTCCCGGACGGCGCTTACGGCATCGGACAATTTGACCCCTTCCGCGAAGTCCGCGAAGATCTGTGCAATCCGTTCCTGGTCCTTATGAACGATTTCTCGAGGTCCCGGCTCGATCTCGAATTTCACCAGTTCCGCAAGACGTACGGCTTTCCCGTCTGCCACGGGAACGAGGAGATCCTTGAGTTCGGTCAAGGTCTGGTCGTCCTCGCCAAGTTGAACACGGATATCCTTGGTCTGGTCAACATCCTGAATGGTGGTTGCGACCTCCCCCCGCAAATGGTTACTGATCAGGGAGATAATTCTCTGGGGTGACAGATTGAGGCTGGCCATGAGGGCACGATCCGGGATGAGATTCACCTCCGGGTTGCCCTCGAGGATATTGGTTCGGACATTGGTCAGTTCGGGCAAACGATAGATCCGGTCATAGATTTGTCGCGACAAGTCGGAGAGAATCCCCAGTTTGCGCCCCTTCACCTCGATCACAATGGCTGCCTGTTCGGAGCCGATCATGTTGGAAAGGGAACTCTGCGAGAGAAGATAGTTCGCGGTCAGCCCGTAGATTTGTTTTGTTTTTCGATCCAGAGCGGCGATGATTTTGGGGACATTGAGGGCGCTGTTTTCCTTGAGGGAGACCAGGAGTTCGGCGGTATGCGGCCCTTCCGGTTCCTGTTCCGCGCCGGCGATTCGTTCGGGGCCTTTTCCAACGCGCGCAAAGACATGTTCCACATCAGGGCCGTTTTCGCGAACCCATCCTTCAACCGAAGCGACTGCGTGATCGGTGACCTCCAGCTCGGTTCCGGGCGGCATTCGGAGTTTGATGATGAATTGTTTTTCGGCGGCCTGCGGAATGAACTCGCGCTTGATGTTTTGTGCCACCGGAATACTGCCCACAGTGAGAACGATTGTGAGAAGAATGACCAGGAATCGATGATGAAGCGCCCAGCGAAGAAATCCCGTGAACAGGCGATACCGCGCACCTGCCGAATGGGGAATTCCGCGCAGGAACCGAGAGGCCATCGCCGGGATCATAACCAGCGCCACTACCAGCGAGGTCATGAGAGAGAACACTACGGTCAACGCCTGCTCTTTGAACAGCTGGGCGGTGACGCCGCCCAGGAACACGATGGGAACGAACACCACGACTGTTGTGAGGGTGGATGCGGTGATGGCGGCGGTGACCTCGTTGGCTCCGTCACTGGCCGCCTCCCGGGCGTTTTTACCGATCTGACGATGGCGGAAAATGTTTTCGAGTACAACGATGGCGTTGTCCACCAGCATTCCCGAGCCGAGCGCCAAGCCACCCAGGGTCATGATGTTCAGGGACAGGTCCACGAAATACATCAGGTTGAACGTGGCGATGATCGAGACGGGAATCGAAAGCCCCACAATGAAAGTGGAGCGAATATGGCGCAGAAAAACAAACAGAATCCCAATTGCCAATAGGCCGCCGGAAATGGCGTTCGACTGGACTTCGGTGATTGCCTGGCGGATGAATACCGATTGGTCGTAAGCCATCTCCAGCTTCGTGTCTTTCGGCAGGTTGGCTCGATCTTGAGCAAGGAATTCCCGGACACGACGCACAACCTCCACCGTGTTGGTTCCCGATTCTTTGTAGAGGGCCAGCCCCACGGAGGGTTTTCCATCGAATCGGACGAAGTTTTCCGACTCTTTGAAATCCCAGCGGATATCGCCCAAGTCCTGAAGATAGATCGGCACACTGCCTTTGTATGTGACCACAACGTCCTTGATTTGGTCGATATCCTGCAATTCCCCGACTGCCCGGATCAGGTAACGCTGGTTACCCTCCTCTACCCAACCCCCCGATGCACTGACATTAGCCTGAGTGAGAGCCTGAATTACCTGTTCGGTCGTGATCTCATAGAAGGTGAGCAGTTCGGGAGCCAGGCGGCAGCGAACTTCGGGGATCAGCCCGCCGGAAATCTCCGCCCGTGCCACCCCGGCGATACGTTCCAGGTCCGGACCGATGGATCGGTAAGCCAGGAGGTACAGGTAATCCATCGCTCGGTCGCCGGTGAGCGCGAGGGTGACAATGGGAAGCTGGTTGGGGTCGTATCGAAGAACGCTGGCCGGCTCCGACAAGACATCGATGTTGAAGTACCCGATGGATTTTTTGACCTCCAGGAGGGCGAAATCCATGTCCGTTCCCCAGTCGAAATCGACCTGGACCACTCCGCCATCGGCGCGGGACACGCTGGTGACATGCTCGACACCCTTCACGGTTGTCAGGAAGGATTCATAGCGCTCGCAGACCTCACGTTCGACCTCCTCCGGAGACAGGCCGGGGGTGTCTGCTGTAATCGTGATTCGTGGAATGCGCAGGTCCGGGAACAGATTCGTTGGGAGGTTGGTAACAGAAATGCTGCCCAGCAGAATGATCCCCAGGAAGAACATAGTCACCGTTACGGGATACCGGACGGAGAAGTTCCCGATGCTGCTTTCTTTCTTCTGACCCCCTCCACGGGGAGGCTGTGTTTCATTCATTCGGACAACCTCACAACTCTAGGTCAGCCATACGGAGCTGTATCGAAGACGGCGTAACAAATAATCGTAAACGAATCCAAGAAGTGCGATGAGAAACAGGCGGTTGGCCACGGCAGCCCCGACGGCGATTCTGCCGGAGGACCCCATTACGCCTGACGTTCCGACCGGTGAAGGGAGCGGATTGAAAAAGAGATTGATCGGCCCGATCTCTTTCAACCAGAAATAATGAATCCCGAACAACAGGAGGGCGACGATGGCTGTGGCCACGGCATTGCGGCAGAAGGTCGAAATCAAGACGGTGATCAGGGCTACCGCAAAAGCGGTGCTCAGGCAGAATCCGACAAACCATACGGGGTGCAACGCGGCAGACAGGAAACGACCGAAAACGGCAAAAATCAAAAAAACCAACGCACCACACCATGCGGTCAGACAAAGAACCTGCACCAGGACAATACCCCCCCGTGAAAACGGCTGGCTCCAGAGGATTTCCAGGGAGTTCTCATCCCGTTCCCGGGGCAGCAAGTTGCTGGTGATCAGAATCATGATTATGGTGAACAGAAGGTAACAGGACGCCAGAAGCTCCCGCCCCCCTTTGGGTGAATAATTCACGAACAGAAGGGAAAGCCATAAAATCGCCGCGAGGACAGCGATGTATCCCTCGACGCGAAGAAACCGACGGGAGGTATAGAGGAACAACGCTCCATAGTATCGACTGCTCTTCCAAAGCCGGTGAGACGCTGTGGCGATCCCGTATGCGGTGGCCCGTGCCGCTCGCGCCAGTCCCTGCCCGGCCGCTTTCGGCCAATGCCAGGTGAGATTGATCGGCAGGAATATGATCCAGCGCCATACGGCCAGGAACACTCTGTGCATTCTCTTACCGACTCCTTTCAGAATGCCTGTGGTATTTGTCCCATCCGTCCCGTCTGTTCTATCTCAACCTCTCCGCCTCCCAGAAACAGCACATACGCATCTTCTAAAGTAGGCAAAACCGGCCTGGCCGTCACCCGGGGCGCGTCGGAAGCGACCACCCGAAAAGCCAACCCGTCCGGTTGCTCCCGAACTTGCACCAGGTTGCCTTGTCCCATCAATCTTTCGAGATCATCGCTTCCCCCCACAAATTCCCAGACCCGGCCCTCGGCGGGCAAGACAAATTCCATGGGCGATCCGCAATACCGCAACTCTCCCTCCGAGATCAGCGCCACCCGCGAGCAGGTCTCTTCCACATCGCCGACGATATGTGTGGAGAGAATCACCACTCGCCCTTCGCCCAACTCAAACAGATCGTTTCGGAAATGGACCCGTTCTTCCGGGTCCAAACCCGCTGTCGGCTCATCCACGATGAGTATTTTGGGATCGCCCATGAGGGCCTGGGCGATTCCAACCCGGCGCAACATGCCGCCCGAAAACGTGGAAAGGCGTTTATCGCGCACCTCCTCCAAACGCACCATACGGAGCAGGTCGCGGGCACGATCCTGCGCCGAGCGGCGAGACAGGTTGTGCAATCGACCGATATACGTCAGAAATTCCCAGGCGGTCAATTCGGGGTAATAGCCGAAAAATTGCGGAAGATATCCCAGGAGCGAGCGAATGCGTGTTTCATGCTTTCGGGCATCGAGACCGCACAGAGTAAGCCGACCGGAGGTGGGTGCGAGCAGCAAGGTAATGATCTCCATGAGGGTGGTCTTTCCTGCACCGTTCGGCCCCAGCAGCCCGAAAAGGCCCTCCGTGAGAGTCAGAGAGATGCCTTTCAGGGCTTCCGTGCCGTCCGGATAGACCTTCCGCAGCTCACGACATTCCACTTGAAGCGGCAATTCCGTATTCATCGATGAGATCATTACGATAAAGTGGGAACCTGTCAGAGAGGCTTTTCGTTCTGTTGCTCCGAGCCGGCATCCTGTCCTCGGATGGCGGCATTGACTTCGACCCCATCGGTCAGGGTTTCATACCCCAGGACCACCAACAGATCACCGTCTTTGAGTCCGTCAGCGATTTCGACTCGTTCCCGATTCTCGATGCCAAGGGTTACGATACGTTGTTTTGCCACCATGATGGTGACCGGCTCGGCGGGTTCCTCGAGTTCATCAGTGGCGTCCCGGATTGTATCAGCCGGCGCAGTCTCGGCTGGACCGGTATCCTGGACAGCATCGGCCATGGCAATTCCGCTGCTTGTCGGCATGTCGGGATTGGTCGAATCGTCCCCGGCAGGTGTTGGGGTGTCGGTCTCTTCTGTTGGAGAGGAAATGTTGTCGGTGGCGTTTTTCGGTGAAGGTTCCTCGGTTAATTCCTTCTTCTCCACCACAAAAACCACGTATTGATTGTTGCGCAGCATCACCAGATCGCGGGGGACACTGATCGCATCCGGCCGGGTCTCGGTGATGATCCGTGCGCTGGAGAACATGCCCGGGCGGAGTTCCGTGAGCGGATTATCGACAATCACCTTGACTGTGTACGTTCGAGTGGTCGGGTTAAGTGTGGAGGAGATATCCCGGACAGTACCGGTGTATTTTCTGCCGTCTCTGGAATAGATGCCAAGTTCGACGGTCTGTCCGATCTTCACAAAATCAATATCCTTCGCCGGAACGTCCAATTCAACAACAACCTGGCGGATATCAGCGATGCGAAGCACCGTCTGTCCGGAGCCGACCAGGGTTCCTTCCAGCAGTGTCAGGTCGGTTTCCTGGGCGCCGGCCTCTCCCGCTGTGGGAGGAACAGCGGGCAGAAGGATGCCGGCAAACGGAGCCAGTATGTCCGTCTTTCGCAGATCCTCCTTCAGTTTCTCAATCTGAGTCCGTCTGGTCTCTATTGTTGTAAGTGCCTGTTGGTACTGGCTTTCCGACTGAATCCGGGTAAGGCGTGCCTGCTCGTACTGGACCTCGGAGTACGCGCCGCGCTCGAACATTTTCTTGCTGAATTCTTCTTCTTTGATCCGACGTTCCATGGTGGCGCGCGCCGGGATGAGGTCCTGTTGGGCCATTTCAAGGGCACGTTCGGCTTCCCGGAGATCCAGTTGGATGGTGGTATCGTCTATTTTCGCAAGGAGTGTATTCGCTTCGACATAATCCCCATCTTCCCAGCGTTTGGTGAAATAAATCCGACCGCTCATTTCGGCCTTGAGTTCGACTTCCTTGAGGGGGCGAATGGTTCCGAATGCTTGAAGATAGGCATTCATTGGCCCGCGTGTGAGGAGTTGGGCGGTGACCGGGATTCGGAATGTGCGTGCCTCCGGCTTATTCGGCCCCCCGGAGCTGCCGGATGAGCCTGTGCCACCCCCTTTTCCGTCGGGATCGCCGGGCTGGGACCGGTTACACCCGAACATCAGGAGACAAGAGATCAACGCGAGGACTTGAAACGCAAGCAGCCATCGGTGGGCAACAGGATACCGTTTATTTGTTTGAGACATTCTTGGGGTTTCGGGAAACGCCCGAATCGGCTCGCTCAATTTCTCGGATGGATGTTTCCAAACCGACGGGTTTTCACATAGAACGATTGAGACGGTCGGAACATACCGACTCATCTCATTTATTTAATATAATACGTATAAGATCGAGTTTTTATTTAGCCATCCCCAAAAAAAACACCGTTTCCGGAGGCGCGTTGAACCATAAAATGATAAAAATGAGGTAAATAGGCGCGCTGTTTCTTTTCCAACGAACTTGAGGACTGAAGGATGTCGAATGATAGAAAGGCCGGGACCGCTGCTTTTGGGCGACAGTTCTTTTTCTCTTCCGGTGAATTGCGTAAGATATCAGTTTCCGTAATGCCGTTCGCTGCCAAAGCGGACTGCACAGAAACTCTTTGGAGGATGATCCATAATGACTGATACCACCGGTTCTCCCGTCAAAGGAACCTTCTTGCCGGGGACACAAATTGAAATCATCAATCCCGATATTGTCCGAGGACAAATCAAGTTCGCTCTGTTCGATTTTGATGGGACCCTGTCGCTCATCCGTGAGGGTTGGCAGCAGGTGATGATCCCCATGATGGTCGAAATCCTGCAAAGCCTCGACACGGGCGAATCCGAAGAGGAACTTCGGACGATTGTGACGGATTTTGTTACCCGCCTGACCGGAAAACAGACCATTTACCAGATGATTGAACTTGCGGAGCAGATCAAGAAGCGGGGGCATCAACCCAAGGAACCGCTTGAATACAAATATCAGTACCTTGACCTTCTCTGGACGCGGATCAAGGATCGGGTTCACGGATTGGAGTCGGGCGAATTGCAGCCCCTGGATTGGATGGTTCCCGGAGCCATGGACATTCTTCGGGAGCTCCATAAGCGCAATGTGACTATGTATCTGGCCAGTGGAACGGATCGTCCCTATGTTCTGAATGAGTCCGGCGTGCTTGGGCTTCATCCTTATTTCGGTGACGCCGAACGGATTTACGGCGCGCTGGACGATTACAAGAGCTTCTCGAAGCGCATGATTATTCAGAAGATACTGAAAGACAACAATCTGTCCGGGCCGGGCCTGGTGACATTTGGGGACGGGTATGTTGAAATTGAAGATACGAAGACGGTTGGGGGGATCGCGGTGGGTGTTGCCACGAATGAAGCGGAGCGAGCGGGAATTGACGAGTGGAAGCGCAACCGATTGATTCAGGCGGGCGCGGATATTATCATGCCGGACTTCCGTGAGGCAAAGGAAATTGTGGCGTATCTGTTCAACGAGAGTTAAGAGAATTCGGTTGCGGCATAAGCTGGACGCTGCGCATCTTGTCCGGGACAGGGGATTGGGATATGTTTCCGGCATACCGTTGCCGGAGGCGACCTTTTAAGTCTTCGAGGGAGGGATGATCCATGCCCAGGAAGAAGAAACAGGAGGAATCCGCCGCCATTGCAGGGCCGGAGAAGGGCGATTTTATTGCGCCGCCGCCGACGGATGATGAGGACCTGGAGCAGGATGTGGAGGCCACGCTTCCTCAACAGGAAGAGTTCTGGCGGCCGCCGGTCCGTTTCGGCTCCGTGCCCGTTGAAAAGGAACCACTGGGCTGGGACCGGCGCAAGGCATTCCGCAAACTGTTCCCCAGGGTTGCATTGCCGTTCCAGGTCGTCGAGCGTGTCGCATTCGGCCATCCCGATCTCGAACCCAACCGTCTTTTCTGGGGCGATAACCTGCATGTTATGCGGCAACTGCCGAGCGAGAGTATCGACCTGATCTATATCGACCCGCCTTTCTTCTCCGGGCGGCAATACAACGTCATCTTCGGTGACCAGAATGAACTCCGTTCCTTTTCCGACATCTGGGAAGGTGGAATGCCCGGATACCTGATCTGGTTCAACGCCCGCCTCTTCGAAATGAGACGCCTGCTGAAAAAGACGGGAAGCATCTATGTCCACCTGGACTGGCACGCCGTGCATTATGTGAAAGTGGAGATGGACAGGATTTTTGGCGCAGACTGTTTTAGAAATGAGGTAATTTGGTATTACTACAATAAAATGCATGATCGGCGAAAACGTTTATTGCCACGTGCTCATGATAGTATTCTCGTTTATGGGAAAACTTCGACGGCGAAGTTCAATCAAGTGGACATTCCACTAGACGAACCGGTGAGGCGGCTCGCTCGTAAGAAGGTCGATGGAAAGGCCGTTAATGCCAAGGATGAAGAAGGAAATCTTATTTATATTACAAAAGATACACGGGCACTTGACGACATCTGGCGTATTTCGATGCTCCAACCTGCGGACAAGACATACAGAATCGGGTACCCAACTGAGAAGCCCCCAAAGCTCCTGGAATTCGCTATTCAAATATCTTCTGATGAAGGAGATATGATTGCGGACTTTTTTTGTGGAGGCGGAGTCACTCCTTTTATGGCGCAGCGGCTGGGTCGGCGGTGGATTGCATGTGACCAGTCGCGTGTGGCGGTGGCGATCACGGCAGACCGGCTGACACGGCAGGTGGAGGAACAGATCGGCAGACTGTTCCCGGTGCCGGACTTCACGATTGAGCATTGGGGTGTGTATGAGGCAAAACAGTTATCTGAAACGCCACCCGATCAATTCCGCGCCTTTGTGTTGAAATGCTACGGCGCAGTCGAACAAACCTCCCCCCGTTCACGGGGGGAGCGAGGGGGGGCACAGGCAAGCCATACCGCAATTCACGGCTATAAAGGCGCAATCCCGATCTGGGTGGGCGAGCCGAGTCCCAGGAAAGCGGTGTCGGCAAAAGACGTGGAAGAATTCGCTAACGCCCTGCGCAAGACGTTACGCTATCAGCAAGACAACCTGCGCGAGGGGACCATGCTCGCCTGGGCGTTCCGACAGGATGCCCTGGACGCCGCCGACCGCCTGCGCAGGTCCGAACGCACGGACCTGAACTTCGTTCGGCTGGACATGATCCGCATTGACTCTCCGCAATTCCGCCAGCATGTGGCGACGCTCTCCACCACCCACGCAGACTACGAGAACTTTTTGACCTTTGTACAGCCACCGAGAATTGAGGTCCTCTATAAGAGGATCGCGCCTCTGACCTGGAGTTTCGACGTCAGCGACACGGTGATCCTGAATCCCGGAGCAAAGATCATCAATGTGCAATGGGATTTCGATTACGGCAAACGGTTTTCCAGCACGCCGGGGTATTCGTTTGTGCGCGGCAGCAAGAAAGAGCCGCAGTTGCAGGCGCAATACAAGTTTGCATCGCCGGGCAAGAAACGGGTGGCCTGCAAGGTTCAGGACGACATGGGCGGTGAGGGCCTGTGGTCGGCGGAGATTAAGGTAGAATAAGAAAACGGCACGGGCGTCCCGCCCGTGATTCCAGGAGACAACGCCATGAATCCTCAAGTGCAGATTGACCCAGACGCTCTGGCGGAGTTCTGCCGCAAATGGCGGATTCGCGAACTATCCATTTTCGGTTCGGCGCTGCGGGATGATTTCGGACCCGAAAGCGATCTGGATTTCCTGGTCAGTTTCGAGCCGGGAGCAAAGTGGAGCCTTCTTGACATCGTAGATATGAAAGACGAACTCGAAGCCCGTTACGGACGCCCGGTTGATCTGATCGAGAAGGAGGCATTGAGAAATCCCTGGAGAAAACGTGAAATCCTGGGAACGCGCAAGGTGATCTATGCAGCCTGACCACAAAGACATGGCGCGCCTCTGGGATATGTTGGACGCTGCGCGGGCGGCTGTCGAATTCACTCAAAATCTGCGATTTGAGTCTTTTGTCGCAGACCGGAAAACGCGCAACGCCGTGGAACGCGCTCTGGAGATTATGGGGGAAGCGGCACGAAATGTGTCTCAGGAAACACGAGAAAACTATCCGGATATTCCCTGGAGCTCCATCATCGGCCTCCGAAACGTCATTGCTCACGAATACGGCGAGATTCTGTATGAAAACCTCTGGATAGTCTGCATCAACAAACTGCCGCCCCTGATCGAACGCCTTGTCGGGATTGGGGCCGACACGACTCCCCCCGAAGAGGAGCAATAAGTGTTCAATCGCTTTGCACAATATGAAAACGAATTCCGCGACTGGCGACGGGATGGAATGCCGGGGCTGAAAGAGGATTCGTACAAGTATATCGAGTTCCTTTCGTCGCCGGATGATGACCAGGAAGCACGGGAAGGCACGCTCTGGCCGCATCAATGGGAATCATTTCTGCGGGTTGTGTATGCCTACGAGATTCTGGGAAAGACGGAAATCGGGGCCGATGGAGTGCTGCTCAACGTCGTGACAGGCGGCGGCAAGACAGCGATTATCGCGGCGATCATCGCCTGGCTCCGCGTTGCCCACAATGTTCAGAAATTCGTTATGCTCTGCCCGAACCTGATTGTCCGCGACCGCCTGGAAGAGGATTTCGAACGCGGGAAGGTGTTCAAGGACCGTGATCTGCTGCCGGATTGGGCACATTCGGGGCCGGATGATTTTATTCTGACAACCCTGGGCAGCAGCAAGGAAGGCGGTTGGCCGAGTCTGCTCAGCGCGAGTGTTGTACTCGGCAACATCCATCAGTTCTACCAGAGCAACAAGAGCGGAAAGAGCAACCTATCGGCCCTGATGAACGGGCCGGAGTTCGCGCTGTTCAACGATGAAGCGCATAACTCGCCTGCGCCGGAGTACGATGCCACATTGCAGCGGATGCGGGAAAAGATTGTCCTGCGGATAGATACGACGGCGACGCCTGACCGCGCCGACGGCCAATCCCCCGACAGCGATATGATCTACGAATACAGCGTAACTGACGCCCTGGCAGACGGAATCATCAAGACGCCGGTGGTTTATCAGCCCGACATCAGGACGGTGCAACTCACATACACCGATGCGCGCACCGGGGAGCAGCGCAAGGTTGAAGAAATCGACTGGGATGAAGTGGACCGGCTCGGTCTGAACGCGACGCAATGGGTAACCGACGACGAGCCGATGCGTCAACAGATGGCGATAGCGCTTCGCCGACTTGAGGAACAGGAACGACGTGCAAAGGGACGATACCAGCCGATTCTGTTTGTCGTTGCCGTCTGCAAACTGGACGCCGAAAAGGCCGCACAAACCCTGAATAAGTATTTCAAGGTAAAAACATTACTCTTAACCGAGGACAGTGACGAGCAAGACCGACAGAAAGCCCGCGAACTCGGCAAGGAAAAAAAGGCCGGGAAGCCTTACAAGGCAGTTGTCAGCGTCCTGATGCTGCGGGAAGGTTGGGACGTGCCGGAAGTGGGTGTCATCCTCCTGTTGCGCAAGTTCGGCAGCAGAGTGTACGGCCAGCAGGTAATCGGGCGCGGTTTGCGCCGCGTCCGCGTAGCCGGTGTCGAGGCGACGGAACCGCAAATCTGCGCCATCGTAGATCATCCCAAATTGGAGCACCAATGGCTTTGGGATATCTTCAACGCCAGGAGACGCGAGAACGTGCTGATCGACGATCTTTTCGACGAAACGGAGGATCTTCCAGCACCACCTCCCAAACAGGAGCTTGTGAAACCGGAACTGGTAATTGATGTTCCGCCAGTCGATCCTTCTTTCCGTGATGATGGGGAATTTGATTTGGGCGAATTCGCTCCACCTCCCGAACCGCTTAAGAATTGGCGGGAAGCGTTGGACGCTATCGAATACGATCCGACCGCAGTCGAGATCACAAAAGTGAATCTATCGGGAGTCGTAGGGCAGGAGTTGGGGGGACAGGGCTGGAGAACCATCTATTCCGCTCCCGATCAGAACAGTCCCCCCGGCCCAATCGCCCAAGTATCGGATCAGGCATTGCATGAGGCAATCAAAGAGAGGTTGCTGGAGATGGCCGAGACTCTTGCGGTGGAAGCCGGCTGCTCGTCTCTTTTCAAGGGTTCTGTCTATAGCGCGCTTCTCCACCACGTGCGAGCCAAGTTCCTTGCCGATCCCAATGGCGGATTCGCCTATGCCGAACGCAGAGAACTCGATTATGTATGGAAAATGCTGCCGCAGGTACAGGCTAAGGTCGGAGCCGTTCCGGGGCTGATCGCGGGGGTAATCGAAGATGGCGATTAGCAATCACGGCAACTACGAGAATCCCAAGAAAAGCCCCTGGAACTTTGAAAAGTACCAAAGCGATCTCGAACGCCGCATGATGGATCGGCTCGAACGCGATCCCCATGTAGTTAAATGGGTGAAGCGGCACGGAATTACCATACCTTGGATTGATAATCAAAAACATCAACGTCGCTATGTGCCGGATTTCTTTGTCGAATACGAAGACGGCAGAAGGGTTATTGTTGAGGTCAAAGATCCCAGCCGTATCGACTCAAATGATGTACAACGCAAACGAAAAGCAGCGGAGATCTGGTGCAAACAACGAAAGATGGAATATGTTATTGCCACGATGGGATGACTTGATTCAGTAAAACCACAATACGGAACAGAGGGATCTAGCATGGACCGAAGAAGACTGGAGGCGCTGCTTGACGGATTTACGCAGCGGAAAATCGTTGTCGTGGGCGACTTTTTCCTGGACAAGTACCTGGAAGTCGACCCGAAACTGACGGAGAAATCCCTGGAAACCGGCAAAGACGCCTACCAGGTCGTCGGCAAACGATGCCAGCCGGGAGCAGCAGGAACCGTGATGAGCAATCTTGTGGCGCTTCAGGTGGGTCGTCTGGCCGCGGTCGGGATTATCGGCGATGACGGGGAAGGATATGAATTGACAAAAGCGCTCACCCGGATGGGAGTGGATATCCGCCATTTAATCCGGTCGAAAGACCGATTCACCCCAACCTACACCAAACCGATGCTCCAATTGCCGGGCGGGGAAGAGGAAATGAACCGCCAAGACATCAAAAATCGAACCTGTCTGCCGGAAGACCTGGAATCGGAGATCATGGAGCATATTAAAGAAGCCGTGGCCGATGCGGACGGAGTCATCATTGTCGATCAGGTGCAGGAACGAAACTGCGGAGTGGTTACGGATCGGGTGCGTGAGTTACTTGCCGAGCTTGCGGACACGAATCGCGAGAAGATTTTTTTTGCGGATTCGCGTGTGCGAATCGGTGAGTTCCGGCGCGTGATAGTAAAACCGAATCGGTATGAAACCGCCGCCGCGGTAGGAATCGAGGAGAATCCGACTTCCGAACGGGCACGGGAGGCGGCAATGACCCTGGCGCAGCGCACGGGGCGGCCTGTGTTTATGACCATGGACAAATCCGGCATCATTGTGGCGGAGAGCGACCGGACCTGGAGTGTTCCCGCTGTTCGGGTGGAGGGTCCTATCGACATTGTGGGAGCAGGAGACAGCGCCACAGCCGGAGCGGTTTCGGCGTTGGTTTCCGGCGCATCTCTCACCGAAGCGGCCGCAGTCGGTTGCCTGGTGGCCTCCGTCACCATTCGCCAGCTGGGAACCACCGGGACCGCCAGTCCACAACAGGTCATGGAGGCATTCAAGGGAACCGGGGATCTGTATGCGAATATATAAATATGAGGAATGGCAGGCATGGAGGCCTGTCCCGCCATTTTTGCGTGGTGGGAGTCAGGCGTCTCTGCCTGACGGCCAACGCCGGGCAAACCAGGACCAGGTTATCGGCAGGCCGTATTCAATGGGAGTCAACTCCGAAAGCCCTAACAGATGCCGCGCATGACGCATGTCGCACCGGACACGCTGGATTTCACCCGGAGGTGCGGGAACAAACTCAACCGGAAAATCCAGGCCGGATACTTTCCGGAGCCGCTCGACTAACTGAAGAATGCTGATCGATTCACCGCTGCCGATTTGAAATATCTCGCCGGGCGCATGAGGGGACTCCAGACTGGAAACAATGGCCTGTGCGATATCACCCGCCCACACAAAATCGCGTGTCTGTGAACCGTCGCCATAAATCTCAACAGGTTCCCCGTTCAGTATCCGACTAATCCATTTTGCTACAACGCTCGATTTCCGCCCCGAATAAGGACCATACACATTCGCAAAACGCAGACAAACGGTTTCTAATTCCATTGACCTCCAATACGCGGAGGCCAATGCTTCCAGACACAACTTCCCTGCGCCATACGGGGAAACAGGCGTGACACAAAACGGCCCGTAATCGGAATTGTTCGGCTCACCGGCCGCTGCGTTAGAGGATGCCAGGACTACACGCCGAACCTGTTTTTTGCGCGCGGCTTCCAGGACATTCAATGTACCCAGGGCATTCACACGGATACTTTCAGCGGGATTCTGTATGGAGGTATGAACTCCGGTCGATGCGGCTAAATGAACCACAGAATCGCACCCCTTCGTCGCGTGTTTCACACAATCCGTGTCGCAGATATCACCGGAAATTATATCCAGTCGATCTTTCTCGATGCCCCGTCTTTCACCCGGAAACTCCTCATCAAGAAGGCAGGCAAGGTCCTCCCGGCGTCCCACGGATTCGTTGTCGAGAATACGGAGAGACCAGTCCGGGTATTTCCGCAGCGCCAGGCGGATCAGGCGCAGACCGATAAATCCCAAACCGCCGGTAATCAAGATTGTAACGGATGGTTTTTTCATATCCGTCTGTCAGGTTAAGTAGCTGCTCTTCCGTCGGCTGCCATCCCAGCGGATATCCGGGTCCAGGGCCTCCTCGCGAACAAGAATGCGATCCTTGTATTTCAGGAGATCCTGTAGCGTAATGCGAATCTCCTGTTCGATATCGTGGGTGGGTTTGTAGCCGAGATCAAGAAGGTGCCTATGGTCCGGATTATAGTAATGTTCTTCCATTTCAATTCGGGGATTCTCAATGTGGCGGATGCCGGCCTGCAATCCGATATCGGCGGCGGCTCGTTTCACTTTCTCCGCGAGTTCGGAGACATTATAGAGTTCTTCAAACTGATTAAAGACCCGGTATTCACCCTTTGCGGGGGGATTCTCTACCGCGAGGGTGAGGCATTGCATGGAATCGCGCAGGGGCAGGAATCCCCGACGCTGCCCGCCCTTGCCGAACGGCGTCAACGGTTTGCCGGCAACGGCCTGGGCACAATATCGATTGATGACGGTGCCGAAACATTGATCGAAATCGAAACGGGTAACAAGACGCTCATCCTCCGCCATCTTGTCGATCCGTGTTCCGAACACCACGCCTTGCATGACATCGGTTGAACACAATTTCCAGAACTTGCAGGCCATCATGATGTTGTTGGAGTCATGGACCTTGGACTGGTGATACCAGCTGCCCGCCTGTCGGGGAAATGGGAGTCGATCCTTTCGTCCACGGTACTCGATTTCAAAGAACCCTTCGGGGATATCCACATTCGGGGTTCCGTATTCGCCCATGGTTCCCAGCTTGACTAGATGCGCTTCCGGGCAGCAGTCCCGCATCGCGAACAACAGATTCAGTGTCCCGCCGATATTGTTGCATTGCGCAAATACCGCGTGATGAACATCCAACATGCTGTACGGAGCGGAGGGCATTTCGCCCAGGTGAACAATGGCCTCCGGCTGGAATGATTTCAGAAAGTTCAAGACAAAATCATAGTCCCGAAGGTCGCCCTTTCGGAAAATGAGGTTTCTGCCGTATATTTCACGGAACGCGGCGAGACGTTCAGTCATTCGCCGGATCGGTGTTACAGATTGCGATCCCATCTCCGCCACCCAATCGCGCCTTAGAAATAAGTCGATCCCGGCAACCTCATGGCCGCGCAGGATTAAATGCTGGGCAAGCGCCCATCCCAGATATCCGTCTACTCCGGCGATCAATACACGCATTGCTGTTGATCCTTTCAAATAGATAGAATGATTAGATAGAATGATCGGAAGATATCTCACCCAAAACAATAAGTGGACTGGTTCCTATCCTACCCTTCCATCATTGGCTGTCAAAGAGACTGAGATCGCCGGTTCCCGATTATATGGATCGGTGGATTCTCTTTCATATTGATCCGGCGACAAATCGCCCAGGGACGTCACCACCCGTTTCCCAAGCTAAACCGTGGCGAATTCAGGTCAGGTGGGGGTTGGCATGAAACCCGGCCCAAATCCTGCGATCCCGAAGTCAGCCCCCCTTGTATTCTCCCCGAACTTCCGGGGGAAGCATAGGAGGCCCAATTCCTCCCCCGAAGATCGGGGGAGGTGAGGTGGGGGTTGACTGGCGAGAAGAGTCAGGTGGGGGTTGACTTCCTTCCCCGAAGGTGTACAGACCCGAGAGAGGGTTGAAATAACTCTTCCTTCTGTATGCTTGGCAGGACTCACACAATCCGGCGGACTTCGGATTCTCTGGGAAATCGAATGGTGATTTCCGCGCCGCCCTCCGGACGATTGGCCGCTCGAATTGTCCCCTGGTGGAACTCCTCCACGATGCTTTTCACCCAGACCAGCCCCAAGCCGCCGCCGGAACCGGATCCTTTTGTGCTGTACCCGGCCCTGAAAATGCGCCCTATCTCCTTTTCATCCAGCAGGCGGCCGGTGTGATCGCGAATTCCCGGACCATCGTCACGCACAATGAACACGATGTGGTCTCCCTCACGGCGTAGTTGCACCTCAATCCGGCCGCCGACCAATCCATCCTCGCGTCGCTGGATGGCGTGAGCCGCATTAGCCAGGAGATTGAACACGGCCATTTTCAGAAGGCGTGGTTCAATGACGGCCTCACAGTTCGAGGAGATGTCCTGGATTACCTCCAAACGTTGAGATGTGGACCGTATGAAAAGTTCACATACCTCATGCAGGTAGCGTCCCACATCCCCTCGTTCGTAGCAGGGTGCGCGAGCGGCTCCCAGTGCGCGATAGATATCCACCATCTCCTGTAAGAATTGCAGGTTATTTTTCAATCCCTCGAATGCCTGGAGAAGAACATCCGCGCGAGCCGGGTCCAACCGTACCGCTCCACTGTTCAGCGCGCGATGAATCGTATTCAAATCCCATTTCCCTCCCGCAATGATGTTGGTGAGATCGTGCCCCATACTCGTTGCCAGATTGACACTGAAGCGGTTTCGTTCCTCCGCAAGACGCCGAGAGAAACCGGCACATCGCAGCAGGCTGTTCTCAACAAGCCGCCGGATACGCTGCGCGCCTGCCGCCTGTAAAGACCCCTCCTCGTCCAGCAAAAAAATCAGCCCCGCCCGTTGTTCCTCCAACCGAAGAGGGATAACCCAACAGGCCGAGTTTGTGTCTCCAATGCTCCTTTGACTGATCTCCTCAGGCTGAAAATCCGGTGGTTCCTGAATGGTCGGAACCGGGGCCGTTCGGGTCCATGTGCCCATGGGTTCCCAGCCCCCGGTGTCAGGCTCCGGGATTTTCACGGAAACGGCGGTCAATGCAAAAGATTCGCCGATTGCCTGAGGAATATCCCGCAAGAGGCGGTGGCTCATCTCATCCGCGGGAACCTCGTCGTACTGTTGGTAACTTTCCACAAGGCGATCCAGTTCCATCTCCAGGCGGACCTCACGCTGGGTCTCAGCGAGACGGTTGTAGGCCGCTTCGATATCCACGCGAGGCTGACGGATTATTTGAACGGTTCCCTCTGTCGCCAACTGTTCCAGGTGTCCCGCCACTCGACCGAGAGGAACAATCAGCCTTCGGTTCAACCACAAATAGAAAACAAGCGTTGTTATCACGAACACCAGCGCATATCCCCAGAAACGCAGCACCAGGTGTTCGATCTCCGGCCAACCCACCGGTGAGGTGTAGTACATCCATACGACCAATTCAAACCCGCGATTCGGGAAGGGAATCGTTCGGATTTGTGCGCGTGAAAAGTTGCGCGAAAGAAAACAGTTGCGCCAATTATTCCACTGCCGAAACTTGGAAAGATTTGATTTATCGAAAATAACACGCTTCTCGCTGCCGAAAATCGTAATCCGATAGAGAGGACTATTCTGCGTAAGATAACGATCCGCATTCTTACGAAAGAACTCCGTAAACCGTTCCTCGTATTGCTCGACGGTCTCGTTGGGACGAGGGTCGGAAACCGCTCGATTGGATTCTTCGTTAATCAACTTGAAATGCGGTTGCATCCGTTCCACATAGATACCCGAGCTTCGGATGATCTCATCCTTGCTGTTCACAAAAATCCTGTCGAGCATGACCAGGAAAACAACATCGAGGAGAACCAGAGATGTGACAGAGAACACGCGGTGCCAATATCCACGCGAACGACGGTATCCTGAGTACTCATCCGTCGGCTTGTTTATGGGCCAGGCATCCGGTCGATTCATATCGGCGTATCCTCGGGAGACACGCGGAGTTTGAGCAGGGCAAGCACGGCCAGCAGAAATCCCGCAAGTGTCGCAGCCAGAATCCGCGTGGATGCATAAACCAGAAAATACTGCAAAACCCCGAAATCAAGGAGTACAACAGGCATCTGAGCCACAAAGCGGGCGTGGTTTGCAATTCCCCCGAACGGCCAGAGATAGACCAGCATTTCCTCCGTAACGCCCTGCCCGTACAGCCTTGCGATCCCATCATTGAAATCCACCGCAATTCCGAGTAATTGGATGAATATCCCGAGCATTGTCAAAAACCAGAACGCATAACATCTTATCGGTCCGTGAAAACTGCCTGTTTCCAGGGCCAGCGGAGCGGCGAGCAACGGAATCAGCGGAACCAGGTGACGAGACCCCCAAGCCCACCCGCCCCACCAGTTTGCCCACCATCCGTAAAACACCAGCATCGGTCCGACCACCAGCCACCAGGGTCCCCACCAATCACTCCCCCGACTCCCCCAGAGAACAAGCGGTAACAGAAGCAGGATCGGATTGTACAGAAAAAGGCTTTTGCCCAGCGAGAAGAAAAATCCATACAGTCCCTCAAACGGCAATGGATTGAATCCCCCCTCATACCCCGCAACCCCCCCCCACCGGGACCACTGATATCCGATCACCAGGGCGGCCAATCCCCCCGCCATCAGAATGCCGGGCCAGAGATCCGAGAACACAGCCGGCTTCTTTTGCCGAAATCCCAACACGATCAATCCGGGAAAAAGCAGAAGAAACTCCAGACGGAATCCCACCAGCAACCCGGCCCAAAGCCCGGCAAACAGGAAATCCTTCTTTTGACCCAATTGCCGGTATCGGCAGATTGACCAAAGCAGCAGGGTCAGAAGGAGCATCGCGGGGATCTTGTTGTATTCGTATCGCGAATACGGAAGTATCATTGTCGAGAGACCCGCTGCCAGCGCGACATTCCGTGAGGCCGCCAGGCCCGCTCCCATCTCTCTACACAGCAGAAACAGCGCAGCGCAGGCCATTGCTGCCAGAACACCGTTCATCCAGCACAGGGCGCGACGGCGAATCCCATCCGGGTCCGAATCGGGATGGTTCGCCACCAACCAATCTCCCAATTTGTAAAAAGGAATAAAAACCAAAGCATGAAACACGCCCTGTTTCAGGCGAACCTGCGGGAACATCTCTCCCCTGTCCACGATAGACTGCGTCAGCTGGTAGACCGCGTTCGCATCCACGGTATAGCCCGGTTTCGCCCCTTGCAACAGGAGATAGGTTGCGGCGAAGAACAGGAAAATCAGCAGGCTATGCCGGGAATTCACCTTCATTTTTCATCCAAATCGACAAGATCGATGAGTAGAATAACATCGCATAGACCTTATGGGTATTGAGAAATCCCATTCCTGTGGAAAAAGGGTGCGTTTGGAGAAAGACTCAGGACCCAAGCCCTCTGCCTTCGGGAGAGGATCGGGGTGCAGGCGTCTTCGAGTGACAGTCACATCTTGCCTCATGCCGCTCTTCCCCGACAGCATGTCAAGCCAATTCTCTTGGAGAGCGCCCGTAACGATCACGTGGTGGACGCCTCGTCTTCATCCTCAAAGGAATTCAACAGAATGGAATGAATTTGTGTGATCCCTATCCGGACATGGGCCGCGGCCAGAACCAGGTTGTTCAATTCATCCTCCCGGCTGCCTTTGTTCCGGATGGACTCGATCGCCGCTTCGATATGCTGCAAGACGATTTTGCCGGTTTCGTAAAAATCCGTCGTGGCCTCCATAATTGGATCAATTCCCCATGTGACTCTGTTTTCGCCGGCTTCCACTTTCGTCCGGATTTCATGGAGCTCTCGAAGCATCTGATCGAGAACCATGTCCCGCAAAAAACGTTTTTGTTTTTCCATGCTGTTCTCCACCTGATTTACAGGGCTGCCCCCGCCCTTTCTGCCGCCGCTCTTTCATATCAGGAGCCGTCCGTAGAGTCAATGATCGCCGCTGCGAAACGGACGGTTTGCCGAGGGTTTTTGCCCGGGTTCCCAAGGTGACCTCATTTGGAAGTCTCGGATCGGGCATGTACGATAACCATCGTGAAATCCCATAAAAAATGATACTTCAATGTGACTCTCAAAGTCAGAAATCATAACCTTTCTCCGTATCGGCGGAATGAGTTTCATGCTGTCTATCGGGAGGTGGACCGGATTTGGTGACTGACACAAAGCAGCATTCTCCTCCGGGAATAACCGCGGTAATCCTGGACTCGGTGGCCGACGGAGTGTTTACAGTGGACGAACAGTTCCTTATCACCTCGTTCAATCGTGCCGCCGAACAGATTACCGGTGTCTCTCGCAAGGAGGCGATTGGACGGCCGTGCTGCGAGGTGTTACGCGCAGATATCTGCGAGGCGGGGTGTGCGCTGAAAGACGCCATGAATTCCGGTCAGCCTGTGATTGACCGCACCGTTCATATCCTTCGTACAAACGGCGAGTTGGCTCCCGTCAGTATCCGCTGTGCTGTGCTGAGAGATGATCGGCAAAAGATGATCGGTGGTGTGGAAACCTTTCGAGACCTTTCCCTGGTGGAGGAACTGCGTCGTCGGATCCATCAGCAACATACTCTCGGCGACATTGTTTCCCGCAACCACAGGATGCAGCAACTTTTCGCCGTTCTCCCTCAGATCGCCTCAACCGACAGCACCGTCCTCATTGAGGGCGAAAGCGGAACCGGTAAGGAGGTCCTGGCGCGATCTATACACGATCTCAGCCCCAGACGAGAGAAACCGCTGATTACCGTGAACTGCGCCGCCCTGCCGGATACCCTGCTGGAATCGGAATTGTTCGGATATGTCGCGGGGGCGTTTACCGATGCGAAACGGGATAAACCCGGACGCTTTGCGCTGGCGGATGGCGGCACGATTTTTTTCGATGAAATCGGGGATATCTCGCCGGCCCTGCAAGTCCGGCTCCTTCGTGTGATCCAGGAACGGACCTTTGAGCCGTTGGGATCCACACGGACCTTAAAGGTCGATGTCCGGGTGATTTCCGCCACGAACCGGGATTTGAAAAAAGAAGTGGAAGAAGGAAGGTTCCGGGAAGACCTGTTCTACCGGATCAATGTAGTAAGGCTTGCTCTGCCCCCATTGCGGGAACGCAAAGAAGATATCCTCCTGCTCGCAGAACAATTCATCAACCGGATGAACCGCTTGCAGGGTAAGAATATCTCCGGCCTCTCGGATGAATCCACTGCCGCGATGATGAGGTACAACTGGCCCGGTAACATTCGGGAGTTGGAAAATGCCATCGAACACGCTTTTGTGCTTTGCCGGAGCGAATGGATCGAATTGCGCCACTTGCCCGAAACCCTTCGGGGAATGAAACCCGGCGGAACACCACGCTATAAAAGCGCCACATTACGGGAAATCGAACGTCAGGCTATTTATGAGGCTCTCATTCGAAACAAGTGGAGACGGCTCGCCACAGCCAGGGAACTCGGAATTAACAAGACAACGCTCTGGCGTAAGATTCGACAGTATTCGCTGGAACCGCCGGACTCCGGTCAATCCGATTCGACTCGGAAAGACAACAAGGGCAGGCACAAGGGCCTCCGCCTACGACATATCGAGGATTCGTAGGGGCAACCCCCCGTGGTCGCCCAGAAATACCTACGCAAGATTCCCCCACAACAAATCATCTATTGCCTCACGGATCAGCTCCTCCGCTTCCACCCCTTCCTGCTCGGCTGCTTGTTTCAGTCGCTCCAGCTGAACGCGAGAAAGTTCGAGCGAGATTCGACTGCGAGTCTCTTTGGGCGGAACCTGGATCGAGTCTCCGCCGGAATGCAGCGCAACATAAAGCGCCTCCTCGGCATGGCGCAGAATCTCCGCGCGGGTTACTCCATGCTGCGGGAACTCCGCCAGACCTCCGGTGAGAATCACCGTGTCCCATCGACCGCGTTCGCTTACTTCCTTATGGAACTTTTGCCGGATATCTTTGACCGCTCTGCTCGCTTCCTCCAGAGCGCAGCCCGGGCAGAGACAGATCATCCCCATTTCGCCATATCGGTCGTACAGGAAATCCTTTGGGGTTTCCTTTTGCAACAGCCTGGCTAGAATCTTCAGGGTGGGCATGTACTCCGACGAGACATAGCGCGAACACCGGGGATCCCCGATCTGCAAAATCGCCAGGCTCGTGGGAAGCCCGGATTCCGCCGACAGGGACAGAATCCGGTCAATCATCAATCGCTGATTCGGTGCGTCTGTTTTGCGAGACTTGCGCGGGAACAGTGTTTTCCCATCAATCAAAAGAATTCCCATTCTACTTCTCCCCAATTCGGAGGATTGGCTCACCCATCCCCGTCCGTCACGCCGTTTGATACAAGCGGAACGGGCCGATCCGACAAGAACAAACAGGCCATTAAGACAACAACTTATTATACCACGACTATCACTATTCCGCCTTTTCCGCTAGGCTTTCGAATGCAATGTCGGGAGTTTTTTGTCCTGGGAGGCGCAGCCTTTCTTGAAACAACGGGCATTTCTCGAGAAGCATTTGGCAACGCTGACTCCATTGGCGGCGGATCTGCGCCGTCTGTCGCGGGGCTATACAAGGCACTTCATCTGGGAGCCTGATGAAGGCGACTGGTGTATTCACCAGGACCCCATCTCTCACAAGAGCGCCCTGAAACTGGTCTGGATGGTGTGCGAATACGACGAATCCCATCCTGATCCCAATCACCATTCCCTGATCTTCCGAATTTCCTTCCCCGAAAATGGGTATGATGAGGAAATTGACGAAGGAGAAATTGACGATTGCCTCTGGCTGCCGACCGTAGGACAGTGCATGGAGTGGTTAAGCAACCGGCAGTGCGGTGTGGAACTGGTCCAGGTTGGAGATGCAACCCAAATCCGTTCCGTTATCGGGATTCCTTCCATTCAAGAGTGTTTTCCGACTCCGAATCACGCGCTCATGACCGCCGTTCTTGCCGTGCTGAACCAGCCTCGAACAATGTAATCCGACAACAGGTAGCAAAATGCGAGCTTCTCATAAGGCCTGGAGACGTATATGCTGGACTGGAAAAACGAATCGCTTTCCGGGGAAAAAGTGGAATGCGTTGTACGATGCACATCTGTTATTGGAACGGCGGCGGCTACTGCGTCTGTGAACTGGAAGTTGCTTCCCTCATACCGGACTCGGATTCCTGTCCGAATTTCGAGGAAGAAGCAGAAAAAGACGATCCTTTGTTTTCGACACAGATTCAAAAACCCGAACCGGAAGGATGACAAAGTCATGAACAGAATAATGTGGACTCCGGCGATCATCCTGGCTCTGTTCACCGTAACATACGCCTCCGATTCCTCCCCCTCCGAATCCGGCCTTCGCATTCAGTCCATTGCGCTCAATTCCGATGCCTTCCTGATGCGGCACGATCTCTCCCCGCAGAAAAAAATCAACTGGCGATTCCGGCCCGTGAATTCAACGATGGAGAATTTGCTGATCCCTTCGGCGGACGGTTCTCAACTTAAATGGAATCTTTCCGCAGAATTGATCGAACCCAGTCCGGGAATAGCAAACTGTGCGCTCATAATGGAACGGAAACACGGGCTGTGGGATATCGCCTCCCGGCAGGAGATTCGGATCGACCGGGCGGAAGCGCTCAACCCATACCTGCCGGATTCCGTCCCGCTGACCATTGCTTCCGGAGTTCTTGCAGCCAGTGACACACTGTCCATCCGGGGAACGCAATTGGACACAACGGTTCATGTGGCGCTGTATCGCTCGGATTTCGAGCCTCGCGTGCAGACCGTCAGCGCCCTGTTTACCGGCGGGATGTCGCAATTTGCGGTCAAGGCTATTCAGGACGCACACGGAGACATCATTCTGGACCCCGTTCACATTCAAGGCGATTTGAACGATCCCAATTTCAATCCTCGCAACGAACTGATGGTCAACCTGCGCAATCAGGTATTGATGCGGATCTTTCGCGGTTCCACCACCATCCCCAGAGAGGCTGTCCAGCAGCTGACCGGCAACATATCTTCCATGCCGGGTAATGTGTTTGGTCAAGCGGAAACGATTCTCAATACAGCGGGGAAAGTAACGGGTAAAGTGGGGTCGACAGCCCTGGATGCCGGGGCCGGGGTCGCCGGGACCGCTCAGAAGGCCGGTGAAACCGCCACGGATGCCGCCAAAACCACCGTAGAAGGTGTAGGCTCCATTCTGAAAGGCATTTTCAATCGCGAGAAAAAAGCAGAAGAATAACCATTCCCAATAGAAAGGAACAAAGTATGTTTCGTGGTGTATTTCCTGCTGTATTGACCCCATTTGATGAGGACGGTTCCGTCAATTACGAATCGTTCGAGAAACTGTGCCGATATCTGGCCGATGCACGTGTACATGGCGTGTATCTTTGCGGAACCACGGGAGAGTTTCCCTTCCTGACTGTGGATGAGCGTAAACAACTGACCGAGCGGGCTGTCGCTTCGGTCGGCGACCGGCTGACTGTCCTGGTGCAGGTCGGCGCGAATGCACTTCGTCCGACCATTGAACTCGCGCAACACGCCCAAAAGGCCGGCGCGAAAGGAATCGGCATCATTGCCCCGTATTTCTTCACCTACGATGAGACAGCGCTGTATCGTTACTACAGCGCGATTCTGGAATCCGTGTCCGGATTCCCGACATTGCTCTATAACCTTCCGCAGCGAACCGGTGTCAATATCTCCCTTGCGCTGATGGAACGTCTTCGCGCCAATCACGATAATCTTGTGGGAGTAAAGGAAAGCGGCAGTTTCGACAGCATTCATGCCTGGCTGACCATCAGCGATGAGAAGTTCTGCGTGTTCTGCGGCATTGATGAATATGAGTATGCCTCATTCCGCGAGGGAGTCCGGTCCATCGTGTGTTCGTTTGGAAACTGGCTGCCGCATACGTTCCGCAAGTTCACGGAGGCTGTGGACCGGGATGACTGGGATGCTGCGCAGAAATTGCAGCGGCGGATTCACCAGCTGGTCGCGCCGGGCCTCGTTCCCAATCAGATTGGGGTCTTGAAAGCGGGGATGAATCTGCGGGGGTTGCCCGCCGGGCATCTGCGCTCGCCGAACCGGGACCTCGGTCCGGGCGAAATCGAAAATCTGCGCCAGATCCTGGAATCCCTGCATTTCCTGGAAGGCGAACAGTAAGACCGATCCTTGGAGTGCGGGAGCGTCAGCTCCCGCCTTTCCTGGATTCCGGCGAATCGGCTTGCCGAAGGAACACGCGCATTGGAGCGTCAGCTCCCGCCTTTCCTGGATTCCGGCGAATCGGCTTGCCGAAGGAACACGC
>Ga0116148_1000457_pt1 | contig 51115 bp, 41 predicted proteins | sample AD_UKC055_MetaG_FD_89786 | JGI IMG/M metagenome (GOLD analysis project Ga0116148, IMG submission 89786) | Active sludge microbial communities of municipal wastewater-treating anaerobic digesters from USA - AD_UKC055_MetaG | ecosystem: Engineered > Bioreactor > Anaerobic > Digestate | place: USA...
CCCTCACCCCTGCCCTCTCCCGCGACGGGGAGAGGGTGTTTCTTCCATCGATCCCCCCGGGCGAAGTCTGGGTTTGTTGCTTGCAATGACCCGTTCAAACGGCGTTTCTGCTTCTTATCGCTGGATTCGGGTCTTATCAGGGTGCCTTGCCTGTGAAGCGACAGGCGGGACGCCTGTCCCACAGACGCCTGTCCCACAGACGCCTGTCCCACAGACAACTGTCCCACAGACGCCTGTCCCACAGACGCCTGTCCCCCGGACGCCTGTCCCCCGGACGCCTGCCCCGCCGGGTCAGCCTTTCTCCTCCGCGTAGCGGGCCAGGGTGAAGAGCATGTCGGCGAGCCGGTTCAGGTACTGGTGGATCTCGGCGCTGTTCAGGAGCCCCTTCTGCTTGAGCTCCGCGGCCCGGCGCTCGGCCCGGCGGATGACCGTTCGGCCCACGTCGATCTGCGCCGAGACGGCGTTCTTGCCCGGGTAGACGAACTCGCGCGGGAAGGGGACCTCCTCCTGGAGCCGGTCGATGAGGTCTTCGACGCGGTCCACCTCGGCCTTTCCGATCCGCTGCGCGAGCTTGCCCATGTCCTCGGGAAGGGTCGACATCTCGGCCCCCATGACGAGGAGGTCCTTCTGGACCTGCAGGATGATGTCCTTGATCCGGGCGTTGGCGGTCATCCCCCGCGCCACCCCGAGGACGGAACTGGCCTCGTCGAGCGTCCCGTAGGCCTCCGGCCGGGGATCGAACTTGGGGATCCGCTGGCCGCCCAGAAGACTGGTCTCTCCCGTGTCGCCCTTCTTCGAGAACTTCATGCCCTGCTCCTTTCGATGAACTTGCCGACGATCGTCAGCATGGTTTCCCGGTTCTTTTTTGCGCCCTCGAGGATCGTCTCCATCGTCAGGGGCCTATCCACGACGCCGTTGCCGTAGTTGTCGACGGAACACAGGGCGGCATAGGAAAGCCCGAGCTCCTTCGCGATGATCGCCTCGGCGGCCATGGTCATCCCCACGATGTCGGCGTGGGCGGCCATCATCCGGATCTCGGCCCTCGTCTCGAGCCGCGGGCCCTGGGTCTGCCAGTAGACGCCCCGCTCCACGACGGGGATTCCGCAGGCGCCGGCCGCTTCGATGAGCCGGCGCCGCAGCGCCTCGTCGAGATCGGGCGTGACGTGCACGGGCCGGTCGGAGAAGACCGTCGGCGTGCCGGCCGGCAGGATGAAATCGTCGGGCACGACGATGGAGCCGGGCGGCAGGTCCCGCTTGAGGGACCCCGTCGAGTTGACGGCGACGACGTCGCGGACGCCCAGGGCCTTGAGGGCCGCGAGATTGGCCTGGTGATGGATGCGGTGCGGCAGGATGTACTCGCCGGGCTCGGCGCCGTGGCGCGGGATGTGGGCGATCTCCGGGGAGACCCAGACCGTCACCCGCCCGAACGCGCCTTCCACGAGTTCCTTCCGGAGTCCCCGGAAGACGCTCGTCCCGTGCAGGACCGTCCCCGAGATGATGCCGATGGGCGCCATGTGGGTTCTCCTGAGAAACAGCCCTCTCAGTTCCCCTCCCTCGACGGGAGGGGATCCCTCACCCCTTCCCTCTCCCGCCGGGGGAGAGGGAAAATGGAGGACGTTTCTTCCATCGATAACCCCGTCCCAAGACGGGGTCTGCGGCGCACAAAAAGACATCCGGCAGAGGGCAAAAGGCGGATGGCGAAAAACCGTCATGTTCTGTCTTCCGTCTGCCTTATGCCTTGAGCCTTAAGCCTTGAGCCTGTTTGCATGTATCAAAATCGGCGGGGCCTGTCAAAAAAATCGTGGTCCGGCAGGGGGCTCGTTCAGCCCCCGGATCGAGACGGCGGCGGCGCCCCCGCGGCGCGCTTGACTTCGCCTGCGCTTGGTGGCATGATTCGTATCACATCAACAAGGGGGTAAACCCATGAGCGGTGAAACGATTGTCCACCTCAGCGAGGGAACCTTCGACGCCGAGGTCCTGCGGTCCAGCCAGCCGGCCCTGGTCGACTTCTGGGCGCCCTGGTGCGGGCCCTGCCGGGCCATCGCCCCGGTTCTCGAGGAGCTGGCCGGAGAGTACAAGGGCAAGATCAAGGTGGCCAAGGTCAATGTCGACGACAACAGGAAGCTGGCCGGCGATCACGGGGTGATGAGCATCCCCACGATGATCCTCTTCAAGGACGGGAAGGTTGTGGACAAGATCGTCGGGCTCGTGCCGAAGGACCGGCTCAAGGCCTTGTTGGACAAGGTCCTGTAAGACAAACGGCTGATGGAGGCCCCTGTTGTGCAGGCGGGCCTCCATTTTTTTATGCGGCCCGAGGGCCCCGGCAAAGAAGGATGAAAACGCAAACCAACGAAAGAACCATGACAAGCGGATGCAGGCTCCTCGCGGCGGCGGTGCTCCTGGTTTTCCTGGCCTCGATGAGCGGCTGCGCCTGGTGGGATTCGATCTGGGGCAAGGAGCCCCGCGTTCGGCCGACGCCGGAGGGGCTCTACCAGCGGGGGTTCGAGCAATACAAGAAGGGCGACTACAAGAAGGCGATCGAGATCTTCACGCGCGTGCGGGACGAGTATCCCCTGCACCCCGTGGCCCTCATGGCGGAGCTGGGCATCGCCGACTCCTACTTCGAGAACGAGCAGTACGTCGATGCGGAGGTCGCCTACAGCAGCTTCGTCGAGCTTCACCCCACGAACCCGAACGTCCCCTACGCCATGTTTCAGCTCGGCATGTGCCACTACCACCAGATGCAGACGATCGACCGGGACCAGACCGAGACGCAGAAAGCCCGCAAGGAGTTCGAGCGGCTCATCGCCCGGTTCCCCCAGAGCAAGTTCGCGATCGTGGCCGAGAAGAACCTGCGCGAGGTGAAGCAGCGCCTCGCGGAGCACGAGTTCTACGTCGGCGAGTTCTACTATCGAACGAAGAAGTACGAGGCGGCGCTGAAACGCTTCGAGCTGATCCAGCGCGAGTACGCCGGCCTGGGGCTCGACTACAAGACGAACCGGTTCATCGAGGAGACGAAGCTTAGGATGCGGGAGGAGCAGGACCGCAAGGCGAAAGGGGCCCAGAAGGCCGCCGAGGCCCGAAAGGCCGCGGAGGCGAAGGAAGCCCAGAAGGCGCCGGGGAAGGTCCCGGAGAAGACCCCGGCGCAGCCGGCCGACGCGCCCCCGCAACCCGGGAAGTAGCTCAGCCGGGTCTCGACAGGCGCTCCAGCACCTCGACGGCGCTTTTCTCCGCCTCCCCCGTGGTGTCCACCACCAGGTGCGATTCCCCGGGGATCTCGTCGATCCGCTCGAAATCCCCTTTCTGGGCCTGGAAAATTTCCCAGCGGCCGTCGGAGACATCCCCGCCGGCCGATTCCCTCGCCCGCAGCCGGGCCTCGACGACGGCCTCGGGGCAGGTGCACTCCACGAGGATCGCCGCGGCGCCGGCCCGGCGCGCGGCCTCGAAGGCCCGCGAGCGTTCCTCCCGGCTCTTGTAGGAGCCGTCGAGGATGACGGCGTCGGCCGTCCGCAGTTTTTCCAGGGCGATCTCGAGGGCCCGGGCGTAGGTCCTGCGCGAGATGTCCGCCGAGTAGATCCCCTCCCCGAACGCCTCGTAGCGGTGCTCCGAAGTCGGGATCCGGAGCATTTCCTTCCGGACGGCGTCGGTCTGCACCACCGGTGCCCCGATCAGGGGAGCCAGGGCGCGGGCGAAGACGCTCTTGCCCGTCCCAATGAGTCCGGCCACCAGGATCAGCGTTTTGCCCGCGGGACGGGCCGCGTAGGCGAAGGCCAGATCGAAGTAGCGCGAGGCCGTCCGCGCGGCGGCCTCCCGGTCGGCGCTTCCGATGTGCGCATCGTCGAGGCGGAAGCTCGTCACCTTGCCCCGGACGTAGGCGTAGTAGCAGCGGTAGAAATCGAGGAGGCGCCGGACCTCTTCGTCGCCGCTGTGGCGCACGTAGGCCTCGACGAAGGCCCGCGCATGGTCGGGGTAGCCGTTGTAATCGAGGTCCATGGCGAGGAAGGCGGCCTCGGCGGCCACGTCGCCGAAGCGGAAGCGCTCGTTGAACTCGATGCAGTCGAAGATGACGATCCCGTCGGCCAGGCAGATGTGCTCGGCGTGGAGATCCCCGTGGCAGTCGCGGATCCGGTGGTCCGCCACGCGCTTCTCGAACAGCGGCCGCTCCCGCTCGAGGAACCGGTTGACCCAGCCCCGCAGGAAATCGTAGCGCTCGCGGGGGATCGTGAGGCCGATGTACCGGGCCGTCTGCTCGAAGTTCTCGTCGTGATTGCGACGGATCGTGCCGATCCCGCCCGTCGCGTCGATCCGGCCGCCCGTCTCGGCCCGGCGGTGGAAATCGGCCACCTTCGCCGCGATGGCGTCCATGGTCTCGGTGCCGGCCTTTCCCTCGGCCAGGAGCCTCTTGAGCATCCTTTCCGGGGGGAGCTTTCTCATCACGACGGCATACTCCACGGGACGCCCGCCCCCGAGGACGGGGGTTCCCCCGGCGCCTTCCCCGATGGCGGCCACCTCCAGGTAGGCATCCGGCGCCAGCCGCCGGTTGAGCCGCAGCTCCTCCTCGCAGAAGTGCTTTCTCTTGTCGAGCGTCGTGAAGTCGAGGAAGCCGAAATCGACGGCCTTCTTCACCTTGTAGACCCTGTCCCCCGCGATGAAGACGAAGGAGATGTGCGTCTGGACGAGCTGCACCGACGGGGGCCGGTGGGGGTAGAAATCCGGTCTCGACATGGCTTCGACGAGCTTGGGGTGGGTCATGGGGAGGGCTTTCTTACCTGAACCATTTCTTCCTGCGGCCGAAGGGGCCCGGCGAGGATCGAAGCAGCCGCGCGATCAGGCCTTCGCCGACCCTGGTGTCGTACGGACCGTTCGGTTCCTTCGCGGCCTGCTCGCGCTCGATGTCCTCCAGGCTCGGGTAATTGGCCAGGTCGTCGATCAGGATTCGGGGCTGATCGCCGCCTTTGCGGCCCGCCGCCGGCGCAGGGGGTGGATTCTGCGCAGAGGCCCTGGCCAGCACCTCCTCGCGACGGGGGAAATGTCTCAGCACGGGGGGCGTGTATCCCTGCCTCTTGAGACCCAGCAGGGCTTTTTCCATGATGACCGCGTAGCTCTCCCCCGTCTTTTCCTTTTCCTCGGCGAGGATCTCCCGCGCCTGCTGCGACAGCACGACGGTGAAGGAACTCTTCCCTTCCGCCTTCTGCCGCTCTCTCCAGCGCCGGATTCTATCTGCTTCTTTTTTCATCCTGTTTTGCCGTTACAAGTAACAATGGCCGCGTTTCTTGTAACATCGGTTGCTTCGTTTCGCAAGGCAAATTTCCGCTCACTTCCCCTTGAAGTCCGGTTTGCGCTTCTCCATGAAGGAGACAAAGGCCTCCTTGAGGTCCTGCGACAGCATGAGAACCATGTTCTTGTGCTTGGCAAGGGCCATTCCGTCGGCAACGGGGAGATGGCGGCTCGCGTTGAGGACCTCCTTGGTGGCCTGCACGGCGAGGGGGGCGTTGGCGGCAATCTCCCGGGCGAGCGTTTTCGCCCCCTCCATCATGGCCGCCGCGTCGGGGTAGACGGCATTGACAAGGCCCATCGCCTGCGCCTCCTTCGCCCTGTAGAAACGCGCCGTGAAGGCCATCTCCCTCGTGAACCCCTGGCCGATGATGTGGGGCAGCCGCTGCAGCACGCCCATGTCGGCCACGAGCCCGATGGCGGCCTCGCGCAGGGAGAAGGTGGCATCCTCCGTGCACAGGCGGATGTCGCAGGCCGAGATGATGTCCAGGCCCCCGCCGATGCACATGCCGTTGACGGCGGCGATGACGGGCTTCGGGCAGGCCTCGATGCCGTCGCAGCTCTCGAAGAGGGTTCGGAGCTTCTCGGGGAACTCCAGGCTCGACTTGGCGGAGCCCTTCAGGCCGACGGCCGCGAATTCCTTGAGATCGAGCCCGGCGCAGAAGGCCTTCGCCCTGCTGGCCAGGACGATCACCCGGACCTCGTCGTCGGCGCCCAGGTCCCGGAACGCCTGCGCGATCTCGGCCGTGAAGGCCAAACTCAGGGCGTTCATGTTTTCCGTCCTGGCCATCGTCACCGTCGCGACGCGGCCTTCGACCGCCACTTCCAGATTCTGATACGGCATTGTCTCCTCCCCCCAAATCGGTCTTGTCTGTTTTGCCTTCTTTCTGGAAGGCTTTTTCTCTCCTTCTTACCTTCTCACCTTCTCACCTTCTCCACTTCCGTCTCTTCCCGGTGTCTTCCCGAGAGCTGGCCGCAGGCGGCGAGGATGTCCCTGCCGCGGCTCTGGCGCAGGACGGCCGTGAAGTGGTGCTCCACGAGGACCTTCTGGAAGGCCTCGATCGCCTTCGGGTCGGGCGCCTTGAACGGGGAGCCGGGGAACTCGTTGAAGGCGATGAGGTTGAACTTGCAGCGCAGGCCCCCGAAGGTCTTCACGAGGAGCCGAGCGTCGGCGGGCGAGTCGTTCACGCCGGCGATGAGGATGTACTCGAAGGTGATGCGCCGCCGCCTCGGCATGGGGTAGCTCCTGCAGGCCCGGATGAGGGTCTCGATGGGGTATTTCTTGTTGATCGGCATCAGCTCGCTGCGCCGCCGGTCGTCGGGCGCGTTGAGCGACACGGCGAGGTTGACGGCCGAGTCGCGCCCGAGCCGCTCGATGCCGGGGGCGATACCGCAGGTCGACAGCGTGATCCTGCGCGTCGAGAGGGAGAGACCGTAATCCGAGGTGATGATGGCGATGGCCTTCAGGACGTTGTCGTAGTTGTCCAGCGGCTCGCCCATCCCCATGAGGACGAGGTTGTTGATGCCTGCGCCCTCTTCCGTGCGGAACTTCGCCTGGACGATCTGGTCGACGATCTCCGAGGGCCGCAGGTTGCGGTGAAACCCCGATCTTGCCGTGAAGCAGAAGGCGCACCCCATCCGGCAGCCCGCCTGGGTGGAGACGCAGAGCGTCCAGTGGCCGGTCCCGGGGATGAGGACGCTCTCGACGAGCAGGCCGTCCTCGAGGCGGAAGAGGATCTTCTTGGTCGTGTCCCCGGAGGTCTCCGTCCGGACGATCTCGAGGTTGCCGATCCGGGCCTTCTTCGCCATCTCGGCGCGGAACTCTTTCGAGAGGTTCGTCATCTCCTCGAACGACGAGGCCCCCTGCTGGTAGATCCACTTCATGATCTGCCGGGCGCGGTATTTCTCCTTTCCCAGCCCGGCCACGAAGGCCTCGATCTCCTCGAGGGTCATGTTCTTCAGATCGGCTAAAGGCATAGGGCGTTCCCGCTCTTTCTCACCCTCTCACCTTCTTCCCTTCTCACCTTCTGACTTTTTCCGGGTGCTTGCGCCGGAGGCTGCGCTCCAGCCTCTCGGCGATCGCGTCGATGAAGCCCTCCGTCGTCACCTTGCGGTTCTTCGCGCTCTTTGTCGCCACGGCCAGCAGGTCGCCGGTCATGACGCCCGACTCCACCGTCGCCAGGGCCGCCCGCTCGAGGGCGTCGGCGAACCGGACGACCCCGGGCGTGCCGTCGAGCTCCCCGCGCTTGCGCAGGCCCCCCGTCCAGGCGAAGATGAGGGCCATGGAGTTCGTCGAGGTCTCCTCGCCCCGGAGGTGCTTGTAGTAGTGGCGCTGCACGGTCCCGTGGGCCGCCTCGTACTCGAAGCAGCCCTTCGGCGAGACGAGGACGGAGGTCATCATGGCGAGGCTGCCGCAGGCCGCCGCGACGAGGTCCGACATGACGTCGCCGTCGTAGTTCTTGAGGGCCCAGAGCAGCCCGCCCTCGGAGCGGATCACCCGCGCCGCGGCATCGTCGATGAGGGTGAAGAAGTACTCGATGCCCGCCGCCTCGAACCTCCCCTTCCAGTTCGCCTCGTACTCCTCCCGGAAGATGTCGCGGAACCGGGCGTCGTAGGTCTTGGAGACGGTGTCCTTCGTGCTGAACCACAGGTCGATTCTCTCGTCCAGGGCGAAGGTGAAGCAGGCCCGGGCGAAACTCCGGATCGAGGCGTCGGTGTTGTGGATGCCCTGCAGGATTCCCGGCCCCTCGAAGTCGGCGATCTTCTGCCAGGCCGCCGCGCCCCCCGGGGCGGGCGTGAACATGAGCACCGCCGTCCCCGCGCAGGGGACGGCCATCTCCGAGTTGTCGTAGACGTCCCCGTAGGCGTGCCGGCCGATCACGATGGGCCGCTTCCAGGAGCGGACGAGGGGCCGGATGTTTCTCACGAAGATGGGCTTGCGGAAGACCGTCCCGTCGAGCATGGACCGGATCGTGCCGTTGGGGCTCTTCCACATCTTCTTCAGGTTGTACTCGGCGACGCGGTCCTGGTTGGGGGTGATCGTGGCGCACTTGACGCCCACGCCGTATTTCAGGACGGCCTCGGCGGCCTCCGCGGTGACCCGGTCGTCCGTCTCGTCGCGGTGCTTCACGTGCAGGTCGTAGTACTCCAGCGGCACGTCGAGCCAGGGCCGGATGAGCTTCTCCTTCACCAGCGCCCACATGACGCGCGTCATCTCGTCACCGTCCATCTCGACGATGGGGGTCTTTACCGGGATCCTGTTCTTCGCCATGTCACTGCTCCTCTTTCTTGTTCGTCCGCGCTTTCAAGCCAACAAAGGTGTCAGGCATCCGGCGGCAGGCAACAGGGCCCGAGATTCCTCCAGACACCATTCTCCTGTCACCGGTCACCTTTCCCTTTCACCAGGTTCAGCGCCCCGCCGGCCAGCAGGATCCGCTTCTGCCTCTCCGAGAGCGTGCAGGCGACGGCGAAGCGGCGACCCTTGGTGACGTTGCGGACCTCCAGCAAATCCCCCGCCGCCAGGGCCCTGCGGATGTCGGCGATCTCGAGGCCGTCGCCCTGGTCGAGGAGGTTGTACTCGGATTCGTTCTCGAAGACAAGCGGGACGATCCCGAAGTTGATGAGGTTCGCCGCGTGGATGCGCTCGTAGCTCTTCGCGATGACGGCCTTGACGCCGAGGTACATGGGACACAGCGCCGCGTGCTCCCGCGACGAGCCCTGCCCGTAGGAGTGGCCGGCGACGATGACGTTGTGTCCGCCGCTGTCCCGGATCTTCGCCGCCCGGGCCGAGAAGGTGGCGTCGAGGGCCTCGAAGACGAAATCGGCGTACCGGCGGATGTTGGATCGGTACTTCATCCGTGCCCCGGCGGGCATGATGTGGTCCGTCGTGATCTTGTCGCCGACCTTGATGGTGACCTCGCCGCTGAGGCGCTCGGGCATCGGGCCGTTCTCCGGCGGGTCGCCGATGTTGGGCCCGCGCAGGATCTCGACGGAGGCGGCCCGTTCCGGGGGGGCCGGTTCGAGGATCATGCAGTCGTCGACGCGGAAGCGATCCGGCATGGCCACGGCGGGGCAGTCCATGCCCAGGTCCCGCGGGTCCGTGATCACCCCGGTGACGACGGCCGCGGCCGCCGTCTCGGGGCTCACCAGGTAGACCTCGGCGTCCTCCGTGCCCGAGCGGCCGAGGAAGTTGCGGTTCGAGGTGCGCAGCGACACGCCCTTCGAGCCGGGGCTGTGACTGCCGCCGATGCAGAAGCCGCAGCTGCTCTCCGTGAGCCTCGCCCCGGCGGCCAGCAGGTCGGCGAGATAGCCGTCGCGTGCCAGGTTCTCCAGGACCTGGCGGGAGCCGGGCGTGACGATGAAGCTCACCCGGGGGTGGGCCACCTTGCCGCGCAGGATGCGGGCGACCGTGGCGAGCTCCCGGTACGAGGAGTTCGTGCAGCTGCCGATGCAGACCTGGTCCACGGGGATGCCCGCAAGCTCCCGCACCGTGCCGACGTGGTCCGGGCTGTGGGGCCTGGCGGCCAGCGGGACGAGCCCCGCGAGGTCGACCTCGACGACCCGCTCGTAGACGGCGTCGGGGTCGGCCGCGAGCGCCGACCAGTCGGCCTCCCGCTGCTCGGCCGCCAGGAAGCGGCGCGTCGTCTCGTCGCTGGGGAAGACGGAGGTCGTCAGGCCCAGCTCGGCCCCCATGTTGGCGATCGTGGCCCGCTCGGGCACGGTGAGGCCTTCGAGGCCGTCTCCGCCGTACTCGAAGACGCAGCCCACGTTGCCCCGCGTCGTGAAGATCTCCAGGAGCTTCAGGATCACGTCCTTGGCCGAAACCCAGGGGGCGAGCCGGCCCGCGAGGTTCACCCGGATCACCTTCGGGCAGGTCAGGAAGAAGGGCTCGCCGGCCATGGCCAGCGCCACGTCGAGCCCGCCGGCCCCGATGGCGAGCATCCCGAGGGCCCCGCAGGTGGAGGTGTGGCTGTCGGAGCCCAGCAGGGTCTTCCCGGGCTTTCCGAACCGTTCCAGGTGAACCTGGTGGCAGATGCCGTTGCCGGCCCGCGAGAGGCGGACGCCGTAACGGCGGGCGACGGATTGCAGGTAGCGGTGGTCGTCGGCGTTCTCGAAGCCGATCTGGATCGTGTTGTGGTCGATGTAGCTCATGGCGAGCTCGGTGCGCACCCGATCGATCCCCATGGACTCGAACTGCAGGTAGGCCATGGTGCCCGTGGCGTCCTGGGTGAGCGTCTGGTCGATGCGGATGCCGATCTCGCTGCCGGGCTCGATGCGCCCCGCAACGAGGTGGGCCTCGATGAGTTTCTCGGTCAGGGTTTTTCTCACGTCGTGTCCTCTTCCTCGGGTTGTTCCGATCCGAGCATCATATAGCCCGACGACCGATTGTGCAACGGTGAAATAATTGTAACCCGCTGCTTTCCCGTCTTATTTCGGCGGTTTTCCCGCGAGCCCCGCCCGGGGGGTGAAAAAAAAGCCGAAGCGTGCTACAACGCTCGGAAGCTGAGAAGTTGTGAAGCTGGGAAGTCAGGCTTGCCCCCCGGAAAATCGGAAATCCCCGTGTCTGCCGAGCTTCCTAACTTCCCAGCTTCCCAACTTCGTCGACATCCGGCGAGGCGCGATCCGGATACGAACGAACTCATCTTGCCCCGAGGCGTATCAAGGAGGAAACAATGGCCGGCATCCTGATCCGATGGCTGATCCTCACGGCGGCGATCCTGGCGGCGGCCTACCTCGTCGACGGCATCGTGGTGACGGGGTTCTGGGCGGCCTTTTTCGCCGCGGTGATCCTGGGGTTTCTCAACGTCTTCTTCAAACCGATCCTGATCATCCTGACCCTGCCTGTCAATATTTTGACCCTGGGTCTGTTCACCCTCGTCATCAACGCGGCGCTGCTGAAGATCGCCTCGGCGCTCATCCCCGGCTTCGACGTCCACGGCTTCTGGCCCGCGGTGCTGGGCGCCGTCATCATCAGCGTCGTCAACTGGCTGCTGGGCACGCTGATCGCCGACCGGGGAATCCCCGGGAATTCCGGGAATTCGGCCATGCCGGGGCGCGGCGGCCCCGGGGCGATCGACCTCGAGAAGAGGGGGGACCGCTGGGAATGAGTTCCCTCACGCCCGCCATGCGGCAGTACCTGGAGATCAAGGCCCGGTACCCCGACTGCATCCTCTTATTCCGCATGGGCGACTTCTACGAGATGTTCTTCGAGGACGCCGTGCTCGCCTCGAAGCTCCTCGACATCACCCTCACCTCCCGCGACAAGGGGAAGGAGGACAGCGTGCCGCTCTGCGGCTTCCCCTGGCACGCGGCGTCGTCCTACATCGCCAGGCTCATCTCGAAGGGCTGCAAGGTGGCCGTCTGCGAGCAGATGGAGGACCCCCGCCTCGCCAAGGGCGTCGTGAAGCGCGAAGTGGTGCGCGTCGTCACCCCCGGGCTCGTCCTGGACCCCGACAGCCTGGAGGCCAAGCGGAACAACTTCCTCGCCGGGATCGCCCTGCGGGACGAGGCCTTCGGGCTGGCCTTCCTGGACGTCTCGACGGGCGAGTTCCGGGCCACGGAGATGCGCGACCGGGCGTCCTTTCTCGACGAGGTGATCCGCCACGGATTCCGGGAGGTCGGCCTGGAGGAAGGCCTCAAGGACCCCCTGCTGGAGCCGGTCCTGGCGCGAGAGCTCGAAGGGTGCGTGATCAACCGCTTCCCCCGGGACTGGTTCGACCAGGGCGCCGCCCTCGCGATCCTGGGCGAGCACATCGGCGCCGAGTCGATCGCGCGGCTCGAGCCGGAACGGCACCCGGCCATGATCGCAGCCGCCGGGGCGGTGATGCGATACGTCCGGGAGACGCAGAAGGAACGCCTCGGGCACATCAACGAGATCACGGCCTACCGCTCGGAGAGCTTCCTCGTCCTCGACGAGACGGCGAAGCGCAACCTCGAGCTCTTCGCCACGACCCAGGGGGGCACGAAGGAGGGCACCCTCTTCCATGTCCTCGACGAGACGATGACGGCCATGGGGGGCCGGAGGCTGCGGTGGTGGCTGGCCTACCCCCTGCTCGACGCCGCCCGCATCCGGGAGCGGCTGGCCGCCGTCGGCGAGATCCGCGAGGCGCACCTCGCGCGCCGGGACCTGCGCAGGGCCCTCGGGGGGCTCCACGACATGGAACGGCTCGGGGCCCGGATCTCCCTCGGGGTGGCCAACGGCAGGGATCTTGCGGCCCTCCGGGCCTCGCTGCGGGCCCTGCCGGGGCTCCGGGGTCTGCTGGGCGCATTCGAGACCCCCGTGCTGGCCGCGATCCGCGACGGGATCGACGAGATGCCCGAAACCCTCGACCTGCTCGAGCGGGCCATCGTGGACGAGCCGCCGCTCGCGCTGCGCGAGGGGGGGATCATCCGGGAGGGCTACGACGCGGAGCTCGACCGGATCCTGTCGATCGCGCGCGACGGGAAATCGTGGATCGCCGCCCTCGAGGCAAAGGAGCGCCGGCGCACGGGAATCGCGAACCTCCGCGTGGGCTTCAACAGCGTCTTCGGCTACTACATCGAGGTCACGAAGGCCCAGACGGCTTCCGTCCCCGCCGAGTACATCCGCAAGCAGACCCTCGTCAACGCCGAGCGCTACATCAACGAGGAGCTCAAGGAGTACGAGCAGACGGTCCTGCACGCCGAGGAGAGGCGCCGCGAGCGGGAATACGACCTCTTCACGGAAATCCGCGAGCGGGTGGCGGCGCGGATCCGCCGGATCCAGAGAAGCGCCGCGGCGCTGGCCGATCTCGACGCCCTCGCCGCCCTGGCCGAGGCGGCCGAGAAGTACAACTACGTCCGCCCCGCCGTCGACGAGAGCGATGTCATCGAGATCCGCGACGGCCGGCACCCCGTGGTGGAGCGGATGCCGCTGGCCGAGGGCTTCGTGCCCAACGACGCGCTCCTGGACCGGGGAGCGAACCGCCTGCTCGTGATCACCGGTCCCAACATGGCGGGCAAGTCCACCTACATCCGCCAGGTGGCCCACATCGTCATCCTGGCCCAGATGGGCAGCTTCGTGCCGGCCGCCGAGGCGCGGATCGGCCTCGTGGACCGCATCTTCACGCGCGTGGGGGCCGCCGACGTCCTCGCCAAGGGGCAGAGCACCTTCATGGTGGAGATGACGGAGGTGGCCCATATCCTGCGCCACGCGACCCCCCGGAGCCTCATCCTGCTCGACGAGGTGGGGCGGGGGACGAGCACCTTCGACGGGCTGAGCATCGCCTGGGCCGTGGCCGAGCACATCCACGACGCCGGGCACCTCGGGTCGCGCACCCTCTTCGCCACGCACTACCACCAGCTCACGGACCTGGCGCGCACGCGCGAGGGGGTGGCGAATTACTACATCGCCGTCAAGGAGTGGGGCGAGCGGATCATCTTCCTGCGCCGGATCATGAAAGGGGCGGCCAACCGCAGCTACGGCATCCAGGTGGCGCGTCTGGCCGGCGTGCCCGACGAGGTCATCCGGCGGGCCCGGGAGGTGCTGGAGAACCTCGAAAAGGGCGAGCTCGACGAGGTCGGCATGCCGACGCTGGCGCGCGGCCGCAAGGGCGCGAGGCGCCCGGCAACGGGCCAGCTCAGCCTCTTCGCCGACGAGGAGAGCCTCGTGCTCGACGAGATCGCCTCGACCGACGTCGACGCGCTGACGCCGCTGGAGGCGATGAACCGCATCGCGCAGTGGAAGGAGAGATTAAAAAAGGCGTAAGGCTTATGGCGCAAGGCGTGGGGAATAGGAACGGATGCATTCCAGAAAGAAAGCGACGGGGATGATTTTTCCCCCGTCGCTTTCTTTTTCCGCCTTACGCCTTTTGCCCCAAGCCCTTCGCCTTCCTCATTTTATACACACCCTCCGGACCTGCTCGAAGTCCGTGATGCCCTCGATGACCTTCTTGATGCCGTCCTGGAGCAGCGTGGACATCCCGTCCTGGATGGCGGCAATGCGCAGATCCTCGACGGACGCCTTTTTCGCGATGAGGCGCTTGATGTTGTCCGTGGCCACCAGGAGCTCGTGGATCCCCACGCGCCCGCGGTACCCCGTCTGGTTGCAGTCATTGCAGCCCCCCGGCCGGTAGAACTTGAGGTCCTTGGAGTAGGGGATGTTGAGCTTGGCGAACTGCTCCTCGCCGTAGGTGAAGGCGAGGTAGTCGTACTCCTCCTTGTCGGGCGTGTAGGCCTGCTTGCAGTTGCGGCAGAGCGTCCGGGCCAGGCGCTGGGCCAGGATGCCCAGCAGCGAGTCGGCGAAGTTCAGCGGGTCGATGCCCATGTCGAGCAGGCGGATGATCGTCTCGGGGGCGCTGTTGGTGTGCAGCGTCGTGAGCACGAGGTGGCCCGTCAGCGAGGCCTCGACGCCGATCTTGGCCGTCTCGAAGTCGCGCATCTCGCCCACCATGATCACGTCGGGGTCGGCGCGCAGGAAGGCCCGGAGCGCGCGGGCGAAGTCCAGGCCGATCTTGGGGTTCACCTGGACCTGCCGGATCCCGTACTGGGTGATCTCGACGGGGTCCTCGATCGTCCAGATCTTGCGCTCCGGCGTGTTGATGCGGTGGATTCCCGCGTGCAGAGTCGTCGTCTTGCCGGAGCCCGTGGGGCCCACGCACAGGATGATCCCGTAGGGCTTCTCCAGGAGCTTGATGAGGTTCTGGTAGTTCCAGGGCGACAGCGCCATCTCCTCGAGGTGCATCATCTCGCCCTTCTGGAGGATTCGGAGCACCACGTCCTCGAGGTTGCCCGCCGTGGGCAGCGTGGCGACGCGGAGCTCCATCTCCTCGCCGTTGCCGCGGCGGAACTTGATCTTGCCGTCCTGGGGGAGCCGGCGCTCCGTGATGTCGAGGTTGGACATGATCTTGATGCGCGAGACGATGGCCGCCCGGTAGCTGTAGGGCACCGTCTGGTACAGGGAGCAGCTGCCGTCGACGCGGTAGCGGATCTCGACGTTCTTGCGGCTGAGGTTGGGCTCGATGTGGATGTCCGAGGCCCGCTGGGCGATGCCGTCGTTGATGATGCGGTTGACGAGCTGCATGATGACGCTGTCGGACTCGGAGACGCCGTTCTCCTCGTAGTCGTCGTGGTCTTCGACGAGCTGGCCCTCGCCGCCCAGCAGCTCCGTGAAGGACTTCTCCCCCTCCTGCGTCTGGTAGAAGTGGTTGATGAACTTGATGATGTCCTCCTTGAGCGAGACGCAGTACTCGACGGCCTTCGTCTTCAGGAGGTTCTCGATCATGTCCTTCTTCAGGATGTTGTTCGGATCGTCGACGAGGACGCGGATCCTGCCGTCGGCGCCCTTCTCCAGGGGGACCCAGAGCTCGCGGCGCAAATACTCGCGCTTGAGGCTCTTGAGCAGATCGTCGGGGATGGGGTGCTTCGGGTTGTAGTGGATGTAGCGGCAGCGGTAGAAGTCCTCCATGGAGCGCCCGATGTCCTCGCGGGAGATCCGGAAGCGCTTCATGAGGATCTCCTCGATGGGCTCGTTGCTGCGGCGCGACTCCGTGAAGGCGGCCTCCAGGTCGGCGTCCTTCATGAGGTTGTGGTTGACGAGGTAGTCGAAGCGGGTCTTGCGCCGCGAGGAGACGCGGTGCTGGTTGTACAGGGCGATGCCCAGGACCTCGGCGATCTCCTCCAGGAGGCTCTGCTCGTCGGCCGTGAACTTCCCGCCGCCCTTGCGGTTGACGATCTGGATGACCCCCATGAGGGTGTTCTCGTGCATGACCGGCAGGGCGAGCACCTGGGTGGTGCGGTAGCCCGACTGCTTGTCCCAGGCCTCGTCGAAGAAGAGCGTCTTGTCGATCCGCTTGAGCTCCTCCTTGTCGTAGGCGTCGGCGATGTTGACGCCGCGGCCCGTGTTGGCCACGAAGCCCGCGATGCTGCGGTTGTTGATGGGCACGCGAAGCTCCTTGAGCTGGGAGCCCGCCAGGTAGAGCGAGTAGAGCTCGTTGCGCGGCTTGTCGGCCACGTAGATCGTGATCAGCAGGGCGTTGAAGAGGGCGAGGATCCCTTCCTTGTGCTCGACGAGAATGTCCTTGATGTTCTGGGCGGCGTGGATCTGGTTGGTGATGTCGAGCAGCTTCTTGCGCTGGTTGAGCTTCTCGGAGAGGGCCGTTATGGAGGAGATGTCGAGCCTCTCCATCATCTTTGCCGTGTCCATCGTGGGCGTCCGTTCCTTATCGGGTTTTCGCTTTTCCATATCGGTCGGGCTGTCACGGTCTTTAATACAGGAAATGTGCCAATCGACCGGCGGAATGCAAAGCGCGCGGGGGTGCAGAAAGGCTTTTGCCGGGGCGCCCCGTCAAGGCATGGGTTTTGCAGCCTATGTTCGCGATGCCTCGACCGTGAGGATGGAAGTCGATCCCGTGACGGCGCAAGCGGCCCCGAAGAAAATCCTGTTCGTCTGCTCGGGCAACCTGTGCCGGAGCTTCATGGCCGAGCGGGTGTTTCGAACGCTGTCGCGGCGGGCGGGACGGTCCGACCTTCAGGCGTCCTCGGCCGGACTGCTCGATCTCGGGGGCGCAGGCGCCGATCCCCACGCCGCCGCGATCCTCCGGGAAAAGGGCGTGGAGGCCTCCGGGCACCGATCGCGGACGCTGTCGGCCGGGATGGTCGAGGCGGCCGACTGGGTCCTCGTCATGGAGGAGGCCCAGCGCGACGAGGTGCTGAGTCGCCATCCCGTCGCGGGCGGCAAGGTCCGGCTGCTGAAGTCCTTCGCCGCGCAGGCCGACGGCGCCGGGCTCGACATCCGGGACCCCTACGGGATGACGCGCTATCACTACCGGACCTGCTTTGCGGAGATCTATCTCTCCCTGGAAGGACTGCTTCGATGTATCTAGAACACTGGGGGCTCGAGACCTTTCCCTACGAAATCGTCCCGGACCTGAAGTTCATCTACCACTCGGGGCACTGGCGCGAGGCGATGACCCGCATGATGTACGGCATCCAGCGCCGCAAGGGCGCGGCCATGCTCACGGGCGACGTGGGCTGCGGCAAGACGACGCTCTCCCGCGCCCTCATCCGGGACCTCCCGCAGAAGGACTACCACGTGGGGCTCATCACGAACCCGATGCTCGAGCCCGTCGAGTTCATCCGCGAGATCCTCTACCAGTTCGGCCTCGACCCGGCCTCGCACTCCAAGCACGAGCTGCTGGGCGAGCTGGGCGGGATGATGATGAGGGACTTCAAGGAGAACCGCACGACGATCCTCGTCATCGACGAGGCGCAGCTGCTCTCGCCGGTCAACTTCGAGGAGGTGCGCCTGCTGCTCAACTACCAGTTCAACGACCGCTTCCTGCTGAACCTGCTGCTCATCGGCCAGCCCGAGCTGAGGGGCATCGTCAGGCGGATCGAGCAGCTCGACTCGCGGATCGCCGTCCGCTATCATCTCGGCCCGCTCGCCCCGGAGGAGATGGCGCAGTACGTCCGCTTCCGGCTCGGCCGGGCCGGCGCGACGCGCGAGATCTTCACCCCCGACGCCTTCGAGGCGATCTACCGCCAGACCCGGGGCGTGCCCCGGCGGGTCAACAACCTCTGCGACATGTGCCTGCTGATCGGGTTCGGGATCCAGGCCGAGGCGATCGACGCCGCCGTGGTCCGCAAGGCGATCGAAGACACGGCCATGCCGGGCGACGAGCCGGCCGAGGCCGAGCCGAGACAGGAAGCTGCGAAGCTGGGAGGCTGAGAAGCTCGGACAGGCTCCCGGCACACCGCATTCCACCGGTTTCTCCGACCTTCTTACCTTCTCACCCTCTTACCTTCTATTTGCCCGCGATGCGCGCGAGCTCCTCGTCCGTGACGGGCCCCGTGACCCACAGGATCGGGTTGCCCAGCAGGTTCACCGTCTTCTCTTCCGCGACCCGGTTGCCGTCGGCATCCTCCAGGATCTGCACGACGGGCCGCAGCGGCTGTCCGACGTGGGTCGCGACGACCCGGCCGAGGGTCCGGTTGTTGAGCCGGACGAAGCTCCCGATGGGGTAGAGGGAGATCTGCTCGAGAAAGGCCCGCATCACGCGCGGCGAGAAGGAGCGGTTCTTTCTGTCGACGAGCTCGCGGACCGACACGCAGCGCCGGTGGGGCCGCTCGTGCGTCATGGCCTCGTAGGTGCTCGCAAGGCCGACGATCTTGGCAAACTCGGAGATCTGCTCGCCCTTGAGACCCCGGGGATAGCCGCTGCCGTCCTCGAGCTCGTGGTGCTCGTAGGCCGTCTGCGCCAGCCAGGGCATCTCGGCGCTCCAGGGGGCCAGGGCGCTGCGGCCGGTCTCGGGGTGCCTGCGGACCATGGCCGTCTCCTCGGGCGAGAGGGCCTCGGGCTTGCGCAGGATCGCGTCGGGGATCGCGAACATGCCGATGTCGTGGAGCAGCGCGGCCAGCCCCAGCGATTCGAGATCGCCCGGCGCGTACTCCAGCCGCAGGCCGATCTTCAGGGCATAGATCATGGTGTTGATCGAGTGGGAGGCCGTGTAGTCCTCCTCGTTGCCGTAGCGCGTCGTGTAGTGGTAGAGCCGGTCGATCGTCTCGGGGCTGCCCGCGACCGCCCGGAGCTGCTCCTGCAGCGGCAGGATGTCAAAGCCCTTCTTTTCCAGCATGCTGACCTTGACGGCCTGGAGATGCCTCCAGAGGGAGAGGCAGATGTCCTTGTCGGAATCGGGCCGGCTTGCGGCGGCCGCCTGCGCCGTTTCTTGCTTTCTGCCGCTCTGCACGGCATCCGTGATCAGGTCGACGTATCGTATCATGGGTCTTCCGCCTTCTCCTCGTTGGTGGGCACCGCCCCCCGAAGCCGGGGCAGTGCAAGCCTCCCGGACCCCGGGCGTGAGTGGCCGAACTCTTGACATGCAAAAACCGTACGCGGGCAAAAACCCCTGTAATTGGCATGATGTTGGCATGTCATCAATCCGGTTATCCTGCGCAGGAGATTCGGAATGCACGGTCGTTCGAAAAACGCAACCCTTGTCACGCTGCTCGTCCTGGCCGCGGCATGCCTCTCGGCCTGCAGCACCTACATTCCCCACGCCCTCCAGGCCAAGGGCGTGCCCGTCAAGACGCTCAAGCCCACGGCCGAGGATGCGGCCGCGGCCGAGGCGGCCCGCCGGCAGCAGCTGGCGGACATCGCGGCGATGGCCTCCGTCACCGGCAACCAGTCCTTCACCGAGCGGAGGGGGACGCCGGAGTACCTGCTCGGCCCCGGCGACGTGCTGAAGATCACCTACTGGGAAGGGGCCAAGAGCACGGAATATGTGGCGGAGGTCCGCTCCGACGGGAAGATCTCCTACGCCTTCATGGACGACGTGCCGGTGAGCGGCCGCACGGTGGGGGAGCTGCACGAGGCGCTCATGGAGGGCCTCAAGCGCTACATCCGGGCCCCGAGGCTCGAGGTGGTCGTCAAGGAGTACAAGAGCAAGCCGGTCCTGCTCTTCGGACAGATCAACAAGATCTCCCCCGGGCCCTCCGGGCCGGGGAAATATGCCCTGAAGGGGAAAACGACCGTCCTGGACCTCATCGTGTCGGCCGGCGGCCCCGTCACGGGCCGGGGGAGCGCCTACACGGGGGCGGGACAGACGCAGGTGGTCGTGGGGGACGAGGGCGGCAACGCGGATCTGCGCAACGTGGAGCTGCTGCGCAAGGGCAAGCGCTACACGCTCAACCTCTACGACGTCATGTTCAAGGGTGACGCGAGCCAGAACGTGATCCTCGACGCGGGGGACATCGTCACCGTGCCCGAGCTGCCCGTCTTCGGCGAGCGCGTCTACGTGCTCGGCGAGGTCAACGCCCAGGGGATCTACCGGCTGAAGGACGCCGGCGACCTGCTGGCCTCGCTGTCCCTGGCGGGCGGGCCGACAGGCCTGGCCGTGAAATCGGACATCAAGATCATCCGGGAGTACGAGGAGCGCAAGGGCGAGCCCATCATCCTGTCGGCCAGCTACGACGACATCACGAAGAAGGGGGACCTCGCCCAGAACATCGCGCTCAAGAACGGCGACATCGTCTGGGTGCCGCGGATCCTCATCGGCGACATCAACGAGTGGATCACCAACACGCTGCCGCTGCTGGACTACCTGCTGAAGCCGGCGTCGTACCGCGATGCCTATGGAGACCCCAAGAACATGAGGTTCCTGAAGTACTGATATGGCCCAATACGACGTGAATCTCCGCGAATACTGGCGCATCATCAAGAAGAGGCGCTGGATCATCCTCGTCACGCTCCTGCTGACGGGGACCTTCAGCACGCTCTTCGCGCTGCTCAACAAGCCCGTGCCGCTCTACAAGTCCACGGCGAGCGTTCGGCTCGAGCGGATCATGCTCTCCGGCGGGGGCATCTACCAGGAGTCGATGCCCTGGAACAACCCGGACATGCTGACGTCGCAGGCCGCGGTGGTGCGGAGCCACGGGATCGTCGAGAAGGCGGCCAAGAAGCTCGGCATGATCCCCGCGAACCTGACCTCCGAGGAAGTCCGGGCCAACAGGGAATACCTGGCCACGGTCCTGAACCTGCGCGCCTTGGTGGAATCGGACTTCGAGCAGCCCATCGGGGTCATCAACATCCACGTGCAGTCGCGGGACCCCCGGCTGTCCATGCGGCTGGCCAACACCATCGCCGAGGTCTACCGGGAGGAGCGCATCAACGACACCAACAAGCGCTCCGCCAGCCAGAAGGGCTTCATCGAGGCCCAGCTCGCCCAGGCCCGGGAGAAGCTCAAGGCCTCCGAGGAGGCCGCCAAGGCCTACCGGGAACAGCACAAGCTCGTCTCCATCGACGCCGAGAGCAGCGCCATGGTCGCGAAGCTCCAGGCCCTGCAGGCCGCCCATGACAAGGCCGTGGCCAACGCGCAGAAGGCCGCCGAGATCCGGCGCCTGCTCGACCGGGCGGGGTCGACGCCGCTGGGCTCCAAGACGAGCTTCTACTTCGAGGACGCCCCGGCCGCGTACAAGTCCTTCAACGACAAGCTCGTCCAGCTCATGCTCGAGCGCGACACCCTGCTGAAGACCTACACGGAGCTCTACCCGCAGGTGGCCGAGATCCGCAAGCAGATCGGCGAGATCCTCGTCACCATGAAGGGGCAGATGGCGGCCTACGAGGCGGGGCTGCGCGAGGACATCCGGGACCTCAAGGCGAAGATCGATGAGACCGGCGCCGAGGTCAAGATGCTCCCCGAGAAGCGCCTGGAGCTCTCGCGGCTCGAGCGGCAGATCCAGCTCAACCAGGAACTGTTCAACATGCTGGAGCGCAAGCACCAGGAGGCCCAGATCACGAACGCCGAGCGCGTGGAGACGGTCCAGATCATCCGGCCCGCCCTGGAATCGCAGATCCCGTCCAACGCGCCCAAGGTCAAGGAGAAGGCCCTCGCGGGGTTCCTCATCGGCCTGATCCTCGGCATCGCCTTCGCCTTCCTCGTCGAGATGTTCGACACCTCGCTGGGGGCCATCGAGGAGATCGAGAACCTGCTGGGTGTCCACGTCCTGGGCCTCATCCCCCACGTGAGCCAGCAGGAGATCAAGGAGACGCTCAAGGAGAAGTACGCCGAGGACGTGGATGCGGACGTGGCCGAGCGCGGGGCGCGGCTCGTCTCGCACTTCGCGCCCAAGTCGCGCCTGGCGGAGAGCTACCGCGCCATCCGGACGAACCTGGCCTTCGCCTGCCTGGACAAGGACATCAAGACGATCGTTGTGACCAGCTCCTCCCCCGAGGAGGGCAAGACGACCTCGATCGTCAACCTGGCCATCACGATGGCCCAGGGCGGCAACCGCGTCCTGCTCATCGAGGGCGACCTGCGCAAGCCCATGATCTCCCGGATGTTCGGCATGGACTACGTGCCGGGGCTCTCCGACGTGCTGCTGGGCAGCTACGAGTGGCGGAAGGTCGTCCGGACCATCTCCGACATCATGACGGGCACGCTGAGCACCGACGACATCCTGCAGACCCCGGGCATCGAGAACCTCCACATCCTCTCGTCGGGGACGATCCCGCCCAACCCGGCGGAGCTCATCTACTCCAAGGCGATCGGCGAGTTCATCGCCGAGGTCCGCGCCGCCTACGACGTCGTGCTCATCGACGCCCCGCCGCTGCTGGCCGCCACCGACGCGGCGCTGCTGGCCGCCAAGGCCGATGCCGTGGTGATGGTCTACCGCGTGGGCCGGATCCCGCGGGGGGTCCTCAAGCGCGCCAAGGCGCAGCTCGACAACGTCAAGGCCAACGTCATCGGCGTCATCCTCAACGGCCTGAGGGCGGAGCTGAGCTCCGATTACGCCGACTACAAGTACAAGTACTACTACTACTTCACGAAGAAGCCGGACGGAAAGCCCGAGACGACGGCCGGGAAGATCCGGGCCATCCCCGGGCTCGTCAGGGCGCGGCTCGGGCTTCCCGCGGGCGGCCCTGCGGGGGAAAAGGCGGCACCGGGCGCGCCCGCCGCATCTTCCCTCCGAGCGCTGCGGGACCGCCTCCGGGGCCCGCGTGCCCCGCGACCCTCCATCGGGCGCGACCCGAAGGAGCAGCGGAGGGCGGCGATCGTCCGGGCCGCCGTGCTCATCCTGGCCGTCACGTGCCTCGCCGCCGGGATCCTCTACCAGATGGGCTACCTCACCTTCGCGATGCCGTCCCTCGAGGCCCGGAAAATCCAGCATCGCGGGGCCATGACGCCGGGCGACCCGCCGGCCGCGGCCGGAGCCGCGGTCCGCGCGGCCGGAATCGCCGGCGGGGCTCCCCGCAGCGGGCAGGTGCGATGAATGACCTCAATGCCGCAGGCAAAACGGCATCATCAGGGGGCGGGCTCCGAAAGAGGCGCATCCGCGTGCCTCGAAGCGGTCTCACCCTGCGGAGGTTTCTCTTCATCCTCGCCGCCGCCGTGCTCACGTCCCTTCTCGTCGTCGCCCTCGGCGGGATCTTCGACATCCCCGAGGACCGGACCTACCAGCCCAAGGACATCGAGCGCCGCTACTACGAACTGCAGAAGATGAAGGAGGCCGTCCAAAGGGAGCGGATGCCTCCCCAGGACGGCCGATAGTCTTTCTTTGCCATCCGACCCCTTCTTCCCGTGCCGGGTGCGACTGCGGACGCTCTGCCTGCGCCGCTCCTCTCCGACCCGCCCCCCAAGCGCCCGCCTGCCCTTCCGTGGTTTGGTTCTTGCATTTATTCGCATGGGCGTACCCTTTTTCCCGCCTTCCGCGCAGCGGCCGGCGGGGACCGCGGGGAAACAGATTTGAAGGCGGAGACGAATGATCGCGACCCAGCAGATCGAGGGAAGTACGCGGGCAGCCGTGTTCCTGCTGGCTGTAATCGCCATCGCCCTGTGCGGGGCCATGCTGGCCAACAAGCTCTCGCTGGGCATCGCCGTGGCGTCCGTGCTTGCCATCATCATCTTCACCTTCAGCTTCGTCAGCACCGAGGTCGCCCTGTACATGCTCATCTTCTCCATGCTCCTCGGGCCCCAGCTGACCGTCGGGGGTGGAGACGAGATCGCGGCGGCGCGGGGCCGCGGCGTCGCCCTGCGGGCCGACGACATCCTGATCGCCCTGATCGGCCTGAGCTGGTTCATGCGGGTCGCCGTCAACAAGGAGCTCGGCTTATTCCTGAGAACGCCCCTCAATGTGCCCATCGCCGTCTACTTCGTCATCTGCGTCGTGGCCACGGTTCACGGGTACTACCTGATGAAGCGTCTCAACCCCCTGGTCGGGTTTTTCTTCATCCTGAAGTACTTCGAGTACTTCCTGATCTATTTCATGGCCGTCAACCACCTCCGGGAGAAGGAGCAGATCCGGCGCTTCCTGGTCGCCATGCTCGTGGTGTGCTTCTGCGTCTGCGTCTTCGCCATCTCCCAGATCCCCTACGTGGAGCGCGTCTCGGCCCCCTTCGAGGGCGAGGAAGGGGAGCCCAACACGCTCGGGGGCTACCTCGTGCTCATGCTGTGCCTGGTGGTCAGTCTCCTCGCGACGCCGAAGTCGATCGGGAAAAAGCCGCTGCTGATCGTGCTCCTCGGCCTGATGCTCGTCTCGCTGGCGGCCACGCTCTCCCGCGGATCCTGGGTTGCCCTGCCGCCGGCGCTGCTGACGCTCATCGCGCTGAGCCGCAACCGGATGCGCATCGTGGTCCCCCTGGTCATCGCGCTGGCCTTCTCGCCTTTTCTGCTGCCCAAGAGCGTCATCGACCGGGCCGGCTACACCTTCAACCAGCCGGACAACGACGAGCAGCTCAAGATCGGGGCCGTCAAGGTCGACTCGTCCACGTCGGCCAGACTGATCTCCTGGAAGGTGATCCTCACGCAGGACTTCCTCCACCACCCGTTCATCGGCTGGGGCGTGACGGGCCACTCCTTCGTCGATGCCCAGATCCCGAGGGTTCTCATCGAAACGGGTCTTGCGGGTCTCTCGGCCTTCCTCGTCCTGATCGGGATTCTCTTCCGGCATGCCCTGCGCGCGCGCCGCGTCGGCCGGGATCCCCTCTACGAGGCGATCGCCGTCGGCTATGCCGGCGGTCTCGTGGGGCTTCTCGTCCACAGCGTCGGCGCCAACACCTTCATCATCGTGCGGATCATGGAGCCCTTCTGGTTCCTGACGGCCCTGATCGTCATGATCCCGAAACTCGAAAACGCGGCGATTGCGGAGGCGGCCGGCCGCGGCCGCTGATCCCGCAGGCGGAGAGACCCCGGCGGCGTGCCTGCGGGCGGCCCGATTCGGTAGCGGCATGACAGGGAAACCGTCAGAATCCATTTTCAGGCAGGTGCTCTTCGGCGGCCTCTGGACGCTGGGACTGCGCCTCTCCAGCCGGGCGCTCGGGTTTGTGCGCACCGTCGTGCTCGCCCGGCTCCTGTTCCCGGCCGATTTCGGGCTCATCGCCATGGCGATGCTTTTCGTGACCGGCCTGGAGAGCGTCACCCAGACGGGCCTGCAGCAGGCGCTCATCCAGAAGAAAACCGACATCCGGGAGTGCCTCGACACGGCCTGGACCGTGACACTCGCACGCAGCCTCGTCCTGTGCCTCGTCCTCGTTGCGGCCGCGCCCTTCGTGGCGGGGTTCTTCGCGGCGCCGCGGCTCACCGACATCATCCGGGTCGTTTCCCTGTCGGTCCTGATCGGGGGAGCCGCGAACATCGGCATCGTCTATTTCCAGAGGGACCTGGAGTTCGGCAGGCAGTTCCGGTTCGAGACATGGGCCTCCGTCGCGGAATTCGCGCTGACGGTGCTGCTCGCGTTCGCGCTGCGGGACGTCTGGGCGCTCGTGTGGGGCGGTCTCGCGGGGAATGTCCTGCGTGTCCTGCTGTCCTATGCCCTGCACCCGTTCCGGCCCTCCTTCCGGTTCGACCCGGCCGCCTTCCTGGAGCTGCTGAACTTCGGCAAGTGGGTGTCCGGCTATGCCGTTCTCTGCTATGCCGTCTCGCAGTGCGACAGCATCCTGCTCGGCCGGATGCTGGGGGCGGAATCCCTGGGCTATTACCAGATGGCCTTCCTGACCGCGGTGATCCCCTCGTCGGAGGTGGCCATTGCCTTCTCCATGGTCGCGTTTCCCTCCTATTCGATGATGCAGGACCAGCCGGGGCGCCTGCGGGAGTCATTCGAAAAGGTCTTCCAGGTGTCGGCCCTGGTCTGCATGCCCATCGGGATCGGCATCCTCGCCGTCGCCCCGGATTTCATCCGCGTTGTCCTGGGCGAGCGCTGGCAGGCCATCGCCCCGATCATGCAGGTGCTGAGCATCATGGGGGTCGCGAAGGCCCTCGAGGGCACGACGTCCGCCCTGCTGATGGCCGTAGGCCGTCCCGGCCTGCTGATGGGATTCTCGTCCCTGCAGCTGGCCCTGCTCGGCGTGACCCTCTACCCGCTCACCCTGCATTGGGGCATCACGGGCGCCGCGCTCGCCGTCACGCTGACGGCGCTTGCGGCCGCCGCCTCAGCGCTCGCTGCCGCCGTCGGGATCGCAGGAGCGACGGTTTCCAGGATCCTGGCGCTGCTGGCCGTTCCGGCGGGCGCCTCGGCGGCCATGGCCGTCGGGATCACACTGCTGAAAGGGATGACGGGCCCCGTGACCCTGCCGGGGTTTCTGCTCCTCGTGGCCGCGGGCATCGGGCTCTATGCCGCCTGCGTGTCGGCGGCCGACGCCCTGCTCACCTCGGGGAGCTACAGAGGCCTCGTCGCTGCGCTGCTGGCCGGCCTGCGAACATCCGGGAAAAACGCGGGGGCCTCTCCTGCCGGAGGGGCGGAAGAACGGGCGGCCGCGCTCGGTTCGGACGATCCCTGGCGCTGGACGGTGCGCCGGAACCCGGCCGATCTGGAGAGGTTTTTGCATTTCCCATCCCTGTGTGAAGGGGAGTTGGACATGACTTCGGGCGTACAGGTTTCGGTGATCCTTCCCTATTACGAGGGAGAACGATGGATCGGCCGCTCCGCGGCCAGCGTGCTGGGCCAGGCAGGCGTGCCTCTCGAGCTGATCATCGTCGAGGACGGGTCCGCCATCCCGGACGGAACGGTCGACGGGCCGCTGTCGGATCCCCGGGTTCGGCGCTTCCGGATCCCCCACGCGGGGAAGGGCGCCGCCCTCAATTTCGGCGCCGGGCGGGCAAGAGCAGACTTGCTGTGCTTCATCGACCAGGACGACATCATGATGCCGGGCCGGCTGCAGCGGCAAATCCGGGCGTTGCGGTCGCACAGCGAGGCCGATGCCGTCTACTCCGACTACGAGCGCGTCTTCGACGACGGGCGCTTCATCGACCGGTTCGTAAGCCGGCAGGCCTCCGGCGAAGAGTGCCTCCGGGCTATGGCCACGGACCTTGCACTGGTGACGATGCAGACGATCATGATCCGCAGGGACGTCTTCCGGCGGGTCGGCGGCTTTTCGGAGGACCCTTTGCTGACGGGGCTCGATGACGCCGAGTTCTTCGCACGTCTCTTCGTGTCCGGCGCCCGCCTCCGCTATGAGCCCGGCGTGGTTCAGCAGTGGGTCCGGCACGACCGCAACTACTCGCAGAGCGGGCCATTCCAGGAAGCCCGGCTGGCGCTGATCGGTCACCTGAGAGGCCTCGCGGGGCGACACCCGCAGATCGCCGGCGTCCTGGGGCGCTTCACCCACGACGTGCACTACATGCGGGGTATCTACTTTCTGGAAAACGACAGGAAGGAAGAGGCTCTACCCGAATTCCTGCAGGCCGTCCGAAGCTACCCCCTCTCAGCCAACACGTACTATTTGCTTCTGAAGTCCTTGATTTTGTTCGTTGCGGCCGCTTCGGCAGGCCGAGCCGGTGTGACCGGCGCCCGGGGAGACACGCCCCGCTACCCAAAGCGATGAAAATCCTGCTTAGCGGATACCACAACCCGCACTACTGGACGGTGACGGAATACATCGAAAGGGCCATCCGCGCCCTCGGGCACGGGCTTCACGCCTTCGACGACGGCACGCGGTTGATCCCGGGCCGCCTCCGAAGCCGCAGCCGGTGGATGGAACGCGCGGACCGCGCCCGGCTCAACCGCCGCCTGCGGGCGTGCGCCGGGAGGCTCCGGCCGGATGTGCTGATCGTCCTGGGCGGGGAGCTCGTCGATCCCGAAACGGTGCGTCAAGCGAAAGCCGTCGGAGCCTGCGCCGTTCTGTGGACGATCGACGCGCCGTGGAATTTCGCGCCCGTCCTCCGGGCGGCCCCGTTCTATGACCATGTCTTCTGCCAGGGGACGGAAGCCGTCGAGATTCTCTCGAACGCCGGAATGGAGGGCACGCGATGGCTTCCCATGGCCTGCGACCCCCGGCTTCACCGTCCGGGGGAACCATCCGACGAGGAGCGGCGCCTGCTTGGCCACGACATCGTATTCGTCGGGTCCTGGTACCCCGTACGGGAGTCGCTCTTCGAGGCGCTTGCAGGTCTCGACCTGGCCATCTGGGGCCCCGGTTGGGATCGCCTCCGCAGCGACTCCCCTCTCCGGGGATGCGTGAGGGCCGCGCACACGACACCCGAAACGTGGCGGCGGATCTATGCCGCAGCAAAGATTGTCCTGTCGGTCCACTTCCAGGATCCTCTGGGAGAAATTCCCTGTCATCAAGCAAGCCCCCGGGTATTCGAGGCCATGGCCTGCGGGGCCTTCGTCATTTGCGATGCCCAGCGCGACGTGCTCGATCTCTTCGAAGACGGCGTCCACCTTGCCGTGGCGCACGATGCCTGCGAGCTGAAAGAGAAGACCCTCTATTACCTCGAGCACGAATCGGAACGGGCGGAGATCGCGAGGCGGGCCCGGGAGGAGGTCCTGCGCCGTCACACGTACAGGAAACGCCTCGAGACGCTTTTTGACGTTGCGGGCGGCGCGTCGCGGGCCATCGCCGGCAGGAGGGTCGCCGGGCCGTGAAACTGATCGTCACCGTGGACACCGAGGCGGACAGCCAGTGGACCTACAAAGGCAGGATTTCGGTGGCGAACCTCCGGTGCCTGCCCCGTTTTCAGGCCCTGTGCGAGCGGTACGGCTTCGTCGCCACGTACCTGCTGGCCTCGGAGGTCCTGAAGGACCGAGCGGCGGTCCGGCAGCTCAAGGGCTGGCACGACGGGGGAAGGGCCGAGGTGGGTACGCACCTGGAGCCGTGGACGACGCCGCCTTTCATGGCCGCCGAGAGGGAAAACCCGGCGCTGCAGCTTTTCCCGTCCGCGCTGCCCGCTTCCTGGTTCGAGCGGAAACTGCGCGTCCTGACGGAGGGCATCGCCGAGAGGTTCGGCAGCGCGCCGCGAAGCTTCCGGGCGGCCCGATGGGGGCTCGGCGCTTCCATGGTCGGCGCCCTTGCCCGGCAGGGATACCGGGTCGACTGCTCGGTCACGCCGAAGACGTCCTGGGCGGAGGCAGGGGACGGCCCCGATTACCGGCGCGCCCCGGCGCGGCCCTACCGGCTCTCCGGGACGGATGTCTGCGTGACCGGCGACTCGAGGCTCCTCGAAGCCCCCCTGACGGTCCTCCACACGGGGCCGCTGGTTCGCGAGGGATCGGGGGCGGCCCGGCGCTTCGCCTTGCTGCCGGAGTCGCCCGCAAAGCGCCTCCTCGACCGGATCGTCTTTCGGACGAAGTGGCTGCGCATCTCCCCGGCCAGCCGCCGCGGGGACTGGCGGGCCATCCACCGGGCGGCCGTGAGGAGCGGCATGGAGGTGCTCGTGTTCATGATCCACTCCTCGGAGCTTGCGCCGGGAACGAGCCCGCTCACGCCGACGGAGCGGGACGCGGAAGGCGTGTTCCGGCGCCTGGAGGAGATGTTCGGAGATTTCCGGGCCCTGGGAGTGACGGGCTGCACCCTGGGGAGTCTTGCCGGCGAATGCGGTGATTCGGGGGACGGGACCCGGGAAAGATCAGCCCGTGAGGCGCCGAAGCCCGGGTATCCGCAGGGTGATGTACGGGAACCCTCGGCGATGGCGGAACGATGAAGATCCTCTTTTCCGGGTACCACAACCCGCACTACGAGACGGTGACGGAGTACATGGAACGGGCGCTGCGGGCCCTCGGCCACGCGGTGGTCGTCTACGACGACCGCCGGCACGTCATTCCCGGACGCATCCGCAACCGCGTCGGGTGGCTGAACCGCCTGGACCTCGCCTGCATCAACCGCGGGCTCGTCGAGACGGCCCGGCGCGAGGCCGTGGATGCCGTCGTGGTGACGGGAGGCGACCGCATCCTGGCCGAGACCGTCGACCGCATCCGCTCCATGGGGATCGTGACCGCGCTCTGGACGACGGACCCGCCGAGAGGGCGTATGCCCCATCTCGAGGCTGCACCGCGCTACGATCACGTATTCTGCCAGGGGTCGGAATTCGTCGATTTGCTGCGGGAACGGGGCATCGATTCGGCGTGCTGGCTGCCCGTGGGCTGCGAGCCCGAAAGCCATCACCCCGTCGAGCTCACGGAGACGGAAAGACAAGTCTACGGCAGCGACGTCGTCTTCGTCGGGTCCCACTACCCGGAGAGGGAAACCCTGTTCGAGGCGCTGGCCGACTTCGATCTCGCCCTGTGGGGGCCGGGATGGGAAAACCTTCGGCCCGGCTCCCCGCTCAGGGGAAGGGTCCGCAAGGCCCACACGGCCCCTTCCGATTGGCTCAAGATCTACAGCGCCAGCCGCATCGTCCTGGCAACGCACTACCACGACCCGGACGGGCGATTCGCCGTCCACCAGGCATCCCCCCGGGTGTTCGAAGTCCTCGCCTGCGGCGGCTTTCTGATCACAGACCGACAGCGCGACGTCTTCGATCTCTTTGTCGACGGGGTCCACCTGGTCGGCTTCGACGACGCGGAAGACTTACGGAGCAAGGTTCGCCATTACCTCGCCCGTCCCGAGGAGCGGCGGGCCATCGCCGCCGGGGGGTTCGAGGAGGCCTTGGCGCGTCACACGTACGTCCACCGGCTCGAGGAACTGGTCGGAAAAATCAACGGAAGCGGTCATGGCCATGCCTGACAGACGGAAAAGAATCCTCCACATCGTGCAGGACCTGGGGATAGGGGGCCTGGAACGGGTCATCCAGACGATCGCAACGGGTCTCGATCCGGCGAAGTACGACCTGCAGGTCTGGTGCCTGGCCCGGGGCGGCGCGATCGCGGATGAACTGAGCCGCCGGGGCGTTGCCGTGCGGATCCTCGGGCTGACGTCCTACTACAACCCGGCGCGGGTCGGCGACCTGGCCCGGATCTTCGGACGCGAGAGGCCCGACATCGTGCACACGCACGGCTATTTCGCGGGCACCTTCGCGCGGCTGGCGCTCCTGCCGGCGCGGGGACCCGCCGTCATCCACCACATCCACACGACCGACCACAACTTCAAAACCCGGAACCGGCGGATCGAATTCCTCCTGTCTCTCCGCTCCGACCGGGTCATCTGCGTCTCGCAGGCCGTGGCGCGATTCGCCGTGGAGATGCTCGGCATCGCCCCGCGGAAGATCCGGGTCGTCTACAACGCGGCCTTCGCCGATCGGGCCAACCCTGCAGAGCGGACGGCCGGAGGGCAGGATGTCCTTTCCCGGCTGTCCCCGGGGGACTTCGTGATCCTGTCGATCGCCTCCCTGACCCGCAACAAGGGGCATGAGATCTTGATCACGGCCATGAAGGAGCTGGCCTCGCGCCACGAAAACGTAAAGAGCGTCATCGTCGGCGACGGGCCGCAGAGAAGGTTCCTGGAAGACAGGATCGACAGCCTGGACGTCAGGGGCCGCGTCCTGCTGGCGGGCATGCAGCCGGACGTGCTGCCGTTTCTGCGCCGTGCGGACGTCGTGGCCCTGAGCACGCTCGGCCGCGAAGGGTTGAGTGTCGCCCTCGTCGAGGGGGCGGCGGCGGGGCGTCCCCTCGTCGGATCCGATCTCGGAGGCATCCCCGAGGTGATCGAGCACGGGGCCAACGGGTTTCTCTTCCGGCCGGGAGACGCGCGGGAGCTCGCCCGGGCGCTGGAACGGCTCATCACCGACGCCGAACTCCGCGAACGCATGGGACAGAGAAGCCGTGCGCTCTACCGTGACCGCTTCTCGCGTGAGATGATGATCGGCCGGATCGAACGGCTCTACGATGAAGTCCTGCAGGGGAGGGCCCATGCGAACTGAGCCGTCGCCGGTGCTGTACTTCTCGAGCTTTGACCACTTCCGGTACGGGGGGCAGCGGAGCCTCTACCACCTGGTCTGCAACCTGGACCGGGACGCCTTTGAGCCCCACGTCGTGGTGCCGGCCGAGGGGGAACTGGCGGATCGGCTTCGCGCCCGCGGGGTCGCGGTCAGCGCCGTCGAGCTTCCGAAGGTCGACCCGGTCAACGCCGCTGCGTGCCGGCGCGCCCTGCGGCGGATCCGCACCCTCATCCGCGAAGGCGCCTTCCGGATCGTCCACACCGACGGGCCCCGGAACACCCTCTACGGGGGAATCGCCGCGGCCCTGGCCCGCGTGCCGCTCGTCTGGCACATCCGCACCTCCGAACGGGACCCTTACGACCGCCTGCTCTACATGCTCTGCTCGAAACTGATCCTCGTCGCCGATTCCCTCCGTGGGCGATTCGGCTTTGCCCGAAACAACGGAAAGTTCGTCACCATCCACAACGGTGTCGACCTCGAGGAGTTCCGCGCAGGCGAGGACCCTGCAAGTGCTCTCCATCGATGCGGCTGCCGTCCGGGTGACCTCGTCATCGGTTGCTTTGGCCGTGTGGAGGCCATGAAGGGCCAGGCTTATTTGATCGAGGCCATGGCAAAGGCCCTGGTCCGCCATCCGAACTTGCGGCTTCTGATGTGCGGGGAAATCTGCGATGAACCCTACCAAAGGCATTGCGAATACATCGCCCGCCGGTCCGGTATCGAGGACCGTGTGCTTTTCCCGGGGCACCGGGAGGATGTCGCCCTGTACCTTTCTGCATGCGACGTCGTTGTACTTCCCTCTTCTTACGGGGAAGCCTTTCCGCGTGCCGTCATCGAGGCCATGGCCCTGGGCAAGCCCGTCGTCGCCACCGATGTGGGCGGCACGCGGGAGGCGATCCAGGAAGGCGTGACGGGATACGTGGTCCCGCCCGATGACGCCGAAGCCCTTGCGGATCGCATCGGCCGTCTCCTGGCGGACGACGCGGCGCGGGCGTTCATGGGGGCGGCGGCCCGGCGCCGCGCCGAGGAGCGATTCAGTGTCGACAAGAACGCACGGGCCACGGAGAGGCTCTACCGGCAGATGATAAACGGCACCGCCGCCGCATGCGGCACGGCGCCGGCAGGGGGTTCGAAATGAGACCGGAACCGGCGAAACTCTACCTGGATCTGATCAAGAAGACGCTCTCCTTCAGCCTGTGGCCGGAGCCGCCGATCCCGATCACCCTCTTCAACGAGACGCGCAGCCCCGTCAAGCGGGCCGCGGTGACGATGCTGTCCCGGGCGCTGGCATGGCGGGATCTCGAGATCGTCAAGCGCCGGAACGTGACCGATCACCAGAGAGCGAACGGGCAGTTCTGGCCGCTCTACGCAGACACCATGGTCGGGATGAAGCGCCTCGATCAGCTGCAGTCGGCCATCGAGACCGTCCTGGCCGAGGGGGTGGAGGGGGACTTCATCGAAACGGGCGTCTGGAGGGGAGGGGCCTGCATCTTCATGCGCGCCGCCCTGGCGGCCTACGGGGTCGAAGACCGGCGCGTCTTCGTCGCCGATTCCTTCGCGGGTCTGCCCGAGCCGGAACCCCAGGCCTGTCCCGCGGACCGCGACTCGTTCTTTCACCGGATCCCGTACCTCGCCGTGTCCCGGGAGGACGTGGAGCGGAATTTCGCGAAGTACGGCCTCCTCGATGAACGGGTGGTCTTCCTGCAGGGGTGGTTCAGGGACACGCTCCCGTCGGCCCCGGTCGGCAAGCTGGCCATCCTGCGTCTCGACGGCGACATGTACGGGTCGACGATGGTCGCCCTGACGAATCTGTACCCGAAGCTTTCGCCGGGCGGGTTCTGCATCATCGACGACTTTTTTCTGGATCCCTGCCGCCTGGCCGTGGAGGAGTACCGGTCGGCGCACGGCATCGAGACGGAGATCAGGATCATCGACACCTGCAGTGCCTACTGGCGCAAGCCCCGACAGGCATGACGGTCTGCGTATGACGGCCAGACAGCGCATCAAGGACTTCTATCTCCGCTCCCGGGGGATCGCACTGCGCGCGATGCCGACGTCCCGGGGCCGCGGCCCGGCAGGAGATGTGGCCGGCGACGCCATCCGGCGCGTCCTGCTGATCCGTCTCGACCGGGTCGGCGACGTCGTCCTTTCGACGCCGGCGATCGAGGTCCTCAAGAAGCGCTTCCCCCGTGCCGAACTGACGGTGCTGGTGCGGCCGCAGACGGCGCCGCTGCTCGAGCACAACCCTCACGTGGACCGTTGCGTGGTCCTGGACCCAGGGGCTTCTCCGTCCGAGAGGGTGCGGATCCTGAAGGGCCTGCGCCGCCGCCGGTTCGATCTCGCCGTGGACCCCTGCGCCGATTGGAAGCTCGCCTCGGCCCTGATCGCGTGGGTCAGCGGGGCGCGGGTCCGCATCGGCTACCCCTGCGGGGGAAGGGAGGCCTTCTTTACGACGGCCGCGGAACTCCCCGATGGGAACGCCCACATGACCGGCGTGATCCTGAGAACGCTCAAGCCCTTGGGGATCGACGGGTTGACACCGCAACCCCGGGTGTACCTTTCGCCGGAGGAGCGGGACCGGGCGGCGGGCTGGCTTGCCGGACAACGCCGCAGCGCAAAACCGCTCGTCGGGATCCACCCCGGCGCCCACTACGAAACCCAGCGCTGGCCGGCGGAGCATTATGCGGCCCTCGCCGAAAGGCTGCGGGCTCGATGCGACGTGATCCTCTTCGGCGGCCCGGCGGACGCGGGGCTCGTGGAGCGGATCCGCTCCGGGATCCCCGGGGGGGTACTCACGGTTGTCACGCCCGACATCCGGCGGTTTGCGGCCCTCCTGTCGTGCTGTCGGCTGCTCGTGTGCAACAACTCGGGACCCCTCCACGTGGCCGCCGCACTCGGTGTCGAGACCGTTTCGTTCATGGGACCCACGGTCAAGGCACTCTGGAGCCCCCTCGGGGAGGGCCATGTCGTGTTGCGGATGGACGGCCTTCCCTGCATCGGCTGCAACCGGGGCCTCTGCCCGGTAGGGACCCTGGAGTGCATGCGCCGGATCACCCCGGACATGGCCGCAGAGGCCGTGTTGCGGTTTGCCTGACCTCCGATAGGCAGACCGGGCCGCCCCGTCTATCCTGGTATATTAATTGCATAATTTGTCGAAAACTCCCCTCCCCGAATGAACGGCCGGCCAGGGTGACCCGATCGTTCGCCCGGAAGGTGCCCGTATGAAGAACACGCAGCAGATGGATCGCCCGCCCTGTCCCGCGGCCCTGTCGGTCGTCGTCCCGGTCTACAACAGCGAGGCGTCCCTGCGCGAGCTGGTGACCCGGCTCGGGCCCGTGCTCGCCGGGACAGGTGCGCCCTTCGAACTGATCCTCGTCAACGACGGGAGCCGCGACGGAAGCGGTCGGGTGATCGAGGAGCTGACCTCCCGGCACGAGTGGGTCCGCGGCATCCACCTGGTGCGCAATTTCGGGCAGCACAACGCGCTGCTGTGCGGTATTCGAGACGCCCGCCACGACGTCGTCGTGACGATGGACGACGATCTGCAAAATCCCCCGGAGGAGATCCCGAAGCTGCTCGAAAAGCTCGGGGAGGGGGTCGACGTGGTCTACGGCACGCCGGAGACGAAGCAGCACGGCATCTTCAGGAATCTGGCGTCCCGGATCACCCGGGTCGCCCTGCAGGGCTCCATGGAGGCCGAGACGGCCCGGCACGCCAGCGCGTTCCGCGCGTTCCGCACATGCCTGCGGGATGCCTTCGCTTCCTACGGGAGCCCCTTCGTGTCCATCGACGTCCTGCTCACGTGGGGAACCGACCGCTTTGCCGCTGTCCGGGTCGACCACAGGCCGCGCCGCGCGGGGCGGTCGAATTACACGCTCCGCAAGCTCGTTGTCCACGCCTTCAACATGATGACCGGCTTCAGCACGCTGCCCCTCCAGTTCGCGAGCCTTACGGGCTTTGTCTTCACCCTCTTCGGGATCGCGGTGCTGGCCTACGTCCTCGGCCGGTATGCCCTCGAGGGTGGGAGCGTCCCGGGGTTCCCGTTTCTCGCATCGGTGATCGCCATTTTTGCGGGAGCGCAGCTCTTCGCCCTCGGCATCATCGGCGAGTACCTGGCCCGGATGCACTTCCGGATGATGGAGAAACCGACCTACGTGTCACGCAGGGAGCAGCAGGAGCATTGCAAGGAGAAACGATGGGACGTCACGTTGAATCAAGGATTCTCGGCACGATCGATGCGGAAGAGATCGTGATCGGGCAGGGGGTCCTCGTCGAAGAGGGCGCCCTGATCACGGGGAAGAACGGCCGGGCGGCACGCGTGGTCCTGGGCGATCACTGCTACGTCGGCTGCGGGACGAGAATCCTGGTCCCCGAGTTCCGCCTGGGGGACTACAGCAAGCTCCACGCCCGTTCCTTCGGGCATGGCGAAAAGCCCCTGCAGATCGGCCGCAACTGCTGGATCGGGGGCGATACCGTTCTGGACTCCATGGGGGGTCTCACCATCGACGACAACGTGGGGATCGGCTCCCAGAGCCAGATCTGGACTCACATCCGCTTCGGGGACATCGTCGAGGGCTGCCGGTTCTTCCAGGAGAAGCCCGTGTGGATCGGGAAAGACGCTTGGTTCGTCGGGCACTGCATCGTCTCCCCCGTCTCGGTGGGGCCGCGGAGCATGGCGCTGGCCGGCTCGGTCGTCACTCGTGACATGCTTGCAAACCACGTCTACGGGGGCGTTCCCGCCGTCGACCTGACGGACAAGATCGGGGGCCAGTTCGAGGAGCGGAGCGCCGGCGAGAAGGCCGCTAGGCTCCGGGAACTCGTCGACGCCTTCACCGCCCGGCACCCCGAATACGCCGGAGAGTTGCTCGTCGCCGCGACGCCCGAGGAGATCCGGTCCGGCGTCTGCTGCTTCGACGTCTCCCGCCGGGTCTACACGAAAACCCGCTCCGAGGCGGAGGTGGCCTTTCTGAAGGCCCACGTCCCCCTCGTCAAGTTCACCCCCCTGGGGGAGCCGCCCTTCGTGGAGCCGCCGGAGGATCATGATCACTAAGCCAGCAACCGCCGGGCTTTCGTCGGCCGGGTCGGGCATCCCTTTCAACCGGCCCAGTTTCGAGGGGAGGGAGCAGGTCTACATCGCCCAGGCCATCGCCAACGGCCACATCTCCGGCGACGGTCCCTTCACGAAGCGCTGCCAGGCATTCCTCGAGAAAGCCCTCGGAGTTCCCCGGGTGCTCCTGACCACGTCGTGCACGCACGCCCTCGAGATGGCGGCTGTGCTGCTGGACATCCGTCCCGGCGACGAGGTCATCGTGCCGTCCTTCACCTTCGTCTCCACGGTGAATGCCTTCGTACTGCGCGGGGCCCGGCCCGTCTTTGCCGATGTCCGGCCCGACACCCTGAACCTCGACGAAACCCGGCTCGAACCTCTCGTCACGGAACGGACAAAGGCCGTCGTCCCCGTCCATTACGCGGGCGTGGGCTGCGAGATGAGGGCCATCGGGAAGATCGCGGCCCGCCACAATCTCACCGTCGTGGAAGACAACGCCCACGGCCTCTTCGGCCGATACCGGGGCCGGCATCTCGGGACCTTCGGGGCCCTGGCAGCCCTGAGTTTCCACGAGACGAAGAACTTCTACTGCGGCGAGGGCGGAGCGCTCATCGTGAACGACCCGGCACTTGCGGACCGGGCCGACGTGGTCCGGGAGAAGGGGACCGACCGGGCCCGCTTTCTGGAAGGACGGGTCGAGAAGTACACCTGGGTCGACGTGGGATCGAGCTGGCTGCCGTCGGATCTGCTGGCGGCGTTCCTCTACGCCCAGCTCGAGGCGAAGGAGAGGATCCTGGAAAAGCGAAGGCGGGTCTGGGAACGCTACCACGAGGCCCTGTCCGGCTGGGCGGCGGAGCGCAACATCCGCCTTCCCGTCGTGCCGAAAGGCTGCCTGCAATCCTATCACATGTACTACCTGATCGTCCCCTCGCCCCGCAGCCGGGCGGCCCTGATCCGGCACCTGAAGAGCCGCGGGATCCTTGGCGTCTTTCACTACCTGCCGCTCCACCTTTCCGACATGGGGAGACTCTACGGCGGTAAACCCGGGGACTGTCCCGTGACGGAGTACGTCAGCGAAAGGCTCATCCGGCTTCCCTTCTACAACAACCTCGACAGCGAGAGCCAAGGGCGCGTCATCCAGGCCATCCGGGAGTTCCCATGGGACGCGGCGCGCTAGGCCGGGCAGCGGAGGCACGCGACGTGCCGCCTTTTGACCCATCCGCCTGCAAGGGTCTCCTGGAGCGGGAAGGCCGGCATTTCTGCTTCCGCGCGAGGAAGCGTCTCGTCGGGGAACTCCTCCGGCACAGGGCCCCCCGGCATGCCGGTTCAAGGGGGGACGGATGAGTGGACCCGCAACGACAGGAGCCCCGGCCGCGAGGGCCCGAACCGTCGGCGGCTGCCTGCGCCTGTGCCGCGGGCCGTCCGCCCGCCCGGCCCTGCTGTTTCTTGCCTGGTCACTCTGGCTTGCGCTCGAGTACGTCGGCCTCGGGCCCCTGTCCTACGTGCCGCTTGCCGACCACGGGGAGAACAATCTGCCGGCGAGACTTGCCACCGCCCTAGCCTGGCAGGAAGGCGAGATCGGGTTCTGGTTCCCGCAGGCCCTGATGGGTGCTGACCGCCTGTCCATGGGGTTGCAGAACAAGACCGACCTGCTGTTCTTTTTCCTGCTGCCCGGCTGGCTTGCCCACGGCCTGATCCTGTGGGCCCAGCGCTTCGTGGCCGGCTACTTCATGTACCGGCTGCTTGCAGAGCGATTCGGGGCCGGCGCCCTGCCGTCGCTGACCGGCGGGATCCTCTATGCGCTCTTCTCGCAGCCCGCGATCAACCAGCAGTGGGCGGGCTTCTCCCTGTACGACGGCCTCGCGCTTCCGGCCCTGCCGTGCGTGCTCTGGGCCCTGGGACGCATTCTGGAGCGCGGAGGCTCGACGGGAATCCTGGCCGCAGGCCTTGCGGGGGCGGGCTATTCCCTGGTTTCCCACTTCTTCTACACCGTCTTTATCCTCCCCCTGGTCCTGCTCTGGTTTCCTCTCGTAGAAGGCCGCAAGAGAGGGCTCTTCGTTGTCCTGGCGGCCTTCGTGCTGGGATGGGTTGCCGTCGAGGCCCCCTTCCTCTGGGCAAGCGCAGTCCAGGCCCCGCTTGGACACCGCCGCCACTGGGCCGTCCCGCATGTCCTGTCGGGAAACGCAACCGCTCTCTGGCTCGTGGCGATCGACCTGCCTCTGGCGCTCCTGCGGGACAATCTGCCGATCCTGATCGCGGCCGCTGCCGGGCTTCTCTTCGCCCGGCAGCGGGATCGCCGCCTGCTCGCGACGTCGGCTCTTGCCGGGGCCTGCCTGGCTTATTGCATCTGCGACACCCTGTTTCTAGGGGGGCTACTGTTCGAGGCGGGCATCTTCCCGGGGTTCAACTTCTCCCGCGTCTACATCGTGATCCCCTTTCTGTTCATCGCGGCGGGCTGCCTCGGCCTGGAGCATGTCCCTTCATCGTGGCAGGTGAGGCTTGAGGGGGTGGCAGGCGGGCAGACCGCACTCGCAGTCCGAACGCTGCTCTGCCTCGCGCTGATCGGCCTCGCGGGCTGGCAATCGCTCGCGATCAAGGGGGAGGCGTTCATGGGAATCGCCGACGGGAAGACCTTCTCGAACCTCTATCGTCATCCCGCCCTGGCGGAACTGCAGCGTCTACGGACCGGACAGCCTTCCTTTCGGGTGGCCACGGTGGCCGGGGCCATCCGGTCGGGGCCGTTGACCGGCTACGCGTGGGCCTATGGACTGGAAACGGCCGACGGGTACATCCCGCTGTACTCGGAGCGGTACCACCGTTTCTGGGAGGCCGTCATCTCGCCCCTCGAGAGCCACGACCCTGCAGGGGTCGACCTGTTCCGCCGCAGGGGAAGCCGCGCCTACCTGACCCTGCCCGCGTGGGAGCGGCTCGGCGGACAGACCGTCCGGCTCGAATCGCGAGCGCGCCTGAATCTTCTGTCGCTCGCCAATGTCCGCTATATCGTGTCTGCGGTGCCTCTCGAGGGGACGGGGCTGCACCTGCGCGCCGGGGATTTCCTCGAGCGGCAGATCGAGTGGGCCGAACGGCCTCGCCGCGACCGCTTCCTGGGCATGATCCTCGGGGAGTATCCCGGGACGCCCCTCTACGTCTACGAAAATACCGAGGTACTGCCCCGCTTCTTCCTCGCCTCCCGCGTCCGCGCATTCGACGATCCGGGCCCGCTTCTCGATGCGCTGGCATCGGCCCCTGCAGGAGAACTCCTCACGACGGCATTTGTGATGCGCCGCGACATGGAGGGTCTCGCGGTCCCGGCAGGCGACAATCCCGGCGGAGTGAGCGTGCGGTCCCTCGGGCCCGACCGGATCGAACTCGAGGTCGATGCGAGGACCGCATCCGTGCTGACCGTGACCAGCAACTTCAACCCCGGGTGGCGTGCCTGGATCAACGGGATCCCGCACCGCGTCTTCCCCGTGGATCACACCTTCCTCGGGGTGGCTATGCCCGCAGGCCGCCACGATGTTGTATTCTCCTACGCTTTGCCTTTTGCGTCCCAGGGGGCAGGGATCGTACACGGCACTGATCGAAACCCGGCAGGGGAGGCGAAGAGGGCCCGGCGATGAAGCGCATCCTGCAGAACGGGGCCCTTGTCAGCTTGGGGTTGCGGCGGCGCTGCTGATCGCCGAGGCCGCCCTGCGGCTGATGCCCTGGGGACATTGGGCACAGAAGGACCCCCTTCCGCCGAGGTATTATTTCAGGGCGGATTCCGCCGCGGGCCACGACATCGCGGAGAATGCGAGCCTTGCTAAATTCCCGCTGGGGGAGTGCGCACTCGACATCTGGGGAAACGAACTGGGCTGCTTCGATCACCCCTGCCGTGGAGAGGATCCTTTCATCCTTCTGGTCGGAGAAAGCTTCAGCTGGGGCTATGTTCCGCTGGAGGAGCACTGGGGAAAGCTCGTCGAGCAGCAGACAGGCACCGGGTGCTCAGCTGCGGGGTTCCTGGCTACGGGACAAAAAACGCGTTTCTCAAGGACCGCAGAGTGATCGAGAAGGTGAACCGCAAACCGCAGGCGATTGTCCTGGGGCATTGCGTGAACGATCCCATCGACGATTACCTCCACCCGCGCTACCGGGTTGTGGACGGCAACTGCCTGGAAGCGCGGAGCATTGTCGACTTTTCAGCGGGGACGATCCGAGAGCAGGCGGAGGGGGCTCTCCAAGCGAAACTAGAGACCTGGCGCGACTACGGAGCACCCGAGCCTCCCCGCCACCCCCAGTGGGAGAGGTTCAGGCGCTTCCTGAGCGAATCCTCGGCAACGTACCGTCTGATCCAGCCCCTGCTGTCCGACCTCAAGGCCAGCGCTGCCCGGCTGCTGGGCCAGCCGGCGGACCGGGTCGAGCAACTCTCCCCGGCAATCCAGTATGCCAACCTCCCGTTCACACCCGAAGGGGAACTCCCATGGCTCGACGATGCCTGGCGGGACCACCTTGCTCACCTGGGGGCGCTGCATCGGTGGGCGGAGAAAAACGGCATACGGCTCTTCGTGGTGATCATCCCCATGCGGGAGCAGGTTTAGCCGTTTCATCCCGGTGCTGGGTCCCGGGGCGGCGACGGGGCCACCCGGCGGGTTCGTGAGTTCCTCGAGCAGGAGAAGATTCCCCATGCGGACCTGCTCCCCCTTTTTCGGCGTCATGCGGATCAGCGCCCGCGGCGCTCCCTGGACTCCCGGAAGGACCTCTACCGGTCTGCGGACAGTCACTGGAGCCCGAGGGGAAACCGGCTTGCCGGTCTTGCCGTCGCCGGTTGCCTGATCGAGAGCCGCCTCGTCGAGGTTTCGGACGAAGCGGGTCGGCTTCGAGCGATTCGCGGCGCCCTAGCGTCCTCTTGAGACTGAGGCGATGCACCTCCACCGATGGCCCCGTGGTATGCTTCTTGCTCTGAAGAGCCGCAGTTCATGCGATGTTTCTCCCGGGTGGATCAAAGGTCCAACGAATCCCTTGTCTTTTTGTCTCCAAAGAGGATGAAATGAAAATTTTGCGCTGTGGATTTGAGGACAGCATCCGCCATCCCTTGGCCATCCGCGCTGAGGACAGGGCGGCAACGCACTCCTGCATGCTGTGCGGGGATTCGCGAAACCGGCCTGTTCTGTCGCACGGCCGATATACGTACGTCCGCTGCCTCGGTTGCGGGCTGATCTTCGTGCACCCGTTCCCCGAGCCCGCCGATCTGCTGGCCTGCTATGACGACCGGGACCACTCACCCGTTCATCCGGCCGACGACCCGAGCCGCGAGGCCCCCGTTCACCGGGTCCGCTTCGACGAGGAGCTGGACCGGATCGAGGCGTTCGCCCGGAGGGGAAGGATTCTCGACATCGGCTGCGCCTGGGGGTTTTTCCTCGACCGGTGCAAGCGGCGTGGGTGGGACGTGCAGGGCGTGGAATTGTCGTCCGTCGAGGCGCGTTACGCCCGGCAGCGCTTCGGCATCGAGGTCTTCGAGGGGCCGCTGGCCGATGCCGGGTTTCCCGATCGGCATTTCGACGCGGTCACGCTCTGGCACGTCTTCGAGCACATTTCCGACCCCCTGGCGACTCTCGTCGAGATCCGGAGGATTCTCAAGCCGGGCGGGGTCGCCGTCATTGCGGTTCCCACACCGATCAGCGCACCGGATTATGTCTTCGACGCGGTTCCCCTCCACTTGTTCTATTTCGACGGGACCACGCTCGCCAGGGCTATCCGGCAGGCGGGATTCCGGTCGATCCGGACACGCAAAGGCGGCGGAACGGGAGGGGCGGCGCTGATGAGGAAAGCGGGCATCCGCGACCCCCGGAGCCTGATTTCCCGCCACGTGACCCTGCTGTGGCCGCTGAAAAAAATCCTCCAGCACGCGCGCTCAGCCGCGGAGCTGCACAAGGAAATCACGGTCTACGCCGTCCCGGAACAAACGGCCTGAGCCCGCGCCGTCTCGGTCCGGTCGCCCCGAGGAGCGGACGGCCTGTCTGCAATCCTCCATCGATAGCCGGGGCGCCCGGAACATCCGGTCATTCCGCGGCTGCAAGGAAAGCCTGGGCATGAGTCCAATGAACCAAGAGTGGCTTCGTTTTGCCGGCGTCGGTCTATTCAATACTGTAGCGGGATACGTCCTGTACCTTCTGCTGCTGCGCTTCCTTCCCTACCCGGTGTCTTTTGCGCTGACCTATGCCGCCGGTATCTTCATCTCCTACGGATTGCATTCCCGCTTCGTGTTCCGCCGGTCCTTGGAATGGAACAAGGCCATCCGCTATCCCGCCGTGTACGGGGTCCAATACGTGCTCGGCGCGCTCTTGCTCTGGGCGGCCGTCGAGCTTCTCGCCGTCGATCCGCGCATCGCGGCGATTCTGGCCGTTGCGTCGACGGTTCCCGTCGTGTTCTTGATGAGCAGGCGTATCATCCGGGACGGACCGACGTGCCGGACGGCCGCGGGAGGCCCGTCGTCGGCCCCTTGGCCTTGACGGTGCGTCGTTGCGATCCGAGCGCCCCTGCTGCCCCCGAACGTCTCCCGCCTGGTATGCTTCTTGCTCTAACCTGTTGAGATTCTCTTAATTTTTCACAAATAGGACAGGAAACCACTGCGGCCCATGGCAGCGCATCGGGATTGCATTCTCATCGTGCTCGTCGCCGGGATCGGCGACCTGATCCTCGCCTCGAAGGGCATCCGCGCCATCCGGAACGGGAACCCCGAGGCGGAGATCCACCTGCTCACGAGCACCGACGCGGCGCCGCTTGCCCGGCATTACCCCTACATCGACCGCGTGTGGCCCTTCCCGATCCGGGAGCTCCGCAGCAGCAAAGGGAGCGTGTGGGCGGTGCTGACTCTCATCCGCCGACTTCGCAGATTCCGTTTTCGTCTGGTGGTGAATCTCTACAGCGTCGAGTCCGCCGCCGGAGCCATGAAGATGGGGATGCTGTTCCGGGCGATCCGGGCCCGGCATCGGGCCGGCCATGACCGCAACGGGTTCGGCTTCTTTCTGACGAAACGGATCGCACCGGGGACCTTTCTTGCAGACCGTCATTTCTCCGAGGCTGTCCTGACGGCAGCCGTGGCGGCCGGAGGAGTTCCCGACAGCAACGGGGTCGACGTGTTCTGGGACCGTGGCGTCGAAAACCGCTGGAACGGGTTCCTCCCGGGTCTTCACGAGGCGGCTGGCGCGCCTGTCGTGGGCATCCATCCGGGAAGCGACCGATCGCTCAAGCGATGGGATCCCGGGCGGTACAGCCGCGTGGCGGACCGGCTGGTCGAGAGCGAGGGGGCCAGAATCATTCTTCTGGGCGGCCCCTCGGAGACTCAGGTTGCCGGCGCCGTCGAGCGGGGGATGCGGCACCCCGCCGTCAACCTGTCGGGGAGGTTGAGCCTCGATGACCTGGCCTGCGTCATCAGCCGTCTGGACCTGCTCGTGACCAACGACAGCGGGCCCATGCATATCGGCGCCGCGGCCGGCACACCGCTGGTGGCCCTGTTCGGGCCCGCCCTGCCCGGGCAGTTCGGTCCCTGCGCCCCGCCCGGCAGCAGCAGGCTCATCTGGCACCAAATCGACTGCCGTCCCTGCCGGCAGGACGGCTGCCGGCAGCCGCACTGCATGGACATGATCACGGCCGAGGAGGTCTACGAAGGCTGCCGCAGCCTGCTCGTGACCCGGCCGCACAGGAAAGAGACCGTCACCGTCGGAGGGCATTCATGAGCACGAGCACCCCGGCCGTCCGGGCCGGTTTCGAGCGGGTCTTCGTCGAACTGCCGATGAAAACGATGTCGTACCTGATGTGCCGAAACGCAATCCGGCAGCTCCGCGACGTTTCCGGCTTCGGTGCCGCCCTGGAGAGGGTATTTTCCCCGGCCATGAGGTTCATCCGGCCCCTGCAGAGCCGGACGGAACTGGAGGCATTGCTCGCGGAAGTGGCGCGGCTCAGGCCGGCGACGGTGGCGGAGATCGGCACGGCCTCCGGGGGGACGCTCTTCATGCTCACCCGGGCGGCTGCGGACGACGCGACTCTCGTCAGCATCGACCTGCCCGGGGGGGCCTTCGGGGGCGGCTACCTGTTGTGGCGGGCCCCGCTGTACCGATCCTTTGCCAGACCCGGCCAGCGGGTCCACCTGCTGCGCAGGGACTCGCACGACCCGTCCACCCTGGAAGCGCTTCAGGAGGTTCTCGGGGACAGGAAGGTGGATTTCCTGTTTATCGACGGGGACCACACCTACGAGGGGGTCAAACAGGATTTCGAGATGTACCGGCCGCTCGTCCGCCCCGGCGGCATGATCGGTTTCCACGACATCGTGCCCCATTCCGCGGAGAGCGGCTGCGAGGTGAACCGGTTCTGGAACGAAATCCGCGGTTCCTTCGATTCCGTCGAGTTCGTGAAAGACCGGCGGTCGCAGTTCGGCGGAATCGGCCTGATCCGGTCGTATCAACCCGCAACGCATTGACGCAACGCCAGGGGCCAGCGCGTGAAGATCACCGCCGTCATCGTCACCTTCAACAATCCCGCGATGCTCCGGGATCTCCTGGGGGACCTGGAGCGACAGAGCCTCGGGCCGGACCGCATCATCGTGGTGGACAACTCCACCCGGCCCTGGGCGGATCGCTTTGCCGCGACGGCGCCGGGAATCGAGACCGTGAGGATGGCGGTCAACGAGGGGTCCGCAGGCGGCTTCCATGAAGGACTGCGACGGGCCCTGGAAGGGGGGGGCGATGCCGTCCTGACCCTCGACGACGACGTGCGGATGCCCGACGATGCGCTGGAATCCCTTTACCGGGGTCTCCGGGATCTCGAGGAGCGTGAAGGCTCCGTGGGCGCCGTGCGGGCCGTCGGCCCGAACCATCCTGACCCTGTACCCACCCCCATTGCATGCTTTGCCTGGCGGGGGACGCTCATGAGGGCCGAGGCCGTGAGGCAGGCGGGGCTTCCCCGGAAGGACTACTTTCTCTACGCCGACGACGCGGAGTACGCGCTCCGCATGGCCGCCTTCGGCTGGCGCTTCTTCTGGGTCCCCGCGAGCCTGGTCGTGGAGCGGCGGAAGGACGACAAACAGCAGCTGCGCGTCTTCGGACGCAACGTGACCTGCTATGCCGAGGCGTACCGGTTCTACTACGCCGTGCGAAACTCCATCCATGCCTACCGCATGCACGGGCGACGGGCCGAACTGCGAAGGACCCTGGCCTATGCCGCGAAGATGTCCCTCCTTCTGCCGTTCGTCCCCGCGGGCGAGAGCGGCAGGGCAAAGGCGATCCTGCGGGGCGTGCACGACGGCCTCCGGTCCAGGCTCGGCAAGCGGGCGGAGTATCACCCCGCCGAAACTCCGGCCGACGCGGTTTTGCGGCCCTCTGAGGCATGGCGATGAAACGGCCCGTCGATTCCCGCCGGTGTCCCTACTGCCAGAAAGAGGCATCCCCCGGCCTCGCCGTGGGCGGTCGGCGGTTTTTCCAATGTTCGAACTGCCGGCTCGTGTTCCGCGACGGCCTCGATGTGCCGGAAACCGCTGTCGAGGAACGCCGATACTACGAGGACGATTATTTCCGGGAACTGGCCTGGGATCAGTTGGAGGGCTACCGCGACGGCATCTACCGCGAGGCGCTCGACCGGATCGAGGGGCAGGTGGGGCGCGGGCGGCTGCTCGACGTGGGCTGCGGCTGCGGGCACTTCCTGCGCGAGGCGCTGAAGCGGGGCTGGGATGCGAAGGGAATCGACCCCTCGAGGGAGTCGATCGACTATCTCCGCACGACGATCGGGGACGCGGGCATTCAAGGGACACTGGAGGACTTCGACCCGGGAAAACGGTATGACGCCGTCACGATGATCAACGTGCTCGATCACCTTGTCGAACCCTGGAAAGACGCGGCGAGAGCGGCCGCTCTCCTGAGGGAAGGGGGCGTGCTTTACGTGAGGGTGCCCAACGGCACGTTTCACCGCACGCTCTTCCGGCTGATGAAATCCTGCGGCCTCAACGGAAGCGCCGGGCGGGTCGTGGTGTTTCACAACTACGTCCTGTCCGCGGCCTGGCTTGCGAGGATGCTTGCCGACCGGGGATTTGCGCCCGTCGAGATCCGCAATGCCGGCCTCTCCGAATTCAGCGGCTATCGGCGGCAGACGGGGCGGGCCCGGGCCCTGCACGCGTTGCGTCGGGCGGTGTGGCGCGGGGCGAAGTCCGCCGAGCGACTGAGCGCCGGCAGGCTCCTCTGGGGACCCTCCCTGGAGGTGACGGCGCGGAAGAACATGGACACGGTCTGAATGTCATGTGCGGGATCTGCGGAGCGGTGACGGTAAACGGCGGCGGGATCGACGAGGCGGTCCTGCGGCGCATGACCGAAGTCATGACCCACCGGGGCCCCGACGAGTCGGGGGTCTACCTTCGGCGGGCGGACGGGATGTCGGTGGGGCTCGGCCACCGCCGGCTATCCATCATCGACCTGACCGAGGCGGGCCGGCAGCCCCTGTCCAACGAGGACGGCACCGTGTGGCTCGTCTTCAACGGCGAGATCTACAACCACCCGGAGCTTCGCGGGGAACTGGAGGGCGGGGGCCACCGCTTCCGCTCGAACACGGACAGCGAGGTCATCGTCCATCTCTACGAAGAGCAGGGGCCCCGCTGCGCCGAGAGACTCGAGGGCATGTTCGCCTTCGCCCTCTGGGACGAAAGGACGGAAACCCTCGTGCTGAGCCGCGACCGCATCGGCATCAAGCCCCTCGTCTGGTGGCACGGCGGCGGCACGCTGCTCTTCGCCTCGGAGATCAAGTCCATCCTGGAGCACCCCGCCGCGGAGAGGCGGATCGACTGGCAGGCCCTCGGGCTCTACCTCACGTTCAACTACATCCCCGCCCCCTGGAGCATCTTCCAGGGCATCCGCAAGCTTCCGCCGGGCCATACCCTGTGCTTCCGGGGCGGGACGGTGAGCACGGATCCGTACTGGACCATCGGCCGCGAAGGGCCGGCAAGAAGCGGCGAGGCGGGACTCGAGGAGCAGAAGGCGCTGCTGTTCGAGACCCTCGATGAGGCCGTGCGGCGCCACATGGTCGCCGACGTGCCCGTGGGGGCCTTTCTGAGCGGCGGCATCGACTCGAGCATCATCGTGGGCCTCATGGCCAGGCACTCCCCGCGGCCCGTGCAGACCTACACCATCGGCTTTGAAGACATGCCGCTCTTCGACGAGCGGCCCTATGCGCGCGAGGCGGCCCGCTTTCACGGCACCGAGCACCGCGAGATCGCCCTGACCGCCCGCGACGTCGTCGGGGCCGTCCCGGCGGTCCTCGCATCCTTCGACGAGCCCTTCGCCGACTCCTCGGCGCTGCCCACCTATATCGTGTCCCGCGAGACGGCGAGAAGCGTCAAGGTGGCCCTTTCGGGCGACGGGGGCGACGAGCTCTTCGCCGGCTACCGCATATACGCGGGCGAGCGCTGGGCCTCGCTCTATCGGCTGATCCCCGGCATGATGCGCCGGGGCCTCATCGAGCCCCTGGCCGCGCTGCTGCCCGATTCCCGGCAGACGCTGCTCACCGACTATGCCCGCCGGGTCAAGAAATTCCTCCGGGGGGCGGGGCTGCCCTTCGAGCGGCGGTTCCTCGCGTGGAACGAGATCTTCGACCGCGGCGCCCGCGAGGAACTCCTGCAGATGCGGCCCGGGGTGGATTTCACGCTGGGCGGGGAGATCCTCCGCGAGCGGCTCCGGGAGCGCGACGACGACGCCGTCAACCGGATGCTCTGGGCCGACGTGAAGGAGTCGCTGCCCGGCGACATGCTCAGGAAGGTCGACCACATGAGCATGCTCAACTCCCTGGAGGTCCGGGTGCCGTTTCTCGACCGGCGGGTCTGCGAGCTGGCCTTCTCCATCGGCGGGGCTCGGAAGCTGCGCAACGGCCGGGGCAAGGTCATCCTCCGGGAGACCTTCAGGGACCTGTTGCCGCCCGTGCTCCGCAACCGCCCCAAGTGGGGCTTCGAGATGCCCGTCTCGGCCTGGCTGCGCGGCGAGCTGGGCGGGCTGATCGACGAGACGCTCGGGCCGGACCGGATTCGCCGCCAGGGGATCTTCGATCCGCAGGCCGTTGCGCGGATCGTGGGGGACTTCCGCGCGGGCCGCAGGGACACCTCGTGGCAGCTCTGGAACCTCATCGCCTTCCAGGTCTGGCACGGAAAATACATGGAAGACCGTCTATGAGAAAGATCCGGGTGATCCACGTCCTGACGCGCTTCGACAAGGGAGGCTCCGCCGAGAACACCTGCCTCACCTGCCTGGGGCTCGACCCGGCGCTCTACGACATCCAGCTGGTCGTCGGGGCCTCGGAGGAATCCGGCATGGGGCCGGAGGAGCGCGCCTGCGTCGAGGAGAACCTCGCCCGCCTGCGGGCCCGCGGGGTCAAAATCTTGACCCTCGCCGGACTGGTGCGGCGGGTGAGCCCCGTCAACGACCTGGTCACCCTGTTCGCCCTCTGGCGTCTCTTTTGCCGGGAGCGCCCCCGGATCGTGCACACCCACACCTCCAAGGCGGGGATCCTCGGGCGCTGGGCGGCCCGGCTGGCGGGAGTCCCCGTCGTCGTCCACACGCCTCACGGCCACGTTTTCTGGGGCTACTTCGGGCCCGCCAGGACCCGCTTCTTCATCCTCCTCGAGAAGCTCTCGGCCCTGGTCACCGACCGTCTCGTCATGCTGACGGAGCAGGAGAAGCTCGATCACCTGCGCGTCGGCATCGCGCCGGAGGAGCGGTTCGTCACGATCCACAGCGGCGTCGACCTGGCGCCCCTTGCGGCGGCGAAGGCCGCTCGCAGCGAGGCGCGACGCGAGCTCGGCATCCCCGAAGGGGCGTTCGCCGTGGGCACCGTGGGGAGGCTCACGGCCGTCAAGGGGCCCGGGGTTCTCCTCGAGGCGGCCCGGACGGTCATCGAGAGACACCCTCGAAGCGTGTTCGTCTTCCTGGGGGCGGGCGAGATGCTGGAAGCGCTGCAGGAGAAGGCCGCGGCGATGGGGATCGAGTCCCGCATCCGCTTTGCCGGGTGGCGTCCCGACGCGGCCCGGATGATGAGCGCCCTGGACTGCTTCGCCTTTCCGTCGATCAACGAGGGGATGGGCAAGGCTCTCGTCGAGGCCATGGCGCTCGAAAAGCCCGTCGTCGCGAGCCGCGTGGGCGGCATGATCGACCTCGTCGACGACGGGGTCAACGGATTCCTCGTTCCGCCCTCGGACCCGGGCGAGCTGGCCGACCGGATCCTCTTTTACCTGGAAAACCCGGAGACGGCCCGCCGCATGGCCGCGAAGGCCGCCGGGACAGCCGCCGCCTACGGCGCCGCGGCCATGGTCCGGAAGATCGAGTCCCTCTATGCCGAATTCGCCCCGCGCCCGGCGGGACTCGAGGCCCCGGCGCGCTGCCTCGCCGACCGGTGAGGGCCGCGAGGCATCCTTCAGCACCCCTGAGATCCTCATCTTTTTTTTCGGCTCAAGACATCAATCTGGCAAGGGTTTTGCTCATTCAGGGGCGAAGGAGGAAAACCCTCACCGGGGGACGGGACATGGGTCTGAAGAAAGACACTTTTGCGCTGATCTGCTCGATCGTCCTGTCGGCTGCCCTTGCGGCCCTGCCCGCCCCTGCGGCCGGCTCGAAGGCGGACGAGCAGCCGGCCGCGCGGCCGGACGTTCCGCCGGCCCTGGGCCTCATCGACCTGCGCTCGAACTTCAGCGACGGCGCCTACGACGTGGAGACCCTCGTCCGGATGGCGAAGGAGCGGGGATTCTCCGTCGTCGTCATCAACGACCATGACCGGATGGCCCTGGAATACGGACTGCCCCCGCTGCGCAACCTCCTGAAGAAGCGCGAGGAGCGGGGCTCGATCAACCGCTGGGGCGCCTCTTCCTGGCTGCACGCGATCCGAGAGGCGGAGAAGAAGTACCCCGACATGATCATCCTTCCGGGCACGGAGACAGCTCCCTTCTACCACTGGACCGGCAACCCCGTCACGGGGGATCTCACCGCCTGGAACCACGAGCGGCGCATCCTCACCGTCGGCCTCGACACCCCCGAGGACTACGAGACGCTGCCCGTTCTCCACAACGGCTTCTCGACGCGGTGGATGAACCTGGCCCTGCCGGGCATCTTGGCGCTCCTGGCGGCCCTGGCGGTGGGGGCGCTCCTGATCCGCTGGAAGGGCCCCTGCCGCGTCGCCGGCATCGCCGTGGCCGTGCTGAGCCTCGTCTTTCTCGCCAACAGCGACCCCTTCCGGAGCTCGCCCTTCGACCCCTACAGCG
>Ga0116148_1000469_pt1 | contig 50365 bp, 38 predicted proteins | sample AD_UKC055_MetaG_FD_89786 | JGI IMG/M metagenome (GOLD analysis project Ga0116148, IMG submission 89786) | Active sludge microbial communities of municipal wastewater-treating anaerobic digesters from USA - AD_UKC055_MetaG | ecosystem: Engineered > Bioreactor > Anaerobic > Digestate | place: USA...
ACCACCGGCAGGATAGGGATTACGGTCAATAATGGCTATGTTGTCCATTCCGAGTTGTTCCAGTCGGAGGGCGGCAAAGAGCCCAGCCGGGCCGGAACCGATGATCACCACGTGATATTTTTTTAAATACATTGTCAGCAGCCTCTGCCGTGAAGTGATTTCTGTCATAGAGTATCAAAAATATTGCCAGATAAAAACCCCGAAAAATGCCGCAAAGTCCTGTTTGTTCATTTTGTCGTTTTCTGCTAATCGCATTAATGATTTTTTCTTGAATCAAGCGGAGGAGAATGAGACTTTTGTCAATTAGTGACATTCATGGGGCAACCAAACCCATCGAAAAGGCCGCGCAGCTAATTCGGGAAGCGGATTGCGTGGTGATTGCCGGAGATCTGACCCACAGTAAAACGCGGGCCGAGGCGCAGGATATTATCGCCTGTATTGAGCAATATTCCAATCGCATCCTTGCCGTTCATGGGAACTGGGATCGATTGGAAGTCAAAGATTTTCTTGACGAGAAAGGAATCAGCCTGCATGGCGAAAACCGGATGCTGGAGGAGATCGGTTTTTTTGGTCTGGGAGGGGCATCTCCCACGCCAATTAAAACACCGACGATTTATTCCGAGAAAGAAATCGCCCATATTTTGCAATCAGGATACGAGCCGATTCGGGAGGCGAAGCAAATTATTCTAGTTTCTCATGCTCCACCCCGGGGAGTCCGTGACAGATCGTTTATCGGGCTTCGGGGCGGTAGTATCAGCGTGATGTCGTTTATTGAAAATAACCGGGTTTCCCTTTGTCTGTGCGGTCATATTCACGAAGCAAATGGAATGGAACGTTTTCGGGACACATTGGTAGCCAATGCGGGAAGCTTCAAGAAAGGCCGTTATCTTTCGGTGGATGTTGGATCAGACTTGGTGGTGACCAAAGGCAGAGTTGAGTATTGAGTCATTGACATTCCAGGAAGGAAAATCATGAAGAATATTATTATTATCTGTGTGTTTGTTGTGACGCTGTTTTCCGTTTTTAACGTTTTTGCCGCGGAGACAGAGGGAAAGCGCTCCAAAGTTGGCGATGCTTTCGCCATGCCCGCCCACAGCCCATCCTACCCGCCAGGCCCCTATCGTTTTGTGAACCGCGAATTTTTCATCATCACGTACGAAACTGATAGAGAAGCCCTGCGACGACAGGTTCCCGAGCCTTTGGAGATCACCGAGGCACTAGTCAAGTTTGAGTTTATCAAAATGCCCGACTCCAGCGGATTCGGAAGTTATACAGAAGCGGGTCAGGTCATTCCTGTGACTTTTCAAGGGCAAAAAGGGCAGTATGTCCTTTCCATGTTTCTGGATGACGACGCGCCGATTGCCGCCGGGCGGGAAATTTGGGGTTTTCCGAAAAAACTGGCCTTTCCGTCCTTGGAAGTCGATCCGATCAGCAAAGATACCCTGGTGGGGCGTTTGAAGTACGGATCTGTTGATGTTGCTATCGGTACCATGGGATTTAAATATCAACCCGTCGATACCCAAAGCATTAAAAAATCTCTGGAAGAAGCTCCCAATTATCTTTTGAAGATCATTCCCCATCCGGATGGTTCAACCGCCATCAGGCAACTGGTTCAATACAATCTTCAGGATGTCACCGTTAAGGGTGCCTGGACCGGACCCGCTGATTTACAGCTTTTTCATCATGCCCTGGCGCCCGTGGCCACTCTTCCCATCAAAAGAATTGTTTCCTGCGTTCATTTTACGTCCGATCTCACCTTGCCCTATGGGAAAGTCGTCTATGACTATTTAAAACGAAATGAATAGATCAATGGAATAAACGCCAAACACCATCGGATTTCTGGTATATTTGTATGGACCCGATGTAACCCAATCCTTTGTTTTCGGGCTGATTGCAATCCCGAATCCTTCAGCGGGTTCCCTCTTTCCCGTGATCAAGAGGGCAAAATTCGACCAGACGATAAACACAACTCCGGGAAGGACATTGTCATCTCACAGAACCTTCGGTCAATCGACGTGTAATGACAAACAAAAACCATTCCAGTGTAAATTTCCCGTCTCGTTTCTGCCAATACTGCAGAAGAAGAGAAAGAAAGATCACCGCCGCTATTCCGGAAAAAAGCGCCAACCAGCCACTCAACAGATTGTAGATCAGATATTTGCCGGTGAGAAGGAAGATGAGCGCCAGAGGCCATCCAATCAGCAAATAATGCAGAAAATAAAACGTGAGGGAGGACCGGCTGATCCGTATAAAATAACCGGCAATCTTTCCCGGGGTTTGATGAAGGGGCCTACGCGCATCGCAGACACAATACATCCATGAAATCAAAGACATGGATAACCCAAGTTGAATAAAAATAATCGAGAAGGAATCCGGGTAAAAGCAAAGCGGTGCAACATAGCCGGAAATGACCGACGCATCCGGACGCAACGAACCTGCATAAGCAAGCCCCAATCCAAGAAGGACGAAAGCCATGCCCACAACCAGAATAAAAGGCAAGTCTTTCAGGATTTTCTGTTTAGCCGCACACCGTCCCAAAACACATCCAGCCAGGGGGAAAAGCAGCCAGGGAAATACCGGAAATTCTCCGGTAAGCAAAAAGCCCTGGATGATGCTAGGAATCGTTCTGGGCACTTGCAGCTCGCGGGCCGGATCAAACAGAATATCGGGAAAAATGTTGCTAATCGGCACTACCGGAACGAAGTTTTCCTCCCAAACCGGGGCGATGGCCAACTGTCCACGAAGAAAAGGCGTAGCCACCGCAATTAGCAAAACGCCTACCAGAAGTTTGAAAGATGAAAACTTTCTGCAGTAAAAAAGAACAAGGGTCGCAAGTCCCATCAGCGTGAGAATATCCCACTGCCAGACATGAGAAGGCCCACGGGCAAGTATCAGCATAACCAAACCGGTGATAAAAATAAATACGCCCCGGATAAGTGAGCGCTTGAAAAGAAGACGCCGATCAAGGTCGGCATGGTTCAACCCCGAGAAAACCTGACTCATGCCCATGATGATCAGAAAACAACTTGCGCCCCAATCCCCCAACAGATGATTGAATCCGAAATAAAACCAAGTACTCGTGGCACGGACGTCTCCCAGATAGATCATGAAATGAATCAACACCATGCAAACCAGTGCAAATCCGCGAAGAATATCGATCGAAAGAGCTCGTGACATAACCGGTTTTATGGTCTGTTCCATGAATACGTTCCCCCTCTGGAAGCTTTGACCGCATCATATTTTTTCGATCCAGCTGACGCCATCCACCACGAAAGCGCCGTCACCCATTGCGTAAATGGTTCGCTTCTCTTTTCGAGAAGCATCCAGATAAGCGGCGACGCCTTCAAGGACGATGATAATCCTGGCACAGAATAATGCAATTGATTTCTAAATATTTCTTGACAGAAGCAGTCTCTTTAATTATCTTGTATACGAAATAAATAATAGGATCGGACCTTGATCAATTACAATGATGTTATTTTGTTTGTTCTCAGCAAAGCCAACCAACGGGCCTATGCGATGTTTAAATCCAAACTCCAGCCCTTTGGTCTGACGCCCATACAGGCTCTTGTTCTCCACGCTCTTTATGGAGAAGAAGGACTTTCCGCCGGTGAACTGGGAAAGCGTCTGGTACTGGATAGTGCCACCTTATCCGGAGTTTTGGACCGGATGGCAGATGGCGGATGGATTGTTAAAAGCGCCGCAAAAGAAGACCGTCGCGTCCTGAACATTCAATTGACGGAGAAATCACACTCGTTCCGGGACAATTTTCTGAAAGAAATTATGAACGTGAATCATGAAGTCCTTTCGATCTTCAACACGGAAGAAAGACTGCTGCTCATCAGAATGCTGAAGGATTTACGGAAATAGCAAAGAGTCAATAATGTTAGCATACGAAACAAAATAAATTGCTTGGGAGGTTTAAAAATGTCTATCTCGGTCAGAAAAAGCGCCGGCCGTGGCCAAACCAAGTACCCGGCTACAGATTACGAAAGAATATTTCATCCTCAAGCAATTGCAATTATCGGCGTTTCCGCTGAAAAAAACGGGGTAGGTTTTGGAGCGGGAATGTTTCGGGCGATTACAAAAATGGGGTTTGCAGGAAAAATATTCCCCGTCAATCCGAAAGGCGGAAAAATTTCCGGATGGAAAATCTACAAACGCGTTGAGGATATCCCTGAAAAAGTAGATTTTGCCGTTATTGCGGTTACTGCAAAGCACGTTCCGGAAACGCTGGAAGCTTGCCATAAGATCGGTGTAGCCGGAGTGGAAATTCTTTCATCCGGTTTTAGCGAGCTGGGAACGGAGGAAGGACAAGAACTGGAAAGACAGATTCAGAAAACAGCCGCGAAAGGTATCCGGGTGGTTGGCCCCAACTGTTTCGGCATTTACTGTCCAAAGAGTGGCTTGACCCTGCTTCCCGGTCCTGATCTGACCCGAGAGAGCGGATCAGTGGCATTTCTCGCTCAAAGTGGCGGGATGTCGATAGACTTGGCTCATAAGGGAAGATGGATGGGCGTCCGTTTCAGCAAGATGGTGAGTTTCGGCAATGGCGCGGATTTGCGTGAAGCGGAACTGATCAATTATCTGGCCGGTGATCCGGAAACCCAGGTTATCTCGATGTATATCGAAGGAATCAAGGACGGGGAGGCTTTCTTTCAAGAACTGAAGGCCGCCGCCGCTCGGAAGCCGGTCATCGTCTATAAGAGCGGACTTTCCGAGGCCGGACAGAGAACCGTGGCCAGTCATACAGCTTCGATGGGCGGGAGCGGCATCATCTGGCAGTCCGTTTTGAAACAGGCCAATGCCGTTCAGGTCCATAATGCGGAAGAACTGGCACAGGCGAATCTGGTTTTTTCCCTGTTGCCGCCCCGCTCATTTAAAGCCATATCCGTTGTTGGCGGTGGTGGGGCCATCGGCGTTACCGCCTGTGATATTGCTGAACAGTATGGCATAGATATCCCGCCGCTACCTATCCATCTGCAGGAGCGTATTGGATCGTTTCTGCCCAAACCCGGATCGAGCGCTGTGAATCCAATTGACGTCGCCAATCCGTTTGTAGGGCATGAAGCTCTCAAGGAAGCCTTAATCGGAGCTGCACAGGATGAGCGTATTGAACTGCAAATTATCGTTTCGCTGCTTTTTCACTACAAGACAATTGCCAATATGTTTAGCAAGCCGATTGCCGAAGTGGTCCCTTACCGTGAACTGACCCAGGCCGTCCGTGATGTAGTTGAGCAAACCGGCAAACCGGTTGTCGCCGTTTTACCCAACGTTAAAAGGGAATTAGAAAGCATGGATATTACGGAACTAATTGCATTAACCCGCCAGGAATACCTTCGGTACGGAATCCCGGTTTTTGACGAATTGCATGAGGCCATCCGTGCGATTGCCCATCTGAATGCCTATTATGGAAGGAAAAACCATGAATAACATTAAGGCGATGAAAGTCATCCACAGCAATTTGCAAAAGAATCATAAAACACTTTCAGAATATGAATCCAAACAGATACTGGCCGCATATGACATCCCGATTACCAGAGAAATTCTGATCCGGAAGCAGGAGCAATTGGAAAAGGCCGTGGCAAAAATCGGGTTCCCGATTGTGATGAAGGGTTGTTCGGCAGATATTGCCCATAAGACAGAAAAGGGTTTGATTCATGTCGACATCCGCACAATCTCGGAAGCGAAGAAAGCCTTTAGACACCTTATGGCTGAAATGACCGGCTTTGACGGAGGCGTTTTACTGCAGGAAATGATAAAAGGCCGGCGCGAACTGGTTATGGGGCTGACGCGTGATCCACAATTCGGTCCCTGCGTCATGTTTGGTCTGGGGGGAATTTTTACGGAAATCCTTCGGGATGTAACATTTCGCCGTGCGCCTCTGGATAACCGGGATGCTCAGGATATGATGCAGGACATCAAGGGACACAAAATACTTGATGCCGTTCGCGGCATGCAGGCAGCGGACAAAAAACTCCTTGCCCGGATGCTCATTAACTTGGGACAAATCGGTCTGGATTTCGACGAGGTTCAGGAAATTGATCTCAATCCGGTTCTTCTGGACGGTGCAAGACCTGTGGTGGTGGATGCGCTCATCGTTTTAGCGTAAGATTTAAGGCATTTTCATAGACTTATATAATCAACCCCAGATTCTTTCCAAACAGAAACCCAAGAAACCACAATATTCTTATCATCATAATATTAAACGATAAAATTATTTTTATCGACAATCAAAGTGCCTGTCGCAAACCGGCATTAATGCCTTTCTTCAACCTTCAATCCCTCAATTTTTTTATAATCCCTGAGATTTGACGTAATAACGGAGTAGTTCAAGGCAATCGCCGTTGCGGCAATGATAAGATCATGTGCGCCTACTGTCAGATTTTTTTGCGCCAGAGACGCCCATATTTTCGCATAAATGCGCGCAACCGTCACATCAACACCATAGGCAGGGAAAAATTCAATGACTTTTTCCACAAAGGCCTGGCGCTTGAGCTTTCTGGTTTCAGTGTCTGCGCGCTCGACGCCATGAAGAAGCTCGGCAACGGTGATGACGCTGATACCAAATAATTCATCTTCCCGTCCCAAAACGATATCTTCTATCTGCCCGCGGTTTCGCTCAAGCGTAATAATTTCACTGGTGTCAAAAATTATTCCCATGACGGTCCCTCCGGAGTAGTCGGCTGGTTGGCAATAACACCCTCAACATCGGCCGAGAATTGATCATCATCGTCCAGTCTGGGCATGGTTTTCATGAGCAGCGCCAATTCTTTCAAGGTTCGCATGCTGGTAACTGTTTCCACGGGACCGATGGTTGCCGCCGGCTTTCCGCCTCTGATGATTGTGTATAATTCTCCTCTGTATTTGATTGCGTTTAGTAATTCAGAGAACGTTCTCACGGCGTCCGTGGCGCTGATGGTTTTCATCATAACCTTCCCTCCTGTAATATATGATTATTTGATTTTACATAAATGCAAATATTTTCTCAATGCATTTTCTCATTCAAATTCCTAACTTCTCTTTGGCCCGTTTCCGGAATGTGTGTGGTTTGATGTTGAGCAGGCGCGCTCCCGAAGAAGCGTCAGCACGAGACCATCCATATCGCTGCCCTGGATAATTTCGGGATTGAAAGGAGCTCTGTTGCCGGCAAATGTGAGCAAAATGCCATGTGAAAGCTCTCCCTGTAATCTACGTTGTCAACCTATAACACGGCAATGACCTCCCGCAGGCCTGGTTTGAATCCTGAAAGACCGAAATAGCATACAAATGCTTTTCCAGCATAGGTCTTTGATTGACGTTTTCTATTTATTTACAATGGTTTGTAAATATACCTGAAAAATTTCAGGATGAATGTTTTTCATTTGCAATCGGATTGATGCGAGATCGACGCCTTGGATCTGCCACAGAAGGGGTTCGTATTGACAAAGAACAATGCCGACGAGGAAAATCCTTGCACCGGTCTCCTCTTGAGGATTTGTTAAGTACGCTTTTTCGTATTCAAGATACCGCCGGGCAAGTTCGGCCAGGATCTGTTTCTGGTTGATAGGGCGGGGAAAAATCATCTTGCGTAAATAAGCATGCACGGGTAGCCAGACAAGATCCGGTTTTTCTGGATCGGCGCTCTCTTCCATCAATTCTCGCCGCAGCGAAAGAAGTTCACGGTGCCGCATATGCCGCCAATCCACGGCCGCCGGGTTGACCAGGAAAGCTTGAAAGTAGCTTTGACCGGCCGCATGGAGACTGCCGTTGAGAAAAAAGGCATCGCCCAGATAGCCCCAAATACGGGCATGGTTCGGCGACGTGGCGATTTGCGCGCGGAGCAACGCCACGGCTTTTTCGTAATTTCCCGTCTGGAGGTAAACATAACCCGCGGGAAAGACGTTTCCGACACGGACAAGATCTTCCGCATGAAACTGCGATAAACATTCAGCGATTCGTTGAAAGAAAGATCCCCTGATGTCCGAAAGCAAGCTTTCTTTTTTCAATCCCAGGGTTTGTGCATGAGTTTCAACGGCATCCCAAAACAGACATTGATGATCCAAACCATCCTTTTCGTCAAATGACGGACAGGCCATGCCGGAAAACAAGAATTCCGCGAGATTACGTTTCCGTTTTACCTCCGGATTTTCGCCATATAAATCCTCATACGCCCGGTAACCGGTTAAGGAATCTTCCAGACGCAGCGCGACCAAATCGGCATCGGCGGTATTCAAAAGCATATTTTGATCAAGAAAAAGGGGAAGCTGTTCCATCAAAGCCATCAAGGAATTAAGCGGGACAACACGTTATCTTATAAACTTCATGATCTGTTGATTGTCTTACCCTCTGCAATCCACCCGCTGCGAACAACGGATGCACGGATGGCGGGAAAGGATATGTCCTGCCATGGTACGGCGCCCGCAACATATACGCACGATGGGGTTCGATAACCGCATTCCCGTCTTCTGTCAAGGCAAAAGACCAGCCATGGAAAACAATCTTCCTCGTTGACGCTCATTGAACCGTTTATGATGATGGAAACTTCTATCTTTTTGAAATCAGGACGTTCAGGCGTCTCGAAAAATCTGGTGGGGGTTATGTCGCATCCGAAGATTGAATGGCTGATGGGCAAGGAATCGAACCTCGATTTACAGGGCCAGAACCTGTTGTCCTACCGTTAGACGACCCATCAAACCTTTAGAAAGAGAAACTTAAGATCATTCCGCCATAAAGGAAGGATGAGCTATCCTTGCCGGACGGGGTGAAGGCACCCTGTAAGCCACGCGCCCTCATTTCGTATTTTGCCTCTTCGGAAAGAGGAAACACATAAGACAGCGTCGGGGTAACCGTCAAAGTTGAAACGACATTTAGCGGCAGAGATACGGAAATGATCCCGTCATGAAAATTATTAAACTTCTCGGCAGTGGCAATGCCGTTGCCGTCATATTTAGGATAAGTGTTTTCATCAGTGGACAAGAGATAGCTGACATTTCCCGAAAGCTTCAGCCCGACTTTTTCATGCAGAGCAAAAGTATAGGAAATTCCAAGTGTGGCATACCACTGATGGTAATGATCAATTTCTTTATACACCGCAAGCGTCGGCATCAGAATCGTGTCCAGTCCCACCGACACAAACAATTCCTGAGAGTCAAGCGGATCGGCGGCACCCGGCATCAAAGAAGCAAGACCGTAATAAATGTATCCGCATCCCAGTTGAAAAATACCAACCTTGTGCGAATAGGAAAGGGTCACGTCGGTTTCGGTATAGTTGGCAGAGTATCTCTCGTTTCCAACCGCGTAGGGCTTGGTATCCAGATTTCCCCAAATGTTCGCCGAAAATCCCCGATAACTTACCGTTGCGGAAGGCTGAATGACCGCACTGTGCCGGGACAATTCCTGTCCTCTCCAAATATAGGCGCTCAAAATGCTGGCGGCAATTTCTCCGGTAACCGTTGCCGACTCCTGTTTGTTTTCAGCAGGTTTGGTATCTTCAGCGGCTGACGCGATTATCGGAGATGTCGCCAGTGTCAATGCCAGTATAGCGGTTATGATGGCTTTCTTGGTATTCATCTTATCCTTCTCCTTTTATTCTTTTTAAAATATCTCCTTGCCACCTTGATGTCGTTGTCCACCATGATGACCTCATCCGATGGCTGTGGTGCCCCGTTCGCCGCTACTGATACGAATGCATTCAGCCAGCTCCACGACAAAGATCTTGCCGTCGCCTAATGATCCGGTATGTGCGCCTTTTGTAATGGCAGAAATGGTCGGCTCGACAAAGTCTTCATTCACTGCAATGTCCAGACGGACTTTATTGAGCAGACCGCCCGCCTCCTTGGCGCCGCGGTAGATTTCCGTGACGCCTTTCTGCCTTCCCTGGCCGACCACGTTGGTCACCGTCATTAAGTTCACATCCACGGCTTCCAGCTCTCTTTTGACGGCCTCCAGTTTGTGCGGTTGAATGATCGCGATAACTAATTTCATGGCAGGTTCCTCCTATTCAATGACGGTGTAAGCGGCTTCGCTTTGTTGCGTTAAATCCAGACCAACGATTTCATTTTTTTCTTCCACCCGCATACCGATTGCCGCATCAACAATCTTGTAAAGGATGAAGGTCATGATTGCAGCAAAGGCGACCGTGACGATCATGGACAATAATTGAACACCCAATTGATGGGCATTGCCGAAAAGCAGGCCATCAGCTCCGGCGGCGTTTACAGCTTTTTCGGCAAACAATCCGGTGGCGACTGTTCCAACAGCTCCGCCCACACCATGAACGCCAAAGGCATCCAGCGAGTCATCATAACCAAGTTTCCCTTTAATGATCGAAACCGCAACGTAGCAGATCACCGCGACGATGATGCCGATAAACATGGCATTCATCGGATTGACAAAACCGCAAGCCGGGGTCACGGCAACCAATCCGGCCACTGCGCCGGTCGCCGCTCCCAGAATGGTCGGAGTGCCGTTGTGCCACCATTCCACCAAAGCCCAGGTGATGCCGGCGGCGGCTGTCGCAATATGCGTGGTGACAAATGCATTGGCTGCCAAGCCGTCCGCTGCCAGCGCGCTGCCCGCGTTAAATCCAAACCAACCGAACCACAAGAGCGCCGCTCCCAGAACCGTAAAGGGCAGGTTGTGCGGGCGAATGGGTTTGTGATTGTAACCAATTCTTTTTCCCAGCATTAAAGCCAGAACCAGCGCCGAAATGCCGGAGCTGACATGAACGACGATGCCACCGGCAAAGTCGAGAGCTCCCAGCGATCTCATCCACCCGCCCATTCCCCAGACCCAGTGGGCCAGCGGATCATAAACAAACGTGGTCCATAACAAGGTAAAAACCAGAAAAGCGGAAAACTTAACCCGTTCCGCATAAGCGCCAATAATTAACGCAGGCGTAATGATGGCGAACATGGCCTGAAAAATCATAAAAACCAAATGGGGAATGGTTTTGGAGTAATCAGGGTTTGGGGCTCCTCCGACACCAGCGAGACCCATCCAGTCCAGTTTGCCGATGATGCCGTGAAAGTCCGGCCCAAACGCCAGCGAATAACCGAACAGCATCCACTGCAGGGAAACAACACAGACGATAATAAAGCATTGCATTAAAATGGAGAGGACATTTTTGCGACGAACCAGTCCTCCATAGAAAAACGCCAGCCCAGGAATGGTCATTAATAGCACCAACGCACTGGCCATGAGAACCCACGCAGTATCTCCAGAACTCATAATCCTTCCCTCCTTGGTTTATTCTTGCCAATATCTTAGCGCAAAGACGGTGCCAATTTTCCATAAGATCATAAGCTATCGAATATAAAATGAAATATGTCTTTTTATGTCACAGAAAAAACAACAAAATTGTTCTAAAAATAAAATGGCAAACTAATTTGTGGGAATATATTTTCCTGTCACGCATGTTGCCATGGAAAAATATAGTTCAATATTGTACCATTCTCCATCCATGAGATTCTGAAAATACGGCCGAAAGAGACGTTCGAAAAAAGAAAAGGCAAACAGATTGTTGAAACACGATTGGATAAAAAAATGGTCCCAAAATTAATGCAACAAAAACTTGACAAGGCAGACACGGCTATGGATAAGTCGATACGCTAGAAAAAAATGAATCATTCTCTTTTTGATACGGCTCGTTTTTAGCATGGGTAAATCGACACGGGTTGCAAACCGATTAGTCAAGGCACTGAAGACCGGATCTATCCGCCGGACACAACAGAATGAATAAAGGATTGAAAGACAGTCATTATGAGTATTCACAGTTATGAAGAATTAGCGGCCCTGCATGCCATATCCAAGATTCTGGCTCAACCGACGGATTTGCGGGATCAGCTGGAACAAATTCTCCATGAGATGAGTATGCGCCTGGGCATGCAGAGAGGAATGATCTCCCTTCTGGATCATGATAAGCGTGAAGTTTGGCTGGACGTTGCGCATGACGTCGATATTGAAGGAATGGATGTGACCTACAAACCGGGCGAAGGCATTACGGGACAGGTGGCGGCCACCGGCCGTCCCATGGCTGTCGCCAATCTGGGACAGGAAACCCACTTTCTGGACCGCACGGGCGCAAGACGTCACTTAAACCGGGCCGAGCTTTCTTTCTTATGTGTTCCTATCATGTATGACGCATGCGTTGTCGGTGTATTATCGGCCGATAAGGTAGCCCGTCAAGTGGAAAACCTGGACAAGGAACTGGCAATGCTGTCGGCCGTTGCCGAATTAATGGCCAAAATCGTACATATCCGCGCACTGGAAGAGGAAAACCGCCGTCTGCGTCAAATCGTCGGACAACAACGTTCCCCCTCTTTGGATATCATCGGCCATTCCAGAATCATGCAGGAGGTTTTCGGTCTTGTTGCCCAGGTGGCCGATTCCAATACCACAGTGCTGATCACCGGTGAAACGGGCACGGGCAAAGAACTGATTGCCCGCGCCATCCATAAGAACTCTCCACGCAAGGATGGACCGCTGGTGCAAGTCAACTGCGCGGCCATTCCCGACACGCTGATTGAAAGCGAACTGTTCGGCCATGAAAAAGGAGCATTTACTGGCGCACTTGCTCACCGCCGCGGTCGATTTGAAGAAGCCAATGGCGGCACCATTTTTCTGGATGAAGTCGGTGAGCTTTCCGCCGCCGCGCAGGTCAAGCTGCTGCGCGTATTGCAGGAAAAACGATTTCAGCCGCTGGGTTCATCCCGGGTAGTCAACGTCAATGTGCGGATTGTCGCCGCCACCAACCGCAACCTGGAACAGGATATTCTGTCGGATCGTTTTCGTTCGGATTTGTTCTATCGTTTGAATGTTTTTCCCATTTATTTGCCGCCTCTTCGGGAACGGGGCAGTGATGTCATTCTGCTGGCTGATCATTTTTTGCTCAAATACAGTAAAGAAATGGGCAAACGAGTCAAAAGAATATCCACGGCAGCCATTGAAGCCTTTCTCTCGCACAAATGGCCGGGCAATGTGCGTGAACTGGAAAACTGCATGGAACGGGCAGTGCTTCTGACCAAAACAGAAACGGTGGATTGCATGCACCTGCCGCCGTCCGTTCAGGTTCGCGAAAAGGATGCTGACCGAAAGGAACAAAGCAAGCTGTCCTCTCTTGTTGAAGCACAGGAAAAAACCCTGATTATCGAAGCGCTGGAAGAAGCAAAGGGAAATCAGACCAAAGCGGCCAGAATCCTTGGAACGACTAAAAGGATCATTCAGTATAAAATATCAAAAATGGGCATTGATCCCAAAATATTCAAAGCCTCCCATAAATAACCACCCATCAGGCTGCCACAAGAAAATGAGCTGTCTGGTTAGTTCGTGCTATTGCGAAGCGCAATCAGCTCCGCAGCGATGCTGACGGCAATTTCCGCAGGGGTGCGGGCGCCGATGGAAAGACCGACGGGGCTGTGAACGCGGGCCAGATCCTGTTTCGTCACTCCGTCCTGCCGGAGACCATCGTAAATGGTATTTCGTTTCTTCAGGCTTGCCATCATACCGATGTAGCCGGCGGGGCTTTTGATTGCCTGAGCAAGAACGCGCCGGTCATGTTCATGCCCCCGTGTAACAATCACAATCCGATCACGAACCGATATGGATAATCCGGCAAAGCAGTTTTCAAAGGAGTCTTGGGCAATCACAATTTCAGCTGCCGGAAACCGGTCACGATGGGCATAATCCGGACGGTCGTCAATGACAAGCGTGTAAAGAGACAGCCTGCTGCACAGAACCGCAAGTTCCTGACCAACATGTCCTGCACCCACAATGATGACTCGCCCAAACGAATGCGCAGGGAAAATCAGATAAAGGATTTTATTTCCGGTTAAAGCTGTTGCGCCGTCCGGCCGACAGGCCTCCTTGAGGCGGGCAAGGTCGCATCCGCTCAAATCCAGTGAACCAGCGTCCGCCTGATCTTCAAAAAGGATCCCCCATCCGGTTTTTCCATGTTCCGAAGCGGAATCCTCCCGACAGAAAGATAAGACGAGCCACGCTGTCCGGCAGGCGGCGCAGGCGGCTGCGGCTTTCGCCATAACGGCGTTTGTTGAAAAATGGCGACCATCCAGATAATTCAGAAGCACTTCCACCTGTCCGCCGCAAATCATTCCTCCATTTGTTTTTTCCAAATCCGTAAGCGTATATTTCAGACAAACGGAGCGCCCGGAAGAAAATACGTCGAGTGCCGCTTTGATCACCCGCGCCTCAAGCGGCCCCCCTCCGACAGTTCCCCTCGTTTCTCCGCTCAGAAAAACAGCCATGGCGGCTCCTGCTTCCCGAGGCGCTGATCCCGACCGGGAAACCACCATCGCCAAAACGGTTGACTCAAGATTTGAAAGCCTTTCGGCAATCATCCGGTAAAATCCATTCTCCATTGAAAACCTGCTCATCCTGTGCTATTTTTCCATACACGAAAACTATAGCAAAACATCGGTCTGAAGTCACGGATTGTTCATGAGAGGAGTCAGCCAACTTGTTTAACCACATTCCCGAAATCGGCAAGACCTTTGTAAGACCGGACGCGGCAGGCAAATCCAAAGGCACGGAAAAATACGCGGCGGATTATTATGGCGATCAGCTGGTCTGGGCCGGCGTTCGCCGGGCCGGGATTGCTTGCGGCCGCATCCGAAATGTGGACACTTCGGCTGCTCAAAGCCTTCCCGGAGTGGTTGCCGTTCTGACAGCGAAGGACGTGCCCGGAACCAATCGCCAGGGAATCGTCCACAAGGATCAACCGGTTCTGGCCGAAGATAAAGTTCGCTATTCCGGGGACGCTGTCGCTCTGGTTCTGGCCGACGATCGTGCAACGCTGGACAAGGCTCTTGCCCTCCTCAAAGTGGATATCGAACCTCTGCCCGCTGTATTTACTCATGAAGAAGCGCTCAAACCCGGCGCACCCGTTATCCATGAAAGCCATCCCGGAGGCAATATTTTGCTTCAGGCCCAAATCCGGCAAGGGAATGCGGTTCAGGCCCTTGCCGATTGCGATGTTCTGATTGAGGAATCCTTCGATGTTCCGATGCAGGCCCATGCTTTTCTGGAGACGGAAAATGGCCTGGCCTGGCAGGAACCGGATGGCCGGATTGTTCTGATCTGCTCCACGCAGGCGCCTTTTCGTGACCGGTGGGAAATTGGACACGCCCTGGGGATCCCCATGGACAAGCTGCGTGTGTCCAGCCCTTATCTGGGCGGCGCTTTCGGCGGCAAGGACGGCGCAACCGTTCAGTGTTTTCTCGCTTTGGCCGCCATGCACGCACAAGGTCGCCCGGTGAAAATGACATGGAGCCGGGAAGAAAATTTTGCGGCGGGCTACAAACGTCATGCCGCGCACATGGAATATCGTTTAGGCGCCAAAGCCGACGGAACGCTCCAAGCACTGCACTGCAAATTATTTTATAATACGGGAGCTTATGCACATTTGGGCGGTGAGGTCATGGCCCTGGGAATGGAACATGCCGGAGGGCCTTACCGTATTTTGCATACGCTTGTCGAAGGCTGGTGCGTTTATACCAACCAGCCCATCGCCGGAGCCATGAGGGGTTTCGGAGTGGCCCAGGTGAGTTTTGCCGCGGAGCGGATGATGGATCTTCTGGCGGCAAAGCTCAATATGGACCCTCTTGACTTACGCCAAAAAAATGCCCTGCGACGGGGAGACCAAAACACCTCCGGTGTCACAATGACCCAGTCCACCGGCATTGACGCCTGTCTGGCCGAGCTTCAGGCATCACCTCTGTGGCAAAACCGCAGTCAATGGAAAGAACAAGCCTCTCTTTTTAAAAGAAGAGGGGTGGGGGTCTCTGCCGTTTTTAACGCGATCGGATATGGCAGGGGACTGCCCGATTCAGCCATCGCTAAAATCGAGCTGACTCAGGAAGGAAATATCCGGGTATACAATGGTGTCACGGACATGGGCCAGGGCAACGCCACCGCCTTTGTACAGATTGCCGGACAGATTCTATGCCAGGAAAACAACCGGTTCGAGTTGATCCAACCGGACACGGATCGCACACTGCCATCAGGATCTTCATCGGCCAGCCGCACCACCTACACATACGGCAACGCCCTGATCAAGGCGGCGGAGGATCTCCGGCGTAAAATCATCGGCCGGGCATCCCTGATCCTGCTCGCCGACACCCTGGATGGTCTGGAACTTCTGCCCGGTCGGGTGCGCGACATGCAATCCGGACGGGAAATCCCCCTGGAGATGATTGCTTCCATCATGCCCCCGGAAGACCGAATTTGCACCAGCCAGTTTCTCATGCCTGTTGTTCGCGACAAAATGAACACGGGCAAAGAATTTGTTATCGGTTTTCCCCATCTTTTATTTTCCTATGCCGCCCATCTTGCCGCTATTGAAGTGGACGAACTGACCGGCGCCATTGAAGTCAAGGAATACGACGCGAAAACGGAAGCCGGACATGTGCTGAATCCGCACACCTTCACACAGCAGGTACATGGCGCCATCGCTCAGGGAATCGGCTATGCCCTTTTTGAAGAAATCGTCACCAAAGACGGTCGTCTGATGACGCCGGATTTCACCACCTATCACATCCCCTGCGCCCCGGATGTTCCGGAAATGAGATCACAAATCATAGAAACCTGGGAACCGTCGGGACCTTACGGCATGAAGGGCGTTGGAGAAGTTGGTTCCAACGGCCCTCTTCCGGCAATTGCCAATGCCCTCGCCGATGCTTGTGGCGTTCAGATGACCTGTTCCCCTCTGTCTCCGGAACGTGTCCTCCTGGCTTTGGCGCAAATGAAAAAGCAGGAGAACCCCCGGCAATGAAGATCCAGTTCATCCTCAATGGAGAAGAAATTCATCTCGATGTTGCAGCGGACCGCCGCGTTGTAGATCTTCTTCGGGAAGATCTGGGCTTCACAGGAACCAAAGAGGGATGCGGAGCCGGAGAATGCGGAGCCTGTTCCATTCTGGTAAACGGAGAGCATCGCCTGTCCTGCCTGATGGTGGCGGCGCAACTCGCCGGGGCGGAGATTGTAACCATCGAAGGCCTTTCCGGAGAAAAGGGATTTCACCCGCTTCAGGAAGCCTTTATCCGCGAGGGAGCGGTGCAATGCGGATTCTGCACGCCGGGAATGATTATCGCGGCCGAAGCGCTTCTGAAATCCAATCCCAATCCGACCAGGGAAGAAATTCGTTCAGGACTTTCCGGAAATCTCTGCCGCTGTACCGGGTATCAGAAGATTGTGGATGCCGTATCCGAGGCGTCGCGCATCGGGAAGAAGACAACATGAAAAACGTATGGCTGCCTCAAAATTTAACACAACTCTGGGCCTGCCTGGATAACGAACCGGATGCGCGTTTTTTTGCAGGCGGCACGGATCTGCTGGTTCAAATGCGCTCGCGGAAAGTGGAGGCGGCCGCTTGGATAGGCCTCGAAAAGATCAATGAAATCAAAGGAATTGACGAAGACAAGGGATCAATCCGCATCGGCGCCTGTGTAACCCATGCACAACTGCTTCGTCACCCCCTGATTGCCGGGAAACTCTCCCTTCTGCACAAGGCGATTGCCACCCTGGGATCGCCACCCATCCGTACAATGGGAACGATCGGGGGAAATATCTGCACAGCTTCTCCGGCGGGAGATACACTGCCTCCTCTCTACGTTCTGCAGGCGGAGGTGGAAATCTTCTCATTCAAGGGAACCCAAAGGCTGCCCATCAGGGATTTCATTTCCGGCCCGGGACGAACCAAGCTGCAACAAGGTGAAATTCTTGCGGCAATTCACATCAAACCGTCTTCGGGAACCGACCTTCATCATTTTGAAAAAGTGGGGCAGCGAAAGTCCATGTGCTGCGCCATTGCCAGTTTTGCCGCCTTATGGTCTCTTTCCTCATCCGGAAGAATCGAGAAAGCCCGTCTGGCCTGGGGAAGCGTAGGACCGACGATTGTCATGGATCAGGACATTGAAGGTTTTCTGATCGGGAAGAAACTGACCCGGGAAACCCTCGACAGGGCCGCCCAACTTGTTGAGCAGCGGGTTGCCCCCATTGATGATGTCCGGGCATCCGCGGATTACCGCAGAAAAGTATCGGGGCATTTACTCTTGCGTCTTCTCCATTTCACGCAAGGTTGCGCCCGCAGACATATTCGGGATAAGGGTGTAGCAGATCCACCGATAGGATAAGTAAAGAAAATCAGGAGGTTCAGCATGGCGTATCCATCCAAGGGTGATTTAAAAAACATACCGACGGTAGAAAAAAAAGTCTCTGATTTAAAAAAGAAAAAACCGGATGAGCGCAAAACCGCGTATGACGATCCAACGGATTATCTATGGGTGCTGGACGTAGAGCCGACGGTTGATTTTTACATGAACGCTTTGCAAAGCGATAAGGATGACGAAGGAAACAAAGCGTTAAACAAGCTGAAAATTTCGCATAAACGAATAGAGCCCAACAAATACCTTTTTCCAAAAATGCCGGACATCCACGATGTCCAACAGGCGGCTATTGGAGACTGCTGGTTTCTAGCGGCGATTACCTCCATTCTTGCCGTTCCCGGCGGGCCGGAATATCTGCGATCCATTATTGATGATGATGGCAAGGATTGGATGACAGTTCGTCTCTACGACAGAGCCTTGAATCCCTTGACCAAAACACTTGAATTTCGGCCCCGGTACATCCGAATGAAAAGAACGATCGTTGAAACAACATCGAAAGAAACCATCCATTCCAGATCCAAGGACGGCCTCTGGGTGTGCGCGCTGGAAAAGGCCATGACCGCGTTCAACCACACGAACCTTCTAGCCGATGATAAAGACCCCGGTTATTATGAAGCCTTTCAGCCTCACGACGCCACATACCTGAATCTTTCCGGAGGCCTGTCACACCGGGCTCTGGAACTTTTTTTCGGAGTATCCTTCCAGGCAACGGACATACCCAAAGAAATCGAAAAAAATTATGATTATTATTACCTGTTCAATTTGCTTATGTCACCGAAAGTTCCTAAATCGGGCAATCCTCAACAACTGATCGCCAATCCGCCTGCGCCCACCGGGGGAATCGTCAACAGACCGATCCTGAACACCATCGAATTTGAAAGGTTTTACAAGGAAACCGATGAAAACAGCCTTGTTTTATATGGAGATTTTGAAGATGCCCACACCAATCATTATCTCCTGAAAGACGGGAAGGAAATTGAAGTGAGAGGGGCATTGCGACAGGAGGATTTTGTCCAGTTTATTATTTACGAACTGGGTATCCGGGATATCGGCGTCAAGGAAAACATTTTAAAATGGGTATCGGAAAGATCCATATTTCCGGGGAAAAGGGGTACGGCGAAATATACCGCAAAGCAAATTGATTTTTTTCAAGCGGTCGCGAAGCAGCTTTCAGAAAGTCCCGTATGCATGGCAACTCAAACATACATAGCCCGGTCATCCTCGGGAAAGGGGCATAGCGGCGGCGAACATATGAGCAAAGGACTGGCCGGCGGCCATGCCTATGCCGTTATGGAAGCCTTGATTGCCAATGGCGAATATTATCTTTTAGTGGCGAATCCCTGGGGACAATACGGAAGAATTTACAAGGAAATTCTGGATAAAGATGCGAGAGTAAAGGCCGACGCCGCCGAGAAGGAAGGATATTTCTGGTTGGATCTTTTCGACCTGACCAAGCGGGCGAGAAATGTTTGTTATGCCTCCGGAACCGCGGCGACGGAAATCATGAATAAAATCAAAACCGCAACGAAATCCACCCAGACCGGTATAGAAAATTATCCGTCCGTGGAAGGTCTCCCGATTCCGGACATGGGCAATCCCTATGCCGCCTGTCCGGAATACGCCTACCATACCGGCAACTCTTATCTTGGCGCAGCCAATCTCATCCAACTGAAAAAGAAACTGACCGCTATCGGCTCCACTTCGAAAATGGATTATATTTCAAGGAAATACGGCAATAATGAATTTGACCGATCCATTCCGCTCAAGAACATGAAAGAGTATATGGGCAATGTTTTGCTTTTCATCGCAGAAATGAACAAGGAGATTCACCAAAAGCGAATGACCACGGTAGAAACCAATAAAAAGGACAACAAAAAGCCGAGAAACGACCGAAATTTCTTTTTACTCGAAAATGTTGATCTGCGCAAAATTCAACCGTCTCGACAAAATGTTCTTCAGCTCAAAGAATGGAAAGACGCCAGTTATGTTTCAATCGTCGCCTCCCGAAAACGCATTGTCCCCGTGGATAAAGCGGTTGAGGAATACATCAAAGCGAGAGAAGAAAGTCAGAAAGACTTAAAAAATAAATACTACAATCTTTTCGATACCCTGGGAGCCTTATGGGAACAAACGCGCCATTATTTGAACAACTATCCCGACTCCGACCGAAGACTGGGAACGGGAGCGCTCGAATATCTGATTATTCTCGAAATTTTGCGGCTCCTGGAACTTGTCTGCCTCATGAAAATGGACATTCCGTCCCTTTCCGTGATCAAAGGCAAAGGCGACGGCATCCAGTACCTGAAAAGCATTGACGATAAAATCTTTGAACGCGCATCCATTCCCGGCATGATTTCCAATCTTTACCGGAAAAAAGCGCAGTTAAAGATCCTTAAGTGAACGAAAGCATCCGGCGAACTTTTTCCAGCTCTTGCGGACTGTCCACTTCCACGGAATCGCGTGAAGTCACAACCGCCTTGATTTTATAACCATATTCGAGCACACGCAGTTGTTCCAGGGCTTCAAGCTTTTCGAGTTTACCCTCCGGCAAATTCGTAAATACGTCCAGAAAATCACGGCGATAGGCATAAATGCCATGATGTTTGAAATAGTCGGCTTTCACGGATCCGTCCCGCACAAAGGGAATGGTCGCCCGTGAAAAATAGAGAGCAAAATTCCGATGATCCAGAACTACCTTGACGGCATGTGGATGGGTAATTTCCTCATCCAGAACGATTTTGTAAATCAGTGTGGACATCGGCAGGGATGGGTCCTGCAGAAGGGGGCCAATGACTTCATCCACCTGCTCCGGTGCGAAAATCGGCTGATCTCCCTGAATATTGACAACAATGGCATCCGGAGCAAGATCAAAAAACCGCACCGCTTCAGCGATCCGGTCCGTGCCGGAGCGGTGCGTTGCGGCCGTCATCACGGCGTTTCCTCCAAATTTTTTTACCGCGTCGAAGATTCGCCGGTCATCCGTGGCCACCGCCACATAGGGCAGAGCCGCGGCCCTGGCCGCACGCTCATAGACATGCTGAATCATCGGCTTTCCACAAAGATCAGCAAGCGGCTTCCCGGGAAACCGGCTGGAGTCATAGCGGGCGGGAATAATGCAAACCGTATCTCTTTTCATTAACAGATCCTCTGTCACCGGCAAAAATCATCTTAAAGAAGCCTGGAAGCCACTTCAATGGCTTTCAGGATGGTGTCAAGCCGCTCCTTGCTCATTTTGACCGGGATGCCCATCACCAGCGTTCGCCCCAGAATGTCTTCCGCAAACGGAATGCTCTTTCGCGAGTAGGCGACTTTGCCCTTGTTGGCTTTGTCATGAAACGGGTACTTCCTGGAACAGGCAGTTGAAAAAGCCAGAAAATGCTCCCAGTTCGGAACATAATGCCACTTGTTGCCTTTATAACAAGTGGTGTCCACCCCCCCTTCGGAAAGCAGTTTTTGGAATTTGAGCGCCGTTTTTTCATCCGGCAGATTAAAAGCCAGGAAAGTAGCGGAATCACCTTCCGGGTCTGGCAGGGTACGGAAGCCTACACTCGGAACCTGCGCCAGAGCGTTTTTGATCATCCGTTTGTTTTTATTCTGTTCGGCAATGATATAGTCCAGTTTGCGCAGTTGCGCCAGACCCAGCGCTCCCTGCAGTTCATTCATCCGGTAATTGAATCCCAGAATCGTTCGGCCTTCCTGTGCGCGGCTGACCTTGGGATTATGATCATGCCCATGATCGGAATACCATTCCGATCGAAGATATCGTTTCTTGTTGTTGGTGATGATCAGGCCGCCTTCGCCGGTCGTCACGGTTTTGTAATAATCGAAGCTGAAGATCCCCATGTCTCCCAGACCACCCAGCTTCTTGCCCTTGAAGCTTGCGCCACATCCCTGAGCGTTGTCTTCCAGTACCAGCAGCTTGTTCTTGCGGGCGATCTTGAGAATCTTGTCAATTCTTGCCGACGAGCCACACATATGCACGGGAATGACCGCCTTCGTGTATTTGCTCATCTTCTTTTCGATTTCGTTGGGATCAAAGTTGAGCGTGTCGTCAATGTCACACATGACGGGAATCGCACCCACTTCCAGCACGGCTTCATACGTCGCCAAAAAGGTAAAGGCGGGCACCAGCACCTCATCCCCTGGGCCGACGTCCATCGCCGTCAGGGCCACTTTGAGCGCCGAAGAGCCGGAGGTGACGCCCAGCGCGTACTTCACGCCGCAATAGTTGCAGAATTCCTCTTCAAACTGGCGGACTTTAAAAACCCCTTTTCTTTCCTTGTCAAACCCATAGCGCATCAATACGCCCGTTTCCAGCACCTCCATGATTTCCTTGATTTCTTCCTGACCGATCAGTTCAGCTCCTGCCATGATTATGTCCTTCCTTTCTAAAAAGCTTCCGCGTATATCGCGATCATGTCCTCTTTGGTTATTTTGCGTGGATTGTTTTCCAGAGGTCGGGCCACGGTTGCCGCCACATCGGCCAGCGCCGGGAAGTCTTCTTCCTTCACGCCGAAATCTTTCATTTTCGAGGTAATGCCGCAATCCTCAATTAACGCCTCCACCGCGTCCACGGCCAGATAAGCGACTTCGCGGACAGGTAAGCCGTCCGTGCATTCTCCCATCGCCTCCGCAACATCCGCGAATTTCTCCAGAGCGCCCGGCAAATTATAGGTCATCACCGGCGCAAGCAAAATCGTATTAGCCAGACCGTGCCCAACACCAAATCCGCCGCCCAACGGATAGGAGAGAGAATGAACGGCCGTTACTCCCGCGTTGGCCAAGCCAATGCCCGCATATAGACTCCCCAGCAGCATATTTTCTCGCGCGGAAATGTCGCCTCCGTTATGAACACACGTTCGCAGATTTGCTGAAATTAACGATATGGCCTGAAGAGAAAACATCTCGCTCATCGGCGATGCGTTGATCGAAGTATAAGATTCAATCGCATGGCACAGAGCATCCAGACCGGTCTGCGCCGTGACTGCCGGCGGAAGCGACACCGTCAGTTCCGGATCCAGAAGCGCCAATTCCGGGTACAGATAGGGGCTGTTTATGCCTTCCTTCTTTTTCAGATTCTTCCGGATGAACACGGCGGTAAAGGTCACTTCACTTCCGGTTCCCGCCGTAGTGGGAATCATGATCTTGGGCAACCCGGCTTTGGGAACTTTATTCAATCCCAAGTAATCTGTTGCGGAACCTTTGTTGGCGGCAAGAACGGCAATCGCTTTGGCGGTATCCATCACCGAACCTCCGCCGATGCCGACAACAATATCACACTGATTCTTTACGGCGATCCTTGCGCCTTCATCCGCGTGTTCAATTGGCGGTTCCGGTTCCACCTTGTCATAAACCGTATGCTTAATCCCTTCAGAAGCCAATATCTCCGCGATTCTCTCCTGAAGACCCCTTTGGGCAAGATTCTGATCCATCACAATCAACGGATGACTTGCCCGTTGCTCCCGAATCTGTGCGCCCAACATCGAAATCGATCCTTTGCCGAAAACAATTTTTTTAGCGCCGGTATGCGAAAATGTTTTTATCATGGTTTTTATATCTTTCCTCCCCCCTAAAATATTACTAATAATATTTCCGTAGCACAAACAAGTGCCGAAAGAAATTCTTTTATCGAATAATCATTCCCCATGGAATTCAAGGATGTCGCTTTTCCATACAGCATTTGTCCATTTTTTCTGGTGGAATCATTGGGTAATTGCCCGTGTAACAGGCCAGGCAGAAGCAGTCCTTCGGCAAACCGGTCGCGCGGACCATCCCGTCCACGGTTAAATAATGCAGGAAATCCAGGCCAATAAAATCAGCAATCGCTTTTTCATGATCCATTTTGGCGGCAATCAGTTCTCCCTTGGAGGAAAAATCAATGCCGTACGGACAGGGAAACCTTGTCGGCGGACAGCTGATCACCATGTGCAGTTCCTTGATCCCGATGGCCTGAAGGTGTTTCACGCGATTTTTGCTGGTGGTGCCGCGAACGATAGAATCTTCAACAATCAGAACTTTTTTCCCTTCCAGAAGCGGCTTGACCGGATTGAGCTTAACGCGGACGGCAAAGTCGCGCATCGGCTGGGTCGGCTGAATAAACGTGCGCCCAACGTAATGATTCCGGATCATGCCCATCTCAAAGGGAATCCCGCTTTCTTCCGCGTAGCCGATCGCGGCGTAATTTCCGGAATCCGGAAACGGCATGACCAGATCAACATCGGGACGGTATTCCCGGGCCAGTTCATGTCCCAGGCGCTTGCGGCAAAGGTAAACATTCTGCCCGAAAATCTGGCTGTCCGGACGGGCAAAGTAAATCAGCTCGAAAATGCAGTGGCAGTGCTTCATGACGGGAAACGGATTCAGGCTTTTACAGCCTTCAGCGTCGATAATCAAAACTTCACCGGGTTCAATGTCACGAACATAGTCAGCGCCAACCAGATCAAACGCACAGGTTTCGGAAGCCACCACCCAGCCACCGTTTTGCTTTCCCAGCGCCAGAGGTCGGAAGCCCCTGGGATCACGGGCCGCGATGATTTTATCGCGTGTCAGCATGACCAGACTGTACGCCCCCTCCACCTGCTGCAGGGCGATCGCCAGGGCTTTTTCCAATCCCCTCTTCAGATGAGGCGCCATTAAATGGATGATAACTTCACTGTCCATGGTGGACTGAAAGATGGATCCCCGGTTTTCCAGCTCGGATCGCAGGGATAAGGCGTTCACAATGTTGCCGTTGTGCGCCAGAGCATAATATTCATCACCGACATGCGCCAGAAAAGGCTGTGCGTTGGATATCGTAGATGAGCCGGTTGTGGAATAACGAACATGACCAATCGCCAGGGAACCGGGTAGATTTTGCAAAATGGATTCCTTAAAGACCGTCGAGGCCAATCCCATCCCCTTATGTTCGGAAACGTTGCAACCGTCGGAAGCGACGATGCCCGCTGATTCCTGGCCACGGTGCTGCAGGGCGAAAAGACCAAAGTAGGTTACCCGCGCCGCTTCTTCGTGTCCATAAATGGCAAATACGCCGCATTCTTCACGGGGGTGACCGGAGGGGCTTTGGATGTGATCCGGTAAGGTCATTTCTGATAGTACTCCTGCAGGGAGCAGACGCCCCAGTCTTTTTCATTCATGGCCTTTGCCGCTTCACTTAAGGCGCGCGCGCCGGCCAGGGTTGTCGTATAAAGAACGTTGTAGGTCAGAGCTCCGCGCCGGATATGGTAGGCATCCCGCGACGACTTGCGTCCGAAGCTGGTATTGATGACCATGTGAATGTCGCCATTTTTGATGGAATCGACAATATGAGGCCTTCCTTCGCTGACCTTGTGAACAACCTTCGCGTCAATTCCGAAGCGCTGCAAATGCCGGGCCGTTCCGGCCGTCGCCGTAATATTGTAGCCCAGTGTCGCAAAAGACCGCGCGACATCGACGATTCCATCTTTGTGATTGTCGTGAACGCTGATAAAGACCGTCCCCGACTTCGGCCATTTGAACCCCGCGGCCATCTGCGATTTGGCAAAGGCCAGGCCGAAGGATTGATCGATGCCCATGACTTCGCCGGTGGACTTCATTTCCGGTCCCAACAAAATGTCCACTTCCGGGAAACGGTTAAAGGGAAAAACCGCTTCCTTGACACAGACATGTTTGGGGATGATCGTCTTTGTGAAGCCAAGCTCCCGGAGACTTTTTCCCAGCATGACCTTGGTGGCCAGCTTCGCCAGCGGAACACCGATGGCCTTGCTGACAAACGGCACGGTGCGCGAGGCGCGGGGATTGACTTCCAGAACATATAAGGTCCCGTCTTTCATGGCGTACTGGATATTCATCAGGCCGACCACGTTCAGTTCGCGGGCCAGCATTTTCGTCTGCTTTTCAATCAAATCCAGCATGGGGGCGGAAATGCTCAAAGACGGCAGAATGCAGGCGCTGTCGCCGGAATGAATGCCCGCTTCTTCGATATGTTCCATCACGCCGGCCACCACCGTCGTCGTTCCGTCGCTGATGGCGTCCACATCCACTTCCACCGCATCTTCCAGAAACTTGTCGATCAGAATCGGATGCCCCGGCGAAACGAGCAGGGCCTTGGCCATAAACAACTTGAGCGTTTCGGGGTCATAAACGATTTCCATCGAGCGGCCGCCCAGAACATAGGAGGGACGCACCAGCACCGGATAGCCAATGCGGGACGCGGCAACAAGCGCCTTTTCCACATCCAGCGCCGTGTCGTTGTCCGGCTGGTTCAGGTTCAGCTTGTGGACAATTTCCTGAAACCGGTCGCGGTTTTCCGCCCGGTCAATGGCGTCAGGCGATGTGCCGATAATGGGAGCGCCGGCCGCTTCCAGGCCGCGCGCCAGATTCAGCGGCGTTTGGCCGCCGAATTGGACGATGACGCCGTCCGGTTTTTCCGTTTCGATGATGTGCAGCACATCTTCAAGCGTCACCGGCTCAAAGAAAAGCTTGTCCGATGTGTCATAATCGGTGCTGACCGTTTCCGGGTTGGAATTGATCATGATGCTTTCGACGCCTTCTTCTCGCAGGGCAAAAGAAGCGTGAACACAGCAGTAATCGAATTCAATGCCCTGACCGATGCGGTTGGGTCCGCCGCCGATAATCGCCACCTTCTTTCCGGCGGAAGGCCGGGCTTCATTTTCCGTTTCGTACGTCGAATAATAATAGGGCGTGTAGGCTTCAAATTCCGCCGCGCAGGTATCCACCAGTTTATAAACCGGGAAAATATTTTCCTTTTTCCGCCAGTCGCGAATGTCCTGTTCCGTTTTCTTCCACAGGGCTCCCAGCATTCGGTCCGAAAAGCCCATTTGCTTGGCGGCGCGCAAGATTTCAGTGGAAGGCGGAGCGCTTTTCAATTCCTCTTCCGCATCCAGGATATCCTGTACCTGATGCAGAAACCAGGGATCGACTTTTGTGAGGTCGTAAAGATCACCAATCGTCATCCCGTCTTTCAGCGCCTCGGCGATATAAAAGAGCCGCAGGGAGTTGGGCTTGATCAGTTTGCTTTTGAGGAGGGACTTTCTTTCCTGTACATCAGCGGGAAGAGTCTGGCCAAAACCGAACCGGCCGATTTCCAGCGAGCGGACAGCCTTTTGCAGCGATTCCTTAAACGTGCGGCCGATGGACATCGTTTCGCCCACGGATTTCATGGAGGTGGTCAGGAAATCTTCCGTCTCCGGGAATTTTTCAAACGTCCAGCGCGGTATTTTTGTTACCACATAATCAATGGTGGGTTCAAACGACGCCATGGTTTCACGCGTGATGTCATTGGGAATTTCATCCAGCGTGTAGCCCACAGCAAGCTTTGCGGCGATTTTGGCAATGGGGAATCCCGTGGCTTTGGACGCCAGCGCCGACGAACGCGACACTCGGGGATTCATTTCCACCACAATCATCTCGCCAGTTTGCGGATGAATGGCAAACTGGACGTTGGAGCCGCCCGTTTCTACGCCGATTTCGCGCATGATGGCGATGGCGGCATCCCGCATGTCCTGATATTCACGATCCGTAAGCGTCTGCGCCGGGGCGACGGTAATCGATTCTCCGGTATGCACGCCCATCGCGTCGAAATTCTCAATGGAACAGATGATGACGACGTTGTCGGCCCTGTCGCGCATGACTTCCAGCTCGTATTCTTTCCAGCCGAGGACGGATTGTTCAATCATGACTTCGGAGATCATACTGGCGTCGAGTCCGGCTTTGGCGATTTCCATCAGTTCCTCGCGGTTGTAAGCCACGCCGCTGCCGGTGCCGCCCAGCGTGAAGGACGCCCGGATGATGATCGGAAAACCGATATCATCGGCAATTTTCAGCACTTCATTCATGTTGCGGGCAAACCCGCTTTTGGGCATCTTGAGGCCGATTTTTTCGATGGCATATCTGAATTTTTCGCGGTCTTCCGCTTTGTGAATGACGGGAAGCGATGCGCCGATCATCTCCACGCCGTATTCGTCGAGCACGCCGGATTCCGCGAGCGCCACGGCGGTGTTGAGGCCGGTCTGACCGCCCAGGGTCGGCAATAGGGCGTTCGGGCGTTCACGGGCGATCACTCTGGCGACCGCTTCGGGGGTGATCGGCTCCACATACGTACGGTTGGCCATTTCCGGATCGGTCATAATGGTCGCGGGATTGGAGTTGATCAGAACCACTTCGTAGCCTTCTTCGCGCAGCGCCTTCACCGCCTGGGTACCGGAATAGTCGAATTCACAGGCCTGGCTGATAATGATCGGTCCGGATCCGATGAGCAGAATTTTTTGAATGTCGTTTCGTTTCGGCACGTCTTACCTTTGCTTTTTCATGGCGCTAACAAACTGAGAAAATAAATATTCTGTGTCGTGCGGCCCCGGCGCGGCTTCCGGGTGGTACTGAACGCTCATAATCCCGGCCAGTTTCATTCCCTCGGAGGTTGCGTCGTTTAAATTTGTGAAAGAGGTATCCGCTTTACCTTCCACCGAGGCCGGCACCACGACAAAGCCATGATTCTGGGATGTGATTTCAACCCGTCCCGTTTCCAGATTCTTGACGGGCTGATTTATGCCGTGATGGCCAAACTTCAGTTTTTCCGTGGAACCGCCGATGGCCTGGCCGATGATCTGATGCCCCAGGCAGATGCCGAAAACCGGCGTCTTTCCGATAACTTCACGGGCGGCGTTCACCAGGGCGGGAAGGGCGGACGGATCGCCGGGGCCGTTGGAAAGCAATACGCCGTCTGGTTGATAGGAAAGAATCTCCGGGCCTGTGGTCGTGGACGGTACGACAACCACTTCACACCCGTTCTTTTCCAGAAGCCTCAGGATGTTGTATTTGACGCCGCAGTCGAGAACCACCACCCTTGGTTGATTAATCGGTTTTTCCGCGGGAATATTCCCTTTGGCCGGCGCGCCGTTATGCCACCAATAAGGTTTCCGGCAGGAAACTTCACACACCAGATCCCTTCCGACAAGCCCCGGATACGCCTGAACTCTGGCGAGCAGTTCCTCGACGCTTGAGGATTGCGTAGAAATCATTCCCTTCATCGAGCCGGACAAACGCAGCCGGCGCGTCAGAGCGCGGGTATCGATGCCCTCCAGTCCGATTTTCCCTGAATCTTCCAAAAAGGCTTTGAGGCTTTTGCTCATCCTCCAATTGCTGGGATGGGATTGATATTCCCTGACGATGAACCCTTCCAGATAGATACCCGCCGATTCCATATCCTCGTCGTTCACGCCGGTGTTGCCCACCAGCGGATAGGTCATGGCGACAATCTGACCTTTGTAGGAAGGATCCGTAATCACTTCCTGATAGCCAGTCATGCCCGTATTGAAAACCACTTCGCCCATGGTCTCACCGGAACCCGCAAAAACAGTTCCTTCAAAAACGCTTCCGTCTTCGAGGACAAGACGGGCCGGACGATTTTTCTTCAAAAGGGGCATGATGGCTACCTCTCCAATGGACAATCCGGAAGATAAAGGAACCTTAACAAATGAACAGCATTTCCCAGAACTTCGGCAAAGGCCACCTTTCATCATCCACCAGATTTTCCAGCGCGTCAACGGACTCTCTCAGTTCATCCATTTTCGGTTTGACTTTAAGGCAAAGGGTTTCCGCTTTCTTTGCTTCATCCGTTATCAAAGCCGCTGCTTCACACCGGGCCAGAATCTCTTTGTGAACCGCGTAAATCTGATTGATCAGATCAAGGATTTTCTTCAATAATTCCATCTCCGAAGAAACGACAGCCGCGCTGCCGAGAGCCTCTTTTGCGGCAATCATTGCCTGGGCCAGGGTCATCTGGTAAGCAAGGGCCGCCGGAAGCACCGAAGTCATGCAGATATTCCCCAGGCATTTGACTTCGATCTCCAAATCCTTGATGTATTTTTCCAGGTAAATCACGTAACGGGAATGCAGTTCCACCTTGGAAAAAACCTGATACTTTTCAAAAAGAGTCAACGCCCCGTCCGTCATCAACGCTTTGAGGGCCGCCGGCGTGGTTTTGAAATTCGGAAGCCCTCTTTTGCCGGCCTCCACTTCCCATTCCCGGCTATAGTTGTCCCCATTGAACAAAATGGGTTGAATGTCTTTGATTTCTCTTTTCAATACTTCAAAAACCGCTTGATTGATGTTTTTCGTTTCGCGGGCCCGAATCTTTTCCGCGAGATAATCCAGGCTTTCCGCCACAATCGTATTGATCACGGCTGCCGGGAACGAAATCGATTGAGAAGATCCCACCGCGCGAAACTCAAATTTGTTCCCGGTAAAGGCAAAAGGCGATGTGCGGTTGCGGTCGGTATTGTCCTTGCTTACCTGGGGAAGCGATGCAATTCCCAGATCAATAATTTCCGCATTGGTCGCCTTGGTCACCGTTCCTTTTTCGATGTTGCTTAAAATCTGCGTCAGCTGCTCTCCAAGGAAGACGGAAATAATGGCCGGGGGAGCTTCATTGGCCCCAAGCCGGTGGTCGTTTCCATAGGATGCAACGGAAGCCCTCAAAATATCTGCATGTTTATAAACCGCCCGAACCGTGGCAATCAGAAAGACCAGAAACTGAATGTTATCTTGTGGCGTTTTCCCCGGATTCAGCAGGTTGTTGTCGCTGTCATCGGAAAGAGACCAGTTTACATGCTTGCCGGAGCCGTTGATGCGCGCAAACGGCTTTTCATGCAACAAAGCCGCCAGATGGTGTTTCTTGGCGACGGATTTCAGCGTATCCATGACCAGTTGATTGTGATCCACCGCCAGATTGGCCTCCTCATACACCGGGGCAATCTCAAACTGGCTGGGCGCGACCTCGTTATGGCGTGTTTTCGCCGGAACCCCCAGTTTAAAAAGTTCTTCCTCTACATCATGCATATAGGAGGAGATTCTCTCCTTGATACTGCCAAAATACTGGTCTTCCAATTCCTGGCCTTTTGCCGGGGGAGCGCCAACAACCGTTCGCCCACCCAAAACCAGATCCTGACGTTTAAAAAAGTAATCCATGTCAATCAGAAAATACTCCTGCTCCGGTCCCAGATTAGAATAAACCCTTTTGACATTTTTCACACCCAGCAATTTCAGCATATTGACGGCGCTTTTGCTGATGGCCCGGCAGGAACGCAGAAGAGGCGTTTTTTTATCGAGCGCCTCGCCCGTATAGGAAATAAAGGCCGTCGGGATGCACAGCGTTGTGGAAATACCGTTTCTCTTGATAAATGCGGGAGAAGACATATCCCATGCCGTATAGCCACGCGCCTCAAACGTTGCCCGAATGCCGCCGGACGGAAAACTTGACGCATCCGGTTCGCCCTGCACCAGTTGTTTTCCGGAAAAGCGCTCGATCACCGCGCCAGACCCGGCCGGATCGGCAAACGCATCATGTTTTTCCGCGGTGATCCCGGTCATCGGCTGAAACCAGTGAGCGAAATGCGTTGCGCCCTTTTCCAAAGCCCATTCCTTCATGGCATGGGCGACAATGCTGGCCGTTTCCGCATCCAGGATTTTATCTTCCGTCATCGCTTCCATCAACTTCCGGAAAGTATCCTTGGGAAGCTTTTCCTTCATCACCTGCTGATTGAACGTGTCTTCCCCAAAATACTCGGAAACAGGAACAAATTTTTCTTTTTCAACGACATATTGTCTTTCGGCCGCAAGAGTTGGTTTTGTCTTTTTCATCTTCTCATCCTTGATCAATCGTTAAGTTTATGATTCCAAAGGCGCGTTTTCTGAAAGTTCCCAGACGCCCGTTGGACAGGCGCCGGCACAGAAACCACAGCCAATGCAGCGTAAATCGTCAACCGCGTATGCAAAACTTCCATCTGAAGTCGCCGTGCGGAATATGGCTTTCTGCGGACAGATTTCCTCACAAAGACCGCAATCCCTGCAGGCCCCGCAAGAAGCGCATGAGGAAGCACAGGCCGCCGTATCCGCGGGATTTTCAATACGGGGATCAAAATATTCCAGTTTGACCCGTTCAAAGCTTATCATCGGCAGCTTGTCATAAACCTCCGCCTCGCCTCTCAAAAGGCCATCAATGGTTCTTGCCGCAATGCGGCCGGCGCCGATGGCCTCGGTAATCAAACCCGGTTTCACCACATCCCCCACCGCATAAACCTGAGGATCGCTCGTGGCGAATGTTTCATCCACGACGACAAACCCTTTTTCCGTTTTGATCTCTTCGGGCAAAAAGGACAGGTCAGGAACATCCCCCACCGCGACAATCACCTGATCCGCAGCAAGAAATTCGCCGCTGGTCAATTCAACTCCCTTATCGGACACAGAGCGGGTGAAGCACGGCCAGAGAAATTTTGCGCCCGCTCTTTCAGCCAGTTTCCGTTCTTTTCCAAACGATGCCGGTTCCTGCACATCGATTAAGGTGATGCTTTCCGCGCCAAGCCTTGCCGCCTCCGTTGCCACATCACACCCGACATTTCCTGCGCCAATAATCACCACGGATTTGCCGACTCTCCCGCGGTCCAGCTTGCTTTCCCGCAGGAAATCGGATGCGGAAACCGCATGCTCCATTCCGGGAACGGAAATCATTCTGGCCTTTCCGGCGCCGGCTGCCATCACGATAAAATCATGATCTCTTTTCAGTTTTTCAAATTCGTCCCGGGTAAAAGGAGCGCCGGTAAAAATACGCTGGATATTTTCGGTCAGCCGGGCGATTTCATATTCCAGCACATCGCCGGGAATTCGGCTTGCGGGAATAGCTTCGGTAATTTTTCCACCCAGTTGATTTTTGCTTTCAAAAATACTGACGTCATGTCCCTTCAGCCAGAGCTGCCAGGCCACAGAAAGCCCGGCCGCCCCTCCGCCGATGACAGCAACTTTTTTCCCGGTTTGGGGCTGTCGTTTCGGAACCTCCGCTTTGAGGGAGGCCTTGCCCAGCAGCGTAACGTCAACCGGATCAAGGCGAACTCTGTTGCGACTGCAATTCTGCATGCACAAATTGGGACACAGATAACCGCAAACCGTGGCCGGAAGAGGTGTGTACTCCAGCGCCAGATTGACGGCCTCGTCCAATTTTCCTTTCCGGATCAGCTCCCACCTTTTCTGAACGGGAATACCGGTCGGACAAGAGGCCTGACAAGGTGGTAAATATTTGCCATTTTCCCACGAAGGCAAAAAGCGACGCAGAACACCCGTTGTGATGCAACCAATCGGAGAACGATCCAGACTGGACAGATCTCCAATCAGTCCGCCTTTGCCCAGTTCCTGTTCCCAAACCTCTTTGCGGAACTGCGCCACGGAAAGACGCAAAGGACTTGATTTTTCAGACGGTTTGCGAGCGACCAGCAGATGCCACTCCAAGCGGTTTGCCAATTGCTCAAACAGATACCGTTTGCCGATCGATTGAAGGAATATTTTCAGGTTTTGCTGAAGCCACCCCCATTCATCATCCGGAAGACAGGAAATCCATTTTGCGTCTTTTGCGCTATAGACATCCTGTCTGCCGCGGAAATAAATTTTCCCGCCCACCATTCCGACGCAGGGATGATGGCCCAGCACGTTCGGTTCCTGTTCCGCATTCGAGCCGCAGATGACCGCGATGCCGCCAGCCATGAATTCCGCGAAGGAATCACCGACTTTTCCGAACACCCAAAGCTCCGGCGGCTCAAACCGGGGATTGTGTTTCGTCATTGTCATGCCGCGGGCCCCGATGTCGCCGTCAATGTAGACTTTTCCCTGGGCCATCCCGTTGGCCACTCCGTTGGTGGCATTGCCATGAACGATAATTTGCGCCCCGGCATTGAGCCAGCCGACATCATCGGAAGCGGGGCCAAATGCTTCAATCACGGTGTTGGGAAAACCCATCGATCCCAGGCGCTGGCCGGACGTTCCCAGAACGTTTACCTGGACCTTTTCGTTGTGAGCGCGCCACAGTCTCCCACCAATACCATGCTGTCCCAGGGCCGTAACCTCGATGTGACGATAACCTTCCGCCACGGCCTTCTGGATGCGCTCCTCAAGGATACGCGAATCCACACGGGCATCTTTTTCCACACCGTTAATTTTCATTGACTTGATGTTTGCCATATCATTTACCCGCCCGTCCGTTAGAGAACGTATTTGATCTTTAAACGTTCAGCTGCATCCGCATCATTGATTCCCAGAGCGTCCGACATGCCGATTGGCAAAGATGTGGAACGGCCCAGTGGAGCAACAATTTTTTTCAACTCCGTATCAAACGTCAAAAAGACATCCACCAGCCGCTGGGCCACTTTTTCCGGATCCAGGCGGCGGTCCAGACGAGGATCCTGCGAGGTGATACCTTTCGGACAAACGCCGATGTTGCAGACATTGCAACGATCGCTTTCCGAACCCAGACAACCGGCCGCCGCTTGCATGATATACTTGCCGCTCTGAACCCCACTGGCGCCCAGCATGATCAGTGCGGCGGCATTGGCCGCAAGATTGCCGTTTTTCCCGATGCCGCCGCCGGCGAAAATGGGGATTTCGTTTTGTTTTCCCAGCTTTACCAACGTCAGATAAGCATCACGCAAGTTGCTGGCAATGGGATGGCCCATCGAATTCATGGAAACATGGTATGCCGCCCCGGTGCCTCCGTCTTCTCCGTCCATGGCAAGACCGGCCGCATAAGGATTGCGGGTCAGATTATTTAAAACCGCTCCGGCTGTGCTGGTCGCCGAAATTTTCGGGTACACCGGAACTCGAAAACCCCAGGCCATCGACATCGACTGGATCATTTTGGCAACCGCCTCTTCTATCGAATACTTGGTCTGATGGGTTGGAGGACTGGGCAGACTGACCCCCCGCGGCACACCGCGAATCGCGGCAATCAGTTTGTTGACCTTGTACCACATGAGCAACCCGCCGTCTCCCGGCTTGGCCCCCTGGCCATACTTGATTTCAATCGCGCAGGGATCTTCCTTCATCAGGGGCAGATTGTGGATGATTTCGTCCCATCCGAAATATCCGCTGGCAATTTGCAAAATGACATACTTCAGGAAGCGGGATTTAAGCAGGCGCGGAGGACAGCCACCTTCACCCGTGCAGATCCGGACCGGCATGCCCATCTCCTCATTCAGATACGAAACTCCCATCTGCAGCCCTTCCCACATATTCGGAGACAAAGCGCCAAAGGACATGCCCCCGATCATCAGGGGATAGATTTCGCGCACAGGCGGCATCCAGCCGTTTTCCCGGACAACTTGCAGCATCTGTTCCGGTGGAAGAACTCTCCCCAGAAGCGTGCGCAGTTCAAACTCATGACGTCCGGCGTCGAGAGCCGGGTCGGTCAGCATGGAAATACGGATAAATTTGATTCGGTCCAGCACGTTACTTGGATCGTTGCGGCGGCCGCCCCGACGTCTGGCCTCGCCATGGACGTTCACGTGAAAACGCAACTTGTCGATTTCATCCGAGTGGACCGGAAGAATTGCGCCGTTGGGGCAGACCCAAGAACACATGCCACAGCCGACGCAGGCATGCGCCGGATCGGTGCGCTGATCAATGCCGTGAAAGACGGTAAAGAGATTGCCCGGTTTTTCAGAAAGGCCCATCGGCACATTCAAGGTGCGTTTACGATGCACGCCCAGCGTAATCGCCTGCACGGGACATACGGTCGTACAATGGCCGCAAAGCGTGCATTTTTCCTTGCTCCAGCGTATCTGCCAGGGCAAATCTTTCACGCTTAATTTTGAAGGTTCAATGCATCCCACTGGTTCCATTTTTCTATTTCCTGTCTTTCCCGGCGAACGATAACGGTTTCGTATTTCATGGGCTGATCATCCAGATTGATGTCACGCTCGGGAATGGCGGCATCCAGGCCGCACATTTCCGATGAAAACGCAAAAATTCCCGGCCGCCCGCCCACAACGCCCGGACGCAGCTTTTTGGAATCCTGAACCATAAACATGGTTTTGTCCGGCAGACAGCCAATCACGCAGTTTGGCCCGTCAATAATCAAAGGACGGCAGCTTTGTTTTAATTTTTTCAGCCAGTCACCGTCCGGGTGCCGGGCAAGCTCATGATCCGCAAGCGGCGTGATGATATGTTTGTACATTTCCATCCCCATGCCCAACTGCCTGCTCATGTAATGCAAAATATGCGCGAACACTTCCGAATCGGACTGGTAGCCGACATAGCCGGGAAAATTGCGCGACATCAGAAATTCACGGATCGGCACGAAAGCGGTATTTTCGCCATTGGTCATCGTCGCCATCCCCTGGATAAAAAACGGGTGGCAGGCGTAAATATCAATCGAATAGTTCGTATTCTGTCGTCCCTGGCTCAAAATGTTCCGTGCGGTAAGGTCATTACGTTCCAAACCGAGGTAGTCGGCAACCGTCAGGGGATCGCCCACTTCCTTGATCATAATCGTGTCCGGCCAAAAACTGAAGATCAACATGGACTTGTCTTTTTCACCCAACTGCCGGAGCTGCAATTGAATCAGCATCAAACGATGTTGAATTTCCTGCTGACTCAACTCCTCCCAGTCCGCCGGATATTCATAAACCCGAATCACATAATTATCTCTTTTAGGCGTGCCGGGAGGCGCGGGTTTTGTGGGACGGAAAGACAGCTTGTATTTGACCATGAAATCCGCATCAATCATGAAACGATCCAGGGCTTTGATCCCTTCATTGGAAAATATTCCGGAGAGAATCGGCTCATTTTGAAACTTTTCAAACTCACCGCCCAAATCGGTCAAGAGCAATCCCACACCGGACCCGTCATGTCCTTCTTTCATGACATCCAGCGCGCGTATGGCCATCATCGGCGAAAGAGGTTCCTTGGATGTAACTGCAAACAGGCGGCACATATTTTTTATCTCCATTGGATACAGCCGTTTTTTCAGGCTGAAAAAGAGGAATTGCCAGAGTCGTGCCAGAATACAAGCAATTAAAATAACCAATAATATTAAAGTGATGTAAGAAATCTATTCCGGGATGGGCTTTTACAACGACAGAGAAATCACAAATTTGTTCATTTGCTTCATTGAATGACATTTTTGTCTGATCAGAAACCGCAGAACCATTCTAAAATTTGACCATGACGATTCGATTTGGTATGTATAGTGACGTAATCGGAAGAGAGCCATGAATGAGTTAACCATACTGAGTACCTTTGCTGTAGGCTTGGCCGGAGCGCTGATTTTCGGCTATATCGCAACGCGCCTGAAATTATCCCCCATCATCGGCTACCTGGTTGCCGGCATCATGGTCGGACCTTTCACTCCCGGCGTTGTCGTCAACCGGGCCATTGCCGAACAATTTGCTGAAATCGGAGTGATTCTGCTTTTGTTCGGCATCGGATTACGATTCAATATCAAGGAACTGCTGGCGGTGTGGCGTGTGGCCCTGCCCGGAGCGCTGATTCAAAGCACGCTTTCCACGCTGGCGCTTGCATCCCTTTTACATTGGATGGGATGGAACTGGATCTCGGGATTGATCCTGGGCATGGCCATTTCCGTTGCCAGCACGGTCGTAATGGCTCTTGTACTGGCCGAGTGGCATGATCTTCATGCGAAGATTGGCCATATTGCCATAGGCTGGACCGTCGTTGAAGACATTCTCACCGTTGCTCTTTTGCTTTTGTTACCCCTTATTTTTTCACCGGGAACCGGTTCCGGACAGAATATCGGTTGGATTCTGGGCGTAGCGGGACTCAAAATTCTCGGCCTGGTCGTTCTGGTGATTGTTTTGGGAACCTGGGGAATTCCCTGGGCGCTGGAACGTATCGCGCACACCAGATCCAGAGAGCTTTTCACTCTTGCCATCCTTGTCCTTGCGGTAGGCATCGCCGTGGGCTCAGCCAAGATCTTTGGCGTTTCAATGGCTCTGGGAGCATTTTTGGCCGGCCTGTCCGTCAGCCGGTCAGATTTTGCCGCCAGAGCCGCTAACGACGCATTGCCAATGCGTGATGCTTTTGCCGTTCTTTTCTTCGTCTCGGTCGGCATGCTGTTTGACCCCAAAAGTCTGATACAAGCACCCCTCGTGATTGGCGCCGTTTTACTGGTGGTGATCCTTGTCAAACCTCTCGTGGCTGCTTTCACCGTCCGCCTTCTTGGCCAGCCCGTCACCGCCGCCATTCCGATTGGGGCCGCTTTTTCCCAAGTTGGCGAATTCAGTTTCATTCTCGGAACAGTCGCTCTGGGGCTTGGTCTTATTCAAAATATCGGATGGAACGCCCTGGTCGCCTCTTCCATCATTTCCATTGGTTTAAACCCGTATGTTTATGCCTGGGCTCGCCGGTTTTCATCAACAAAAAAATTCAATGCAAAACCCGCCGTCCAAAACATCCCTCAACCCATCCAGCCATCCCGTTGCATACTGGTGGGTTATGGCCCGGTTGGAAAAATCGTCCACAGGCTTCTTCTGGAGCGCGGCGCAGAGGTTACCCTGCTGGATCTAAACCTGGACACCATTCGCCGTTTGCGTGACGAAGGACATCATGCGCTCTACGGAGATGTTCTACGACCGGGAACGCTAGCGGATGCCGGCATCGCGACGGCCGGAAGCCTGATTTTGAGCGCGGATATTGAAGATGCAGCGGAAGTCATCCGACAGGCACGACTTCTCAATGCTGACCTCCAGATTCTTGTGCGCTGCGCTCATCTTCGGGACGCTGCATCTCTGAAAAGGGCCGGCGCCACAGTCGTTATCGCAGGAGAGGCTGAGGTAGGCGTTGCCCTGGCCGAAGTCATGACGGCAGGCGATGAATTGGCCTGCAATTTGGCGGTGGAAAATCGGGAAACCGTCCGGCGCATTCTTTATGACACCTCTGAAAGCACAGCGGAAAAATCCCGTTCCCGAGAAAAAAATTCGGGTAAACGGCCAAAAAGCAAATCGTAAACAAAAAAAAATCGCCTTTGCCGTATTATTGCCGTATTCGTATCTAATATTTCATCATGATTACCAGTATTTATAGATAGACCCCTTACAATATTTTTATTTTTGAAACCACGGGACTTGTGTTATGAGAGAAACCTTCAAGCAATCTCCTTCTTTGAGGGATTACCGGCTTGAACATACTACACGGGAGGTTTTTATGGAAAGCTTGAAGGACCTGCAAGCACGGTACAACGATTTGAAAGCGCTGAATTTAAATCTGAATATTGAAAGAGGTCAGCCCGGTGACGACAATTTCAATTTGTCCAACGACCTTTTCACCATGGTTTCAGAAAAGGACATTAAAACGGAAAGCGGATTTGACATCCGCAATTACCCGGGAGGCGTTCTGGGTCTTCCGGAAGCACGCAAACTGTGCGCCGAAATTCTGGGCATTACACCGGAAGAAACCATGGTCGGCAATAATGCCAGTCTCTTTATTCTCGCAAACGTGCTGATGTGGGCGCAATTACGGGGCCTCGTCGGCAGTCCGAAACCCTGGTGTCAAATCCAAAAACCAAAAATGATTGTCACCGTGCCGGGTTATGACCGTCACTTTACCCTTCTTGCGGAAACCGGTTTTGAAATGATTGCCGTCAACATGACCAAAGACGGACCGGACATCGCCCAGGTCGAAGAAATTGCCGCATCGGATCCGGCCGTCAAAGGAATGGTCTTTGTGCCGACCTATTCCAATCCGACCGGAGATACGGTTTCCGATGAAACCGTCATGAGGCTGGCCAAAATGCCGACCGCGGCGCCGGATTTCACCATCTTTGCCGATGAAGCCTACATCGTCCATCATCTGGTGGACAATCCTTTCATTCATAAAAACCTTCTGGAAGCCTGCAAGGAAGCCGGAAATCCCAACAGAACCTATCTGTTCAGCTCGACGTCCAAAATCACCTTTTCCGGAGCCGGTCTGGGATTCATGGGAACCAGCAAGGAAAATCTCGCTTATATATCAAAGCTTTTCGGAACCACCTTCATTGGTCCCAACAAAGTGGAACAGTTGCGCCATGTTAAGTTTTTGCAGGCCTACCCCGGAGGGGTAAGCGGTCTGATGAAGGAACATGCAAAAATTCTGAAACCCAAATTCGACATCGTGTACCAAGTCCTCTCCCGGGAGCTCGACAACACGGGATTGGCCACATGGACTCGGCCGGACGGCGGATACTTCATCAGTCTGGACACTACAAAACCCATTGCCAAGCAAGTAGCGGCGATGGTGAAAGAAGCGGGAGTGGCCATAACGCCTGCCGGAGCAACTTTCCCGTTTGGCAATGATCCGCAAAACGCAAATATCCGCATCTCACCAACACGGCCGCCGGTGGCCGAATTGGAAAAGGCCATTGAAGTTCTTGCCGTCTGTATTAAACTGGTGTCGGCGCAGCAAAATTGAACAAACGGATGGCATCCGCCACACTCGTCATTGTCCGCAAAAAAGGGCGCGTTCCATCGGAGCGCGCCCTTTTTTCCTTTCTATCGGAAATCAACAAAATTTCTTTCTCTTGCCGTGGTTATTTATGTCTTGACTATCCCTTCCGGTTTGTCATATCGTAGCGCCGCTTCATTGAACATAAATATTTCACCCTGGTTGCGGAAATTGAATTACGGACAATACGTCTTTACATGCGTGTTTGAAGATTGCGCCATGCTGCCTTCCTACAAGGGCTCGACGCTTCGCGGCGTATTCGGGCATGCGCTCAAAAAAGTGGTCTGCGCGCTGAGAAATCAGGAGTGCGCCCACTGCCTGCTTTGCGAACGCTGCATTTATCCCACCATTTTTGAAATATCCAGTAATAACCTGCAAATAGACGGGCGGAAGCGGATTGCCCATCCGCCGCATCCTTACGTCATCGAACCGCCCATGGAGACCAAAACCCGTTATCAAAAGGGCGACCAGCTTGATTTTTCTTTGCTTTTGTTCGGGGATGCCTGCGAAAACCTGCCCTATTTCATATATGCCTTTGAACAGATTGGCTCCGTTGGCCTAGGCGTTGGCAAGCATAGGGATGGCCGGAAAGCAACCTTTACACTCCAAAAAGTTTGCGCGAACCGTGAAGTCATTTATTCAAAATCGGATGGCAAAATTCAGAAACAGACCGCACGGTCTGAGCTTGTCGCCCAGTCTCTCACGGAAGCGCAAAAGGGCGGGCCGTTTGATATTGAACTGGAATTCCTTTCACCGTTGCGCCTGAAATACCACAATGGCCTGAAAGCGGAGCTTCCGTTTGAAATTTTAACGCGGGCGATGCTTCGAAGAATATCGTCGTTATTTCAGTATCATGGAGAAGGAGAACCGGCGCTGGACTATCGGGGACTCGTCGCGCGCGCCCAAGAAATCGCCGTCAAAGAATCGCACATCGGCTGGCACGATTGGCGGCGCTATTCCAACCGTCAGGAACAGGCCATGATGATGGGCGGCATGGTCGGGAAAATCCTTTATGCGGATGTGCCGGGTGAATATCTGCCGCTTCTGCGCTTCTGCGAACTGGCGCATCTGGGCAAGCAAACGACGTTTGGATTGGGAAAAATTCAAATGAGAATGGTGAATGGTGGATAGTGAATGGTGGATAGTGGATGGTGACGAGTTCATAGTTGATCGCTCATGGTTCATAGCTCATAGGTAGTAACGCGTAGCTGTTCAGCGGTTTACAATCTGTAGGAGACGGATAACGACAGACGAGCTACGAAAGACAATTCAGAAAAGGCGGTAGAGATGAAAAACATCCTTCTTGCCATCGCGGGATTGAGTCCGCAGGTCATTACCGAAACCCTTTATGCGCTCCATCAGGATAGCGTCCACGTGGACGAAATTCACGTGATCACGACCCGCATCGGACGCGACGCCATCGTTACGCAACTGCTTGCCCAGGGCGACGGCAGATATTTCAGCTATCTGAAGGATTATGGCATCCATCCAAAATCAATCCGTTTTACTCAAAACACCATTCATGTTTTGCAAGATAACAAGGGAAATCCCATCGACGACATCACCTCGGAAGAAGATAACGAAATTACCCTGAAAACCTGCCTGACTCTTGCGCACCGCTTCACAAAAAACGCGAATACTACCGTTTATTTTTCCATTGCTGGAGGCCGCAAAACCATGAGCGCCTGCCTTATGGTGGCCGCCCAAATCTACGCCCGCCCGCGGGATCGGATTTACCATGTCCTCGTCTCGCCGGAATTCGAAGGGCACAAGGATTTCTACTACCCGCCCGTAAAGCCGGTGATGCTGGAGCTGCGCGACGACCGGGGGCAGAAAATCCTCAAGGGAACCCGTTATGCAAAAGTGACTCTTGTTCCAATTCCTTTCATCCCCTGGCGCGAATGGGATGACCAGGAAAGCGCCAACCCAATCCAGACACCGGCCGAGCTTTTCCGCCACCTTGTCCGGGATAAAGCACAAACCCTCACGCTTGATCTGACGAAAAGCAAAATCATCTATAAAAACAAGGATATGGACATGATGTCGTCTCGCCTGGCGCTTTATGCGTTTTTTGCGGGACAAAAACAGACCTGCCGGAAAGTTCGCGCCGGTTGCGCCGATTGCGCGGATTGCTACCTCGATTTCAGTCAAATCAGCACCGCGCAAAAAGACATTACCGCTTTATACAAAAAGCTGGGCGGAACCACCGAAAACAAAGGCATCTGCGCGCTGGAAAAAGACGAACTGCGCGCCTATGTGAGCAAAATTCGCAAAGATCTGCAAAATGCCTTCGGGGCGCAGGCCGCTTCGCAACTGGGCATTCAGGCCGTCGGCAAAAAGCCGGACACGCGCTACGGCATCAGCCTGGAGCGGGAAAGGATCGCGATAATAAAATGAATGAATACAAGGATTAAGCTTGGTTGTCTTCATAATTCTCAATCTATTGGCCGGACAATAGAAAGGAAATATTGCATAACGCACATAAGCTCTTGTTCATAAAGAGAAAAGTTGAATCGGTGCCACCGGGCGGAAAAGGAGCGCAAACGGTAATCCCATGCTTGCAAGCCCGTCGAAACGCGGCAACGTTGCCGCAATGGAATAAAAGAAACTTATTTTGCTACAATAGCTGCCAGAAATGGAGAGGAGGGAATTTTTTATGTTCAATATTGCGCGATTTAAAGACATCGAAAAGCGGGAATATGAATGCGAGGTTGTCACGCCGCTTTTCCTTGGGGGCGCGGACCCGAAAAAGGCCGAGCTTCGCGTGCCGCCGATCAAAGCTGCCATGCGGTTCTGGTGGCGGGCGCTGTATGGCGGCGATGACATCCAAGATATGGCTGATAGAGAATCAACCATCTTTGGTTCCACGGAAAAAAAATCAAAAGTAAAAGTTTCAATAGAAATAAATGGCAATGCACCCGTTTTTAAAGATTTGCCGACTGGAACAAGAGTAATGGTCACATCAAAACAAAAAACATTTCCCATATCTATTATTGAGTACCTTGCTTTTGGTCTTTTTGACCCAAAACAGCGGCAGGGTAAATATTTACGACAACATATGGAAACAGGAACGCATTTTAAGATAGGCATCGCGTGCACAAAATATTTGTGTGATGAATTGGATAATACTCTCAAGACGATGCTTTGCTTTGGTGGTTTGGGTTCTCGTTCACGCAATGGATTTGGTTCTATTCAGTATGCTGATGGCTGCGTCGCAGCTATAACAAATGCTGGCAATTTGAAATCATTTCCAGCATTTTCAAAAGAAACCAAACTATTCAATAAATTTAAAAAATGTAACCACTGGGAAGAAGCACTATCCGATATTGGCCTTGCTTATAGAAACGCGCGTTTAGCCTTGGAAGACAGGCATAAATTCATAAAACGCGGTCTCATCGCAATGCCTATAGAGTCAAAATTCGAAAGGAATATTCCAAAAGAAATTCGCGAAGGTCGCCATGCCAAACCCTATTTTCTCCATGTAAATAAAACATCCGATGGCAAATACCAGGGACAAATTCTTTTCTTGCCGTACCAATATAAATCAAAGGCTGATGATCGTAGCAATCAGGTTAATGAATACATGACTGTCTGCAAAAGGATGAACGATGAAATCTTAAAAGCAATTGGAGGCGCCAAATGAGCTGGAAAAAACCCGACACCTCTTACTGGAATAACAAGTTTGCGGCCTGGTGGCATGATCCGATAGATAAAGTTTTAGATATCCGCAAGCACGAAGAGCGTGCGGCGGCCTATCTACAAATTTTCGGTCTGGACCGACCCAACGATGAATTTTGGAAACTGGCTGATGGCATAGCAGCAGGGTTTGAGCGCGGCCAGGTTCCGTCCTATAGCGGTGATGAACATAAAAACGGCGCTGTGGATTTTATCAGTGACCCGGTCATTACGCATCCCACGTCGGAAAACGCGCACCTGAAAATTTACATCGACAATGCAGCACCGGAAAGCATTCACGAAGAAACTGTTCAATATCTGAAAAAGCTAATCGGGATGGAAGCAGGCCGGAAAGATTTTGCCGGACGTTTCAAGGAAGATGAAGAAGGTTTCGCTATATCCCGGATGCTTTATACGCATCTCGTTTTGCGCTTTATGCTAGCAGAAAACAACATCGGGGGACTGGGCGCGTTATGGCACCGAATGCCAGCGGATTCACGTTTTCCCGACCATTCCATCTGGCAGCACAATGCACTTTGTTCGGCTATTTATTCCTGTATGGAAATGGCCGGGAAACCGGAAGATGTCGGGTTGATGGTTTTTTCCATTACGCCTGTTCAGGGCTTCATCGCCCGTGCGCGGAAAATGCGGGATTTCTGGACAGGGTCAGTGCTCTTATCATGGCTGGCGTTTGAAGGATTACGCTGGGTTATTGAAAATCTGGGCGCTGATCATATTCTTTATCCATCCCTCATCGACCAACCACTGGTCAATGCCTATTTAGAGAAGGAATGGCGAGTATCAGGACAATTCAAACCGGCGCTTTGGAAAAACCAACCCAGCGAGATTGCCAGTTTGCCCAATAAATTTCTATTCTTGCTTCCTTTTGGAAAAGCGGAGGAAATTGCTTTAGAAATCAAAGGTTTCATCGAAAAACATTGGAAGGATATGGTTTCCCTGACGCTGGCTTACCTTGTCGAAAAGAAAGAAATCAAGGATGACGAAAAAGATTATCTGGGTAAAATGTTTGACCGGCAAACCCGCCATTTTTGGGAATTCCAGTGGGCGGCGTCCCGTCTGATTGACCATTCAGGCAAAGACGAATTAACCAGACTGCTGGATGAGAAAGCTTTTTCAAGACAGTTCGCATATCTTGAAGCAATTCATCCTGTATTGGAAAAGAAAGGCTACTCCAAGAGTAGTTCCAGCCGCGGCATTTTATATTCGACAAGCCACCACCTTGCGCAATCTGCTCTTGCCGCAGGAAAATCAAAAAAAGCAGCGCGTCTTGCGGAAGAGCCGGGTGAAAAATGTCAGATGTGCGGTGAATTTGAAGTCTTGCATGATCAATCCTGTACGGTTCAATCGGCTTCAAACTACAAGAAAAATATTGCTGGTTTCTGGAATAAATTCATTAAGGACAACGACTTTAACGAAAATGAACGCCTCTGCTCTATGTGCTTTATCAAACGATACGCACCCAGAGCATTAAGAAAAGATGAAGCGCATGTGTTAAACAGTTTTTTCGGAGACGCGGATGCCTTTCCCTCTACAACCGAAATGGCACTAGCCCCCTATTTCAAGCGACATAAAATATCCGATGCCAGGAAAAAGAAAGAAATCGCTCAAAATCTTCATGATAACGAAGAAAGAGTTAAAGGCGCAAATTTTAAAAACCAGGATAAATATTACGCCCTTCTGATGATGGACGGCGATCACATGGGTAAACTCATCAATGGTGAAACTATTGCATCGACCTGGCAAAATATTATGCATCCAGAGATTGCAGCGCGTTTAATGAAAACTGATTTCGATCCCTTATATAGAGATGTCTGGCGTAAGATTTACGAAAAAGACGCCTTAAAAAAGCGTCTGGTGACGCCGGCCATTCATGCGGCTATTTCAGAGGCCTTGGGCGATTTTTCAATCTACGGTGTTGCTCCGATTATTAAAAAATACGGCGGACGGCTGATTTACGCGGGTGGCGACGATGTTTGCGCCTTCCTGCCCGCGCAAAACGCATTGTCAGCCGCACATGAAATAAAAGATTACTATGTTTCCGCTTTTCATTTAATCGATCTGGAAAGAAACTCCACGGCCATTGATAGCAATTGGAAACCACAACCGGGAAAACTTTCTGTAAATCTTGGTAAGGGAGAGGAAATATCCATATCGGCTGCCATTTTGATCTGCCATCACAAGGAAAGTCTGACACAGATGATCAGCGCCGCTCAATATCTTCTGAAAAAAGAAGCAAAAGAAAAAGCGGGGCGTAACGCCTGCGCCGTAGAATTGCGCAAAAGACATGGTGGCTCCCGCGTTTTTGCCAGAAAATGGGATGATGGTAGCTGGCATGCCTTTGAAAACATTATCAAATTAACCGGTGGCGACAGGGAGTTATCCCATTCCCTGCTTTACCGGCTGGAAACACTGCGTCCCGGCATAGCAGCGATTATCGGAAGCAACGAGAATATTAAAGGTAATCTGATAAAATTTATTGCACAGCAAATTAAACGTTCAGGGGCCAAAATATCGGAGAAACCGGAAGAAGTTGCAAAATGGGTAACGCAAATTGTTTGGGATCAGAAAAACGCAAAAGAATCTTTCTGTCCGGAAGGGCTGCTAATTGCGGGATTTCTCAGCGGGGAGGTCGAAAATGATATACTGGTATAACTTTACACCACAGGATACGTTATATTTTCGCGGGGCGGAACCGGCCAATATGGGTGAAAGCCATTCGGCCACCATGATCTTTCCGCCACCCGCGCACACCATAAGCGGCGCATTGCGCACGGCGGTTCTGGCCCAGCATGATATAGACTACAAAAAATATAATGCGGGGACTCTTCCACCGGAGCAAAATGACATCGTTGAATCCATTGGCAAATCCGGCGAAGCAAGCCCATTTGAAATTATTGGCCCTTTTTTCCAACAAGAAGCAAAAATATGGGTCCCCTGTCCTAATATCTGGTTTGTGGAGAAAAAAGTCAAACAAAACAAGACTATAAAAAATATGAAGATTTCCATAAGCCATCCCGTTGGCGACGTTTCGCTGATTAAAACGGCAGCAGGCGACAAATTGCGCTGGGTCAAAGGACAAGAGATGGAGACGCTGGGCGGCTGTTGGGTCTGTCTTGAAGAACTTTGCAGTCCGGATGAAGAAAAAACAATTCTTGAAAACGAGGATTTCTTCATCAGCGAAAACCACACAGGCATTGCGCTGGATGTCCAAAACAGCCGTCGTACGGCAAGGGATGGTCATTTATATTCATTTGTTCATACCAGGCTGCGCGAAGGGGTTTCGCTGGTATTTGGCATGAGCCAAAAATTGCCGATTACGGACACAGGAGTTCTAAAACTCGGCGCAGAGCAGCGATTCGGAGAATATCGGTTGTTTAGTGGCAGAGAACTTCCGCAAGGCAAAAGCGGCTTATTCATGACGCTTTCCATATTGCCGGCGGATCATCATGCCAACAAAGCATGTATCTCCGCCGGGCGGCCACTTTACTACGGTGGTTGGGATTTACATCGCGGTTTTCACAAACCGATGAAGGGATACTTTCCCGCAGGAAGCGTATTTAACGAACAAATAAACAAGAATTGCATAGAACTATAGGAGGAATATCATGTTAAAAAGAGACCTTTTTTCCATTTGCACATTTTATGCCGTATCCCCCATTCACGCAGGCAGCGGCTCGTCTTTTGCCGCCATTGACCTGCCGATCCAGCGGGAGCGTCACACCAAGTGGCCGCACGTTCAGGCATCGGGGGTAAAGGGGTCAATGCGTGCGCATTACCGGGATTTTGCGAAAGATAAATCGCTCATCAATTTTCTCTTCGGATACGACCGGGATGACGCAAAGCATCACGATTCCTACAATTCAAAACGCAATGAAAATGAAAAATTCGTTGTCAAAGACAATTTCCCCGGCGCTGTATCTTTGTCGGACGCAAAACTTCTGGCTTTTCCCATTCGGTCCAATATCGCGCCGTTTGTCTGGGTGACCTGCCCGGCTGTTTTAAAAAGGTTGAGCAATGATTTGGCTTTTTCCGGTATGGAAACTATCAATGATATTGAGAAAGTTCCTGCAAAAGGCGAAGTCGCTTTCTGTCTCTCAGGTGGCATCTCCGGTAACGTGATTCTGGAAGATATGGTTGTCAATGTGCAGGCAGGAGATATACCCAATCCAATCCCCCAGGGTTTTCCCGTTTTGAATAAACTGCTCCTGGTTTCGGATGATGTCTTTAAGTATGCGGTTGAATCGTGCACAGAAATCCAAACCCAGATTAAAATTGATTCCGAAACCGGCACTGCAGCTCCCGGCGCATTGCGCTACCAGGAGTTGCTACCAGCCGATTCAGTCCTCTACTCCGTTGTTTATTACAGCCGCGGCGTATTCGATAACACCTTGCAATCAGAAACAATTTGCGGCCACGTTCAAGAAGTCATCAAAGATTTTATTCAAATCGGCGGCGACGAAACCCTGGGCCGTGGCATTTGCAAAATTAACTGGATTCAGGGAGGTGAATAATGAGAACAATGGCACAAAGAAGAGCGAAATATGCGTTGGAAAAAGTTCTTCACAGTATGCGGCGAATATCCGACAAAGATAAATTTTCATCTTTTACAGCCGGAGCACCAGCCATGATTCTTCAGAATGGTTTTGGGCAAACACTTGCTTTTTGGCTGGCTAAAGGAACAAAAAACGGACGGATAGATGATAACGATAAGCACATTATTTTGCTGGATATTGTAAAGGATTGGCTGTCTTACCAGCATGAAGATGTAAAAAATTGCTTTGTTAATGAAAAAGACAGGACGAAACTGTTGCATGAACTGATGTCTATGACGCAGAAAGATTATCTGACGGTTCAAAACGAAGCCCTTGCGCTACTCGAATGGGTCAAACGTTTCGCGAATGCGGATTTAGTGTAAAGGAGGTGCTTTTCATGACCCATTATCCTTTTTATCAGCTTTTACAGAATGAATCACAGAATATGACTAATGGGAACTTCGGCCTCTGGTATAACAAGCTTATCCCCTTGAGCAACGCTTTCAAAGCATCGGATGACCGTGGAAACGATACGCGGGCGGCGGAATTCTATAATGAGCGTTATGGTCAGGCAAGAAAGCTGGACACGGCGGCATTGCTGAAACAAAAGCACGAAAACCAGCGGCAGTATTGTGCAATTTTTCATTCCGACATCTACGAGGCAATCCAGATCGAAGCGACGCTTTCATCACCGCTGATCACCGGCATTGGCGAATCGCATCCAAACGAAATCAGCATGGTTTTTGACCACAATCTCGGCATTCCTTACATACCCGCCTCCGGTGTCAAGGGTATCGTCCGCTTTGCGCATACCTTGTCGCTGATACCGCAAGCGGAAGAAAAAGGTCTGATTGATGAAAAAGGTCGCTTTGACGATGAAGCGGATTGGACATTTGTCGCAAATATGTTTGGCGTTCAGAAAAGAAAGGGGCAAGTGATCTTCTTTGACGCTTACCCCCAAAGCGTGCCGCAATTGCACATCGACATCATGAATCCGCATTATGCCCCCTATTACAGTGATGGCAAACCGCCTGCGGATCATCATAATCCGACGCCGATCAAGTTTCTGACTGTCGCGCAGGGAACAGCTTTTATCTTTCGCGCAATTGTCAAAAAAGAAAACGATTTACCGCAAAAAGTCCGCGCGGCAATAGGAAATGCACTCACTGAAGAAGGCATCGGCGCGAAAACGGCGGTAGGTTACGGAAGGTTTGATATAAGAAACGATGAACAAGTAGCATCCGCTAAACAGCCAACGACAGCAGCAAAACCTTCTGCTCCACCACCGCCCGCCGAAGAAGTCTGGGAAAATGCAACTGTGTCTTACGATGCGGGCGGCGCGGGAAAAATTACCGCGCAGGCACAGGGAAAACCCCATGCCTTGCTTCAGGGCGCCGGCAACAGAGCGAATTTGCGGGCCGCTGTTGCGGAAGCCCAGCATAAAAATTTATTTGAAAAGAAAAAACCGGTTAAAGCCCGCGTCACCGTCCGCAAGGCCGGCAACGCCTGGGAAATCGTGAAGGTCGAGCCGGCGGCATAGGCGCAGGCCAGCCGTGGAAAATCACTTATATGTTTACAATACAATACAATTATGTATTATATCGTAAATGAATATGAAAAATTATCGTGAAACCTATATCCGCAAAGCGGAGATTGCCCAGTTGATTCTTTTGCATCAGCTCTATCAGCAAAAGAACAGCCACCATCTGATTTTTCAAGGCGGCA
>Ga0116148_1000483_pt1 | contig 49972 bp, 40 predicted proteins | sample AD_UKC055_MetaG_FD_89786 | JGI IMG/M metagenome (GOLD analysis project Ga0116148, IMG submission 89786) | Active sludge microbial communities of municipal wastewater-treating anaerobic digesters from USA - AD_UKC055_MetaG | ecosystem: Engineered > Bioreactor > Anaerobic > Digestate | place: USA...
CACTGCCAACAACCGATCCGTCAATCGCTCAAATATCACCCGGTCCAACCCCAACTCCACCATCCTCTTCCGATACCCCTGTACCGTCCGCTCACACACATACTTGTCCGCATTGCTCTCCCACCGAATGTCCAACGCATAATGCCACCGCGCATCAAACGCCAACGCCGACACCACCTCCCGATCCGTCAGGTCCAGCATCTGTTGCAGCGCCACCACCCCCACCATCGTGTACAACTCTTTCGTCGGACGGCCCTGCTTCGCATCAAAACACAACCGGCCCTGTTCGATCGGCAGCCACTCCAGCAACTCTCCCCGAACTATTCCCGGCCACCCCTTCGCCAACATCTTCTTCCGCTTCTCTCCCAGAAACTGCCATTCATCAAACAAATACGACGTCGCTCGATCTCGAATCCGTTGCACGATTCATCCCTCAACTTGCTGATTATATTACACTTAATATAACATACACCCCTCCAAAAATCACCCTCTTCCCCCTCCTTTTTCTCCATTCCCTCTATAATTCCTTCTCACCCTCCCCCGCCGACTTTTTGCCGGGGCGTCATTCTTGCAGAGGGGGGCTGGGGGTAACGAAAACCTAATACGGCGGGGCAATAAATCGCGCGATAGCCCCATGGCTGATCAGCCCATTACTGGCCGCATAAAACGGCATTCCGGTTTCATAGCGCAGCGTCGGCCCGTGGCCGGAGAAAACTCCGATACTGCTGACCGCCTGCGCAAAAAGCCCCGGATTGTTCGGCATCCCGGCCATGAACACCCTGGCCTGAAACTCCGAGAGAATGGGATCGAAATGGAAACAATACTGCCCATGCGAAACCTCTTCCGGCTGTCGTCCCTCCTGAAATCGGTCCCGAAGCGCATGGGGAAGGTAAGCGACCGGCGTAGTAAACGGGATTTGCTGGTAACACCCGTTCGCATGATGCCCGATGGCCGTTCTGCTGTTGCCGGGGGAGAGTCCGGAATCGAGAATATAAGTCTTGAACGCCATATCAATGGACCGCAGGGAACTCTCTGAATAGGCGATTTTCGATCGGATCTGGGCATTCATAAAATTCGGGATTGCAATTGCCGCCAGGATACCGATGATCGCCACTACGATCAGCAATTCAATCAGCGTAAATCCGGATTTGCCTTTCCTCATCTTCAGGACTCCTTGTTTTGTTCCTTGTGCGCATGACTCGTTTGACCTATCATCTTTTGCACCTGCTTTTTCCCGAATAGGAGACACCTGCGATGAGAACACTTGCCGAACACTTATTATTGTACCTCTCTCTATCCATGTTTTCTATCGGAGTTCTTTTCTGCCCGGATGGATGGTGCGAAGAAAAGCCCATTGTCAAGTTTGCCCGGTTCCAGATGGGTGACGAGATTTCTTACGGAATTGTTGAGAACGACACAATTCACTGCATTTCCGGCGACCCGTTCGGTGAATGGAAGAAAACAGGGAAGACCTGCTCTCTGGCGGAGGTCGCGCTGCTGGCGCCGTGCGTTCCGCAGAAGATCCTCGCCCTTGCGGGGAATTTCGAAAGCCACTTGGGAACGATCCCCAAACCCGAACACCCGGAGGCATTCTTCAAGGTTCCGACGGTTCTGATCCCGCACGAGGGAACAATCCGCATTCCGCCCGGTGCAGGGCGTGTAGATGCAGAGGCGGAAATGGTGCTGGTGATCGGAAAGCGGGCGAAGAATGTCGCGCCGGAGGAGGCGTTGCAGCATGTTCTGGGAGTGACCTGCGGCAATGATGTCAGCGCACGGGATTGGCAGAAAAACGACCGGCAGTGGTGGCGGGCCAAGGGTACGGACACATTCGGGCCGTGCGGTCCGTTTATCGTCTCGGGACTGGACTATGACAACCTGCTGGTGCGAGGCCGAGTCAACGGCGAGGTAAAACAGGAACAACGCACGAATGAACTGATCCACGATGTCTCTACAATTGTCAGCTGGCTCAGCTATCATGTCACCCTGGAACCGGGAGACCTCATTTTCACCGGCACACCCGGAACGACACCCCAAATCCGCCCCGGCGATATCGTCGAGGTGGAAGTCGAGGGGGTGGGCGTGTTGAGGAATACGGTGGCCGTGGGGCCTTGATCCGACCTGCTTTGCCGTCTGACAGTCCGTAATGGGATAGTCAAGGGCAACATCCCCGGGAAATAAATGACTACGGATTGTAGAACGAACTCCCAATCCCTCAATTTCGCGGGACATTCAACGAACGAACAGATGGATCCTCACCTCTCCTGGTTGGAATACACCGCGAGTACGCATCCTTATCTCCGTTTACTGATTCTGGCCGGTCTGCTCTATCTTCCCTGGCTGAATGCAGAGCCGCTTCGATCCGAGATCGAGGTGAATCGCATGTTGGTAGCACGCGAAATGCTGCAAAACGGCGACTGGGTTGTTCCGACTTTGAACGGCGGACCGTATTTGTACAAACCGCCACTCACAAGTTGGGTGATCTGTCTGTTTTCTTATCCCTGCGGAGACGTGACGGTTTGGACAGGGAGACTTCCGTCAGTTTTGTCTGTGCTGGCGCTGGTCTGCCTGGTGGCCTGGTGGGGACGCAGAGAATTGGACGCCCGGACCGGGTTCCTGGCCGCCGTTATTGCAGCGTCGTCAGGCTTGGTCTTTGAAAAGGGAACCCGGGCGGAGGTCGAGGCATTGCTGATGCTGACCACGACAGGTTCATTGATCGGATTCTGGTATGCCATCAGGGAAAAAGGTCGCCGGAAAGTCGGTGCGGTATTGCTCGGCGGTGTGTCTCTGGGAGCGGCCATCCTGGTGAAAGGGCCGGTGGCTCCCGTTATGTTTGCCGTAACGGCGGCCGTAATGCTGGTCGTCGGGGGGCAATCCCGCGTTTCCATATTCCTCGTAACTTTGTGCATGGCGGGAATCGCGACTCTGGTTGTTCTGCCCTGGGTTGTTTTACTCTCCTGTCGCGTGGGATTCGGCGAGCTGCTTAAGATCGTCGAGGGACAAGTTGTACGGCGGGTTCAGTCTGCGACAAAAACGAATGTCGAACCGTTTTGGTTTTATCCCCCGGCTCTTCTGGGTGGTCTTCTCCCCTGGAGTTTTCTTATCCCCGGCCTCTGGGCCATTCGAAATCCCAATCACCTTCCAAACACGGACAAGCGCGCCCAGTGGTTCTTACTGATGGCGTGGTCGGTCGGAACCCTTATTCTTTTCAGTTTCTCTTCGGGAAAAGAAAACCGCTATCTCATATCGACTTACCCGGCATGGGCGCTCCTGCTGGCATGGGGCTGGCTGGCGCATCAAGATCCCGAATGGTTGAAGAAATACCGGGCACTGCTCGGAAACCTCGTCGGTTGGGGGACATGGTTCCTCCCGTTCCTTGCCGCCGTGGCGGTTTTCTTCATAAGGCCGCAAGCGTGGTTCTGGGGAGTCGGAGCCGGAGCGATTCTGTTGATCGCACGCCTGGCGGCTGCTTGGGGACAGCGCATTCGGAAAAAAGAACTTCTGTTTGCGGCGCTTCTTCTCGGTGTTTTCGGAGCAAAAATGTATTGGGCCGAGGTGTACCAGAGCAGACAGGCAGACCTCTATCCGATCGCGGCCTTTGGACAGGAAATCGCAGATCATCTCAGGCCGGATGAACGGTTAATCGCCGTAAATTGGTATCACTCGTATATACAATTCTTCGTGAAACATCCGTTCGATCTTTTCGAGAATCCGAAAACCTTTCGAAATGAAATTGCCACGGGACGGTTGCGGGACCGATATGTGCTGGTGCTCGCCGACGATCTCCCGCAGGGAGCCGAGGGGAGTCTGACGGTCGTTTTCGAAAAGAAAATCGGCCGATCCGTTTATCGGCTTCTTTACATTCCGAAGGAAGTTTCCGAATTACCGTCTATCAGGAAATCGCGCTGAAGCGGACAGAACAAGGTTTCGCCGTTTACCGCAAAACCTGTGATTTAAAGCAACCCCCTCTTCGGAAAGATGGGCGGGGATACGGACAGAAGGTCGAATCTACGGACTGATCCGCCTCTTTCGATATCTCCCGAAAAAACTCAGAATCTTTTGATCCAGGATGTTTTGTCGTTCCTTCCCCTCTCCATCCTCGGAGACAGAACTGAGAGGCAAGGGATTCGACAAAAGCCATGATCGGTTTGTGATGTCCTGCCGGAATTGTATAATTGGTGGGTATAATTCTTGAGTTACGGATCGAGATGAGTAAACAGGGGAATCTATGAATCAACGTTTCAAGACGGCAACCTCGGATGAAAAACCGAATTTAATAGAAAAGACACCCGAAAGAATAGAGACTGCAAAATGTGATGACAGGCCGGCAGGACTTCGCTCCCGCCTGACGTTGCTTTTGCGCGCGTTCCGGCACAGGAACTATCGGCTTTTCTTCAGCGGCCAGGTCATTTCGCTTACCGGCACATGGATGCAGACTGTGGCGCAGTCTTGGCTTGTCTATCGACTGACCGGCTCATCGATGGCGCTGGGATTGGTCGGATTCACCTCACAAATTCCGATTTTCCTCTTCGCCACAATTGGGGGCGCTGTCGCAGACCGGTACTCCCGCCACCGTATCATTGTGGCGACTCAGACCATTTCCATGATCCTGGCCTTTATTCTGGCCGGTCTGACACTCTCCGGACGTGTGCAGATATGGCATGTGTATGTCCTGGCTGCCCTGCTGGGGACTGTGAATGCTTTCGACATCCCGGCACGACAGGCATTTGTGGTGGACATGGTGGGGCGAGAGGATCTCATCAATGCCGTCGCGCTCAATTCCTCCGTGTTCAACAGTGCGCGAATTATCGGCCCTGCCATCGCAGGCGTATTGGTGGCGAGCCTCGGTGAGGGATGGTGTTTTTTCGCGAATGCTGTCAGCTACATCGGCGTGATTACGGGTCTGCTGATGATGGAAGTCCAGACGCAGAAACATGTGCAGATGGCCGGCTCGGCGTTGTCCGGCATGGTGGATGGATTCGGCTATGTCGGGCGTACCAGGCCGGTTCGCGCCTTACTGATTTTACTGGGATGTGTCAGCCTGATGGGGATGCCGTATGCCGTGCTGATGCCGATTTTTGCGGACCAGATTTTGCATGGCGGCGCACGCGGGCTTGGGCTGCTGATGGGCGCATCGGGTGTCGGTGCGGTGATAGGTGCGATACGGCTGGCGATGCATCCCGACGCAAATGACTTGGGACATGTGGTAACTTATGCCGCCATGGGATTCGGCGCCAGCCTGATCCTGTTTTCCCTTTCGCGTTCCTTCTGGCTTTCGGTAGCGCTCTTAATTCCGGTCGGGTTCTGTATGATTGTCGAGACCGCTTCCTCCAATACGCTGATTCAAACAATGACACCGGGCCTGTTGCGTGGACGTGTGATGGCAGTCCATGCGATGATGTTTACGGGGATGGCCCCGTTCGGTGCGCTGTTGGCAGGGACGCTGGCTCATCACTTGGGTGCGCCGATCACATTAATCATCGGCGGTGTGGTGTGCATCATTGCGGGCGCCGGGTTCGGTCTGCGCTTGCCGCCGTTTCGATATGACGCACACCATGTCCTTGTCGCCCTCCGCAGGGCCGGCGGTGACCTGGTGGATGAAACGACTGCAGAGGGGAGCGTTCATGCTACCCGTTGATCTTCCTTCTCCCCTTTCTCCCGGAAATCGCCTCTTCTCCCTCTCCCGGCGGGAGAGGGTCGGGTGAGGCTCCACGGTTCGCCTGGCCGGGGTGAGGGTTCGCCGGCCACTTGGTTTTGGGGAGGGTCCATGGATCACCTGGCCGGGGGGGGGCTGCCGGATCACCTCTAATACTCTGTAGCCGTCCGGTGAACCACGTGGTTGTGCAGGGAGAAATTGGGAGTAGACTAGCCATGCGGGTGAGCCATGGTAAGAAATCGATTGACACGTAACAAAACGAGGGATGGTGCGTTATCGGCGCCGGTGGTACTGATTCACGCCTGTGAACGGCGCGGGATGGAGCTGTTCGGCTACCTCCGGCATGTCTTGCGCCGGATCGCCGATCACCCGATGAACCGGCCCTGCTCCGCAGGCACGTTCCCATTACAATCGCATAATTCCAGCTCCCACAGCAGCGCGGGGGGTGAAAAGAGCGCTACGGGAACGGGAGGTTTTTGGGGATACATTCCCAAAGAGGGCATTCTCCCCGTTTTTTCTGCGGCCTACCTTGACCCCGGATTAGTTACAGCCTATATTAACTTTATGAATATTGCGTCATACCGGCATTTGAACAGGGAATTTGTGTGATCGTAGCCTCGATTTTACGGTCCACATTTTTATGCGAAAGGTTTTTTGAACAATCCGTGTCCGAGGCAGCGAGTATGGAAAGCGAAAGTAACAAGAAGCATTACAATCCATATATTGTATTTTGTATCATTGTTTCCAATTTTATCGTGTTGCTTGTTGTGCTGAATGTGGCTTTGTTTTTTCTGTATTTTTCGATAGACATTTACCGCCAGAGAAATACCCCCGCGTATCCCCAGGTAAATCCGGACCACTTACGCCAGGCCTTCCCATATTTGTCGGAGGCGGAGTTGAAAGAGTTTAACGAAGAACACCATCGTACAATGCAGATCTTTGCGCCTTTTGTGGGATACAGACCGGTTCAGTATGACAGGGAAGGGAACATAGTTGATCCATCCCAATCCAAATATATTAAAATAAATCCAAACGGCTACCGTGAGATAAAAAATCAATCCGCGTGGCCTGTTAATCCAAAGGATATAAACATTTTCTTTTTCGGCGGATCGACCGGATTTGGGTATGGAGCTCCTTTCGATAAGACAATAGCATCGTATCTGCAGGAGTTTATGAGAAGTTCTATCCATCAAACAATTAACATCTATAATTTCGGACGTCCTGCATACACCAGCACGCAGGAAAGGTTGTTGTTTGAAGACCTTCTATTAAAAGGTAATATACCGACTATTGCACTATTCTTTCACGGATTGAATGATTCATTTGTTCACAATCAGGATGGGATGGACATAGGCTATATTAAACGTTATGACGAATACGACGCGAGTACCAACAGGGCCTACATACTAAACAACACGCTCCGTATCAAGGGACGATGTGAAAACATGATTCTTGCGTTGAATTATCTTCCCATGAAAAGATTAGCGGATTCGTTGAAATACGGATTGGGGCTTTCTTCGCCCCTTGAAAAGATCCAAGTTCAAGTTGTGGATTCTGATAGTAAACGACGGCAACGTTACGAGCGATTGTCTGTAAATCAGGAAATGATCGACCATATTGCGCTGAGATATCGTGTATTCACTCTGCACATTATTCAGCCGATTCCTGTCTATAAGTATGATATTCAATACCACTTTCTGTCTTCCGTGCCGGGGGATTATTTTTCACGTTTTTATGAAGGACCTTTTATTGTTTACAGGGACATACTGGAAAACAGTGAATTACGGAAGCAGCAGAATGTATTATGGTTAGCGGATATTCAGGAGAATATGAGGAGAAATCTGTACATTGACGACTGCCACTATACGGCGGAATTCAATCAAATCCTTGCGGAGGCAATCGGCAGGGAGGTGTTAAAAGTTATGTTTCAAGATGTACATTGAGGGACTATCGCTTTCTTAGTCGGAACGGGGGCGGAATGGCCCAGGTCCAATGAGACAGTTCCGTTTGGAAATTAGTCAGATGGCGGGTGCAGGCGTTGTTGCGGGCGGGCCGCCTGGTTGCGCAACCGCTCGTTTTCTTTCTCGAACCGGCTCCGTTTCCGCTTCCAGCCCCGGTGATCATCCCGCAGGGCGCGATGGGTTGCCTCTCGGTACAGCGTGCGCCGGTGGACTGGCGCGCATGTCTCACGGTAGCCATTTTAAAAGGTCACCTTTTATAGCATAAATAGTGTGGCGATAAGAACTTATCGTATGCCGGGAAGTTGTCCTTATGAAAACAGCGTGTACAGGAATGTTATTCGATTTTCAACCGTTGCAGAAGCGGGAAGTGGTGGCTTCCTTTGATGGGGGAACGATCAGGTCGGACGCAGGCGGGCTGCTGTTGCGGGAGGTGGAGCAGCGGTGTGGGATTCTCCGGCAGTTCAGCGAGTGTTTTCGGGATTTGCGGGATACGGAACGGATCGAACACACAGCAGTTGTATTTGTTTGCGGATCGGACAAGTTCGCATGAGATGTGGGCGAACCGGACCCGTCTTTTGACCCGCCCCCGTGATGTTTTACCTGTCAACATACGGGTAATGCTGATATTCTCTTTTATTATGGCACAAACCATCGCAATCATCGGGGCCGGGGTGACCGGCCTGGGAGCGGCGTACCGGATTCGCCAGGAGTCGCCGGATTCCCGTCTGCTCGTTTTTGAGCGGGATGAAATGATCGGCGGCATGGCGAAAACCCTCGAGTGGGAAGGCTGTCGGCTCGATCTGGGTCCCCACCGTTTCTACACGGAAATCGCCGGTATTGAGCCGTTTGTCCGCAAATTGTGTTCGAATTGCTTTGTGCCTGTTCGACGACGAAGCCGGATGCGGCTGCGCAATAAACTCATTCGGTATCCAGTCAGTCCCCTGGAGGTCGTGAATGTTCTGGGGGTCGGCTCATCCTTCGGAATTGCCTGGTCTTCGATCCGCCATCTGGTCTCTGGAAAACAATCTTCTGTAATTACCTATAACGACTATATTTGCAATAGATTCGGTGACAGACTGTATGAACTATTATTCGGACCGTACGCGCGGAAAGTCTGGGGCTGCGATCCATCAGACCTGGAGGCGGAAACCGCCATTGTCCGCCTTCGCGGGGATACAATCTGGCAGTCTCTGCTGGATGCAGTACGGGGCAAAGGAAGCAGTTTCGTTTCGACTTTCCTGTATCCCACAGGTGGTATCGGTCAGATTTCCCGGAATCTGGCAGCGTGTCTCAAGGAGAGCGAACTGATCCTCAATACGGGTGAAGTTTTCCCCGTCGTTGAGAACGGCAAATGTACTGGTGTGAGGAACCGGCAGGGCGAATCATGGAAAACAGATACCGTCCTCTCCACAATTCCTCTACCGGATCTGACAAGGTCGGTTTTCGACCCCGAATCGTCAGTCTGTCTCTCCGCAAAGGCGTTAACATTTCGAGGGCTGGTACTGTTGTTTCTCCTCTATGAAAAGGACCTTGCGATTCGGGATACCTGGCTCTATTTCCCCGAACCGGAGATCCCGTTCACGCGCCTGAGTGTTCCGAAAAACTTCCACCCGGACAATGTACCTTCCGGCAAGACCGTGATCTGCCTGGAGTTTCCGTGCGAGCCGGGGGATACGATCTATCAAGCAGGGGAATCCGAGCTTCGTTCCATTGCGGATGAATATCTGCGCCGAATCGGCTTGGCGGACTGTAGCGCCACAGCGGGATTGGTGGTGCGGCTTCGCGAGGGATATCCGGTTTACCGGGTTGGATATCGGAGTCATTTCAATTCGATCATTTCCGCGCTGAAAACCATCCCGAACTTGATCACAGCGGGAAGACAGGGGCTTTTCCGGCACAACAATATGGATCAGGCCATTCAAATGGGACTGATTGCGGGAGAACAGATTGTCCGTTCGCCGAACGGCAGCACGGAATGGTACGATGGCCTCTCGCGCTTTGAGGGATACCGAATTGTTGACTGAGGAAATGCAAGAGTGTGGAACAAAGCGCTTCTGATTGTGCCGGCGACCGGCAAATATATCCGTGAGGAACGGTGCCAGACTCCCCTCGAGGAGATGCACACCATTGCTCTACGCCCTCCCATGGATCTTTTATATCTGGCCGGTTCGCTGGAAAGCGCCGGTGTGGAATGCCGAATTCGGGACTACCCGGCGCTGGGGGAATCCTGGGATGCGCTTCGGCAGGAGTTGCAAGAGTTCCATCCAAATGCGCTCATCCTTTCGGTTACCACGCCGACCCTGGAAGAGGATCTGAAAGCCGCCATCGTTGCAAAAGAGATCGACCCGTCAATCTGCACCATCACCAAAGGTCCGCATTTCCATCGCCTGGACCTGGATGCCCTAAGAAGCTACCCCGCGCTGGACATTATCATGCGCGGCGAATACGAGGAAACTATTGTCGAGCTGGCACAAGAACATCCCTTGCCGGAAATCGCCGGTATCTCCTATCGCAAACAGGGAGAGCCTGTGCGAAATGCAGATCGTCCGTTTGTGGACGACTTGGATCGCATTCCGTTTCCGGCTCGCCATCTAATCAATAACACTCTGTATTACCGTCCCGATACCGGGGCAGTCCAGACCACCATAGTCACCAGCCGGGGTTGTCCGTACCCGTGTATCTTCTGCCTGGCAGGAGAGGTATCCGGCAAAAAAGCGAGGGTCCGGTCGCCTCAAAATGTGCTGGCGGAGGTGAGAGAATGTGTCCAGTGCCACGGCATCCGGGATTTCCTCTTTCGCTCCGATTTATTTACTTCTAACCGCCAGTGGGTACTAGACTTATGTAAGACAATTCAAGATTCAGGATTAAGCATTTCCTGGTCCTGCAACAGCCGGGTAGACACCATTGATACCCAAATGCTGGCTGCAATGAAACAAGCGGGGTGCTGGCTGATCGCATTCGGTGTGGAGAGCGGGAGCCGCGAGCTTCTTAAAAAAATGCGAAAAGCAACCGACCTGGAGACAGCCGAGAGGACACTTCGCCTGTGTCGGCAGGCCGGAATCAAGTCCAGTGTTTATTTTGTGATCGGGCTGCCTTGGGAGACACGGGCGACTTATGAGGAATCCGTGGCATTCGCCAAACGTCTCGACCCCGATTTTCTGGAGGTTTTTTTCGCGTACCCGTTTCATGGGACGGAGTTCTATTCTATCGCTGTGCAGGAAGGACTTCTATCGGACGGAGAAATTCCACATGAAGGATACAATCATCCCTCCATCCCGACGCTTTATCTCGACAAGCAGCAACTGGCCGGACTTCGGAAAGAGTTTCTGCGGTCGTTCTATCTGCGCCCGCGATTCATTTTCCGGACATTGTGGAATACAAAATCTCCAAGGGTCTTCTGGAATTACCTGGTTTATGGAAGCCGACAATTGGTAGACTTTTTAAAAGGGTGAAGGATGAATGAGGAAGGATGAAATGACAAGCACGGAGGCCTGTCCCACCAGTAGGCCAGGCGTCTCTGCCTGGTAGTAGGCCAGGCGTCCCTGCCTGGCAGTAGGCCAGGCGTCCCTGCCTGGCAGTAGGCCAGGCGTCCCTGCCTGGCAGTAGGCCAGGCGTCTCTGCCTGGTAGCAGGCCAGGCGTCCCTGCCTGGCAGTAGGCCAGGCGTCCCTGCCTGGCAGTAGGCCAGGCGTCCCTGCCTGGTACAGTAGGCCAGGCGTCTCTGCCTGGTAGCAGGCCAGGCGTCTCTGCCTGGCAATTGATTTCAGTAGTAGGCCAGGCGTCCCTGCCTGGCAGTAGGCCAGGCGTCCCTGCCTGGCAGTAGGCCAGGCGTCTCTGCCTGGCAGTAGGCCAGGCGTCCCTGCCTGGCAATTGATTTCAGTAGGCCAGGCGTCTCTGCCTGGTAGTAGGCCAGGCGTCTCTGCCTGGTAGTAGGCCAGGCGTCTCTGCCTGGCAGTAGGCCAGGCGTCCCTGCCTGGTACAGTAGGCCAGGCGTCTCTGCCTGGCTGTCAGCGGAATACAAACCATGCGCGTCTTACTATTAAATCCGCCTGCCGATCAGCCGTACCTGCGGGATTACTATTGCAGCCATTCGGCGAAGGCGAACTACTTCTGGCATCCCTATGACCTGCTGGTTCAAAGCGGATTCCTCTCGAACCGGCATGAGGTCTTTGCATTAGATGCCAATGTATTGGGGCTGTCGTTCGATGCAGCGCGGCGACGGGTTGAGGACATCAAGCCGGAAGCCATTTTCCTCCTGACCGGCGCGGCCAGTTGGCGGAACGATTTCGCTTTTATGGACAGCCTGAATGTTCCTCCATCTATGCCCGTTGTTGCCACGGGGGACCTGATGCTCTCCAAGGGGGCAGAATACCTGGAGCGAACACCCTGGCTCACAGCAGTGTTGCAGGATTTCACCGTGGATACCGTTGCGACCTACCTGGCCCTTTGGGACCCAAACCGGCGCGGCCCGCACTATGATGTTGAATTGCCTCATTTGCAGTATCGCACGGGCAATGAAATCCATCAGGGTCCACGCCCACGGGAAAGCCGCTTCACACTGCCGCTCCCCCGTGTCGATCTGTTCCCGATGAACCGATATCGCATCCCGCACGGGAAATACCGTCATTTCTGGTCTACATTGACCGATTTCGGATGTCCATTCCATTGCAGTTTCTGTGTAAGCGGAACACTGCCTTACAAAACACGCGATCCGGACAATGTGATGCGGGAACTTCGCTACGCCCGCGACTTGGGATACAGGGAACTATGGGTGAAAGATGTCACCTTCGGGGTGAATCGAAAACACACCCAGGAATTCCTGCACCTGTTAGCGAAGGAGAATCTCGGATTCTCCTGGGTGGCGCTGTCGCGGGTGGATGTGGTCAACGAGGAATTGCTGGAGCGGATGGCGCGGACTGGATGCCATACCATTCAGCTCGGTGTGGAATCGGCGGATGAATCCATCCTCCGGACGATCGACAAGCAGATCAGTCCCCAACGAGTGAAGCAGATTTTCGCTCTCTGCCGACGGTTGGGGATACGGACATTGGCGCACTTCATTATCGGTCTGCCGGGAGAAACAGAAGAAAGCGCACAGCGGACCATTGAATTTGCCAAGGAACTGGAGCCGGATTTTGCCTCGTTCAACATCGCTACACCCAAAGTAGGAACTCCCTTGCGCGCACAGGCCATTGAGAAAGGCTGGACAGATGCCGAGGTGGATACGCTGGATAATTCCACTGCGTTTCCATCCATGGAGATCGGATCGCTTTCCTCTCAGCGGGTGTGGGAGTTGCGGAACCGGGCGATCCGCGAGTTTCACCTGCGACCGCGATACCTGGTGCGTAAAACATTGGGCGTGCGCTCGGTGTGGGAGTTGTCCCGGTCCATCCAAAACGCGATAGCGCTTCTGCGCTCCACGCGTGGCTCTCCCAAAGGTGGAGAATCCCTGTAAGCCGTGTCTGTACGCTGTCTTGAAGAAAGTCGACCGTCTCCCCTTCCGTTCGAGAAAGGGTTGAGGTGAGGGGATGCTGTGACCCAGCTGTGACCGACCTTGTCACCTTGTCTTGTATCTGTCGAGCGGGAAGATATAATAATAAATTGTTTGCCTGTCGGAGGTTACCTGGTCGAGCAAGTCCGGGAAAGTCCCGAAAACAGATCTGCTGTCGGGATGCTTCCTGTTTCCTGTTCGGGGGAATTGACCAATCGAGGGTGGGTAGCTCAGCTGGCAGAGCATGGGACTTTTAATCCCAGGGCCGCGGGTTCGACCCCCGCCCCACTCATCGACGGACACGATAGATTGTTGTCCCCATCGTCTAGTGGTTAGGACACAGGCCTTTCAAGCCTGCAACACGGGTTCAACCCCCGTTGGGGACGTTTCTTCTTTTCTTTGATTCATATCGCCCTTCCCTTTGACTTCCACCGTTTAAAAAATAATATCGTTTGGTTGAAAATGAGGCTATTTTGTGTAGCCAGGAGTGTATTATATCCCATGGAGGATGTCCAATGCGTCGCGCTTTCACACTGATTGAACTGCTGATTGTGGTGGCTATTATCGGGATTCTCGCGGCGATCGCCGTGCCGAATTTCCTCAACGCCCGGGTCCGTGCAAAAGTTGCCAAGGTGGACTCGGATATGAACGCCCTCTCCAAGGCGCTGGAGATGTATTTGCTTGACAACAATTCCTATCCGGGCGATCACGACCTGGATGAGTATACCGGGGCTCAGCGCGGGCTGTTTCGCCTCACCAGTCCAATCTCCTACATTGCCTCTCTCCCCAGCGATCCCTTTATTGAAAAGACCTTAGCGACAACACTCGGGCTTGGGAACTCAAATGCCTATGCTTCAAACGGCCGGCCGGACTACGAATTGGGCTCCGGCGCCGACAACGGTGGCACGCAAAAAGTACAGGCCTACAGCCTGATGAGCTACGGTCCGGATTACTTAGATGACAATGCCAACCATGATTCTTTCCCGTTTGGAACGGATATGGATCGCTACAGTCCGACCAATGGCATCCGCTCCCCCGGCAACATTTTCAAGTTTGGCGGTGATTATATGGCGGGTTGTATTATCCTGGATTGGGGCAAGGAACTTCTTGGAAGCAAGTGCGGGGGATAAGAAGTGTGCTGCTCTGCATCCCTTACCGCACCGGAACCAGCAGCTGTTGGCCCGGTTTAATCGCGTCGGACCTCATGCCGTTGAGAGTCTTCAGGCGTGATACCGTCGTGTCGTACCGTTGTGCAATGGAGTGCAACGAATCCCCGCGTTGAATGCGATACTTCGCTGTTCGAGACAGGCTGGGTGGATCGGCCTCCGAGCTCTGTGCGGTCGCACGAGCCGGAACCCGGATTGTCTGACCCGGCTCAAGACGACCGCTCTTAAGGCGGTTCGTTTTCATCAACTCATTGATCGATGTCCCATAGCGCCGGGAAATCTCAAATAAGGTGTCGCCCGACCGGACCGTATAACTCTCCGTCAACGGCGAGGAATTCACTTTCGGAATCTTGATCTCCTCGCCCAACAGAACGGATGTCCCGCGCCCTTTGCCGTTGATTTTCTGCAGGGTTGTGACATTCGTTCCGTATTCCTCTGCAATGGTGAACAGCGACTCTCCTTTTTTGACCACATGAATATCGTATTTCTCATCGGGAACAGCCACCTTCTGCGGCTCAAACTCGATCTCTTTATAGACCTCGCCGTTGCAGCGATCCTGGAAAAACAGCGCAATTCCCTGGTAAAGAGATCGAGCCAGTTTCCATCGAAACTCAGTGGTTTTCAGGTTTCGAGCATCCTGGGGGTTGGATAGAAAAGCCAGTTCCACAAGCGCGGAGGGCATTGCTAGGGTACGCAGCACACGGAATCCCCTGGTTTTGATCGGCGGATCGCGTGGCACGAGTCCACGGACACCGAGCAGCTCTTTTTTCAGGTATTCGACAAACAGTGCGGTTTCTTCCACTGTGATATCGCGCTGCATGGCGAACAGCAGCTTGCCCACTTCCGCGTCCACCTGCGAGTCCGGCAGGTCCAGATCGAGCGCGGCCAGGTCGCTGTTGTCTACGTCCTCGATTTGCTTGGCATATTCCGATTGCGAGCCATCGCGTCCCAGGCAAAAGATTTCGAATCCACGCGCCTCCGCACGCCGTTGAACGCCGGGGCACCAATTCAAATGCAAAGAAATAAACACATCTCCGCGCATTCGCCGCGCAAATTCCAGGCGAGCGCCAAGGCTCTTGTTTTTAAGGTCTTTCCAGGCGCCGGAATAGTCATCTTTTCCCATCACGGGAAGGTAATCGCCATCGCGGGTCAGGTAGGCTTTCATATTCTCGGTTTGGTTAATCAGCTCCGCCAGCTTCCTTGCGATGTCCAGGACAATTGTTTTCTCTTCCAGGTCATAAGAAGAGTTTTGACATCCGGGGTCCAGCCACCCATGCCCGGGATCGATGATGACGATTCGTTTCCCCTCTGCGCGAAGCCGTTTCGCCTCTTCTTCCATGGCCGCCTCATAAAGTATTCCCTGCGGCTGATCGATCAGCAGAATGATCTGTCCGCTTCCATTCCAGCTCAGCGGTCGATGCACGACCTCGTCGGTCGGCACTCCGGGCTGAAGATGGACTATCACTTGGGTGGAATGCTTCTCGCGGTTTTCCTCCACACGGACACGTTGAATCGCGCCTTTTCCGATATCGCGTTCCCACGGGGTATCCCCACGGCTGACATCCGGCATGTCAATGCAGACTTTTCCGCCATCCATCGGAATGAACCGATAGTCCGAAACGCCGGATTTTGTCTTAATCAATACGATGCTGAATGCGGGATGATCGGTCACAACATCGACCGAATGCAGGACATTGGCGCTGCCGAAATTAAGTTGTAAACCAAATAAAATCAATAAAATAGCGAGGCGGATGAGATTTGGGCAAACCACAATACGTCTCCGTTTCCTACTCCTCGTTATTCGCCACCCGAACCGACAAATGCGGATTCCCGCATTCTCTTTTGTCGGCATATTCACATACAACCTTAAGTATCTTAGCCTTAGAACACCCGGTTTGTCAACAACTATCAACCCAGTAATCTTAACCCTCGGAAGTTGGCCGGAAATTACAGATCCCTTAAGTGCGCGCGGACCTCATCAAGATCCCTTTGGCGGCAAGGCCGAATGGGGTTCTCTTTCTCGACCGCATCAATGAATTTCTGGAAGTAAGTTGTCGCCCTCTTCTTCTCCTCGCGTTTCTCATAAGCCAGAGCCAGATTGTAGAATAACTCGGGGACATCCAGCCCCATCGCTTCGGCATCCTCAAGGGATTTCAATCCTTGCGCCAATTTTCCCGCTCTGCACAACAGCGCTCCCGTGTTGTAATGATCCAGGGCCGTCAGAGGTTTCCAGCCTAGTTTGGCTTTCATATTATGGATCTCTTCTCCAGGAAGCGAATAGAACAGGGTCCAACCGTAACGTTCGAACGCATATCCTTCACTTTCCTTGAGAAGGCCCTGAAAACGTTTTTTTTCAAACTCGTACAGATCGACCATCGAAACATTCTCCCTTTATGAAAGCCGGTTTATATCCGGCTTTCGTTCTCGGTCATTTTGCGGTTGAGATTATAGACAAACGCCAGGACTTCTGCCACGGCTTTATAGAGTTCCGGCGGAATCACATCCCCGAGTTCGACCTTTGCGAGGACTTCCACCAGGTCGGGATCCTGATAAAGCGGAATATCATATTCCTTCGCGATTGCCAGAATCTGTTCGGCGATGTAGCCGGAACCTTTGGCGACCACATGGGGTGCGCTGTCTTCCCCGCGTCGATACCGCAATGCGACGGCTTTCTTGCGGGGCGGGGATATGTCGTGTTCCGGTTCCATCTGGTCGTTTTTCCGCGATCGGTGAATTATCAGGCTACCATGAACCGTATCTTTCGGGCCACCGAACCCCTGGGATGCGGCTCGATCAAACCGCCGAATCCTTGTATGATCCGCTTCTGTGTGGCAGCATCAATATCGTCACACAAATCCATCCGGTGACCATTATTTGCCGTCAGGCACGGAAAGGAAATATCATGTCGAGCGAATCGGAAATCACCAGAAGATCTTTCGTCAAAACAACTGCTGGAGGCAGTCTGGCTCTGAGTCTTGGAGGTCTTGCGTGCAAGACCACGGGGACAAAGGCCGCTGCTCCCGGGATTGCCGCCACAAGGTTGGCGAACGAGTCCATTCAAATCGGAGTCATCGGTATCGGCGGCAGAGGTCGGTACCTGCTTGATAAAGCCATCGAACTGAGCAACGACAAAAACATCAACTGCAAGGTTGTTGCTGTTTGCGATGTTTACGCCAAACGTCGAAACGCAGCGGCTCAGAAAGCCGCTGCGCAAGGATTTGAGTTCTACCGAGATTTATTGGACCGTGCCGATATCAATGCGGTCATCATTGCCACGCCCGACCATTGGCACGCGCCGATGGCCCTCGATGCGATCAACGCAGGGAAAGACGTTTACCTTGAGAAACCGATGACCCATACCGTCGATGAAGCGCGCCAAGTTCACGAAGCCGTACTTCGCACGGGTGCGGTACTCCAGGTCGGGAGTCAGACCACTTCCAGCGACCAGTGGTGGAAAGCCCGTGAGGTCGTCGCAAAAGGGATGCTCGGCAAGATGCTCATGTCCCAGGGGTCGTATCACCGCAATTCCAAGGAGGGTGAGTGGAATTACAGCATCGATCCAGGGGCAGGCCCTGATGGGAAAGGCGATGATTTCATCAACTGGAAAGAATGGCTCGGACCTGCGCCCGCACGGGAGTGGGACCCCGAACGGTTCTTCCGATTCCGCAAGTTCTGGGACTATTCCGGTGGCATCGCCACAGACCTCTTCTATCATGTGATCGCCCCCCTCAATCTTGTTTGGGGGGAGGGCGAATTTCCGTACCGGGTTGTGGGAACCGGTGGAATCTGGTGTTTCCATGACAGGGAAGTACCCGATACCTTCATGCTCTGTGCCGATTATCCCACCGGGCATTCTGTAGTCCTTTCATCCTCCATGGCCAACGACACCCACATTCCGGGCTTGATTCGCGGGCACGAGGCCACTCTGATTATGGTAGAACATGGAGAGTTTGAGGGAAGCACGCCGTATATCACGGTGGAGGCTCAGCGCGCTTTCCGTGAGGATTTCACCAACAAGTGGGGCCGGGACAAAATCGTCATCAAGACCGAGCCGGAAAAAAGGGATGACCACATGGTCAACTGGCTGCGTTGCATTCGGACAAGAGAGAAACCTGTTCTGCACTCCGAATTGGGGTACAAGGCTATGGCGGCGATCGGGATGTCCGTTCAGTCATTCCGCGAAGGTAAGGTTCTCTATTTCGATTCGGAAAAACAGAAAGTCGTTACCGAGCCGCCGAAAATCAGGGCGTGAGAGGTTGAGAATCGCTCTGCTTGCATCACTGGGGGCGCATGTCCATGCGCCCCTTTTGATTGGTATCTTTACTATTCCAGCGCCGGATCATCGAACAGGGTTCTTTCCATGCTGGGCAGACTGGGCGGTTTGCGAAGTTCCGGGGGAACGGGGGGCAACTCATCGGCCGAGAAACATGGTCCTTCGCATACAGCCTCCAGAAGGTCGGCTTGTTCGGGATATCCCGCCACGGTTGCCTCCAATACCCACAGCAGTTCCAGCAATTCCGTTGTAAACTCGCCGGTCCAGCATTCGGGGCGGATATCGTCCAATGGGGAGGATTTCCTGCCCGCGCCCCTTTTCATACGGTACTTGAGCCATGACTGCACGACCTTGAGGCCGGAAACCTCAAATTCGTAAACCTCAGGCGCGACCGGGCGAAACTCGCCGTCGCCCACATGCAGCGTTCGTGTGGATTCTTCATACTGAAACGATTCGGGATACCCATCCGGTTTGCCCGGCACGGCTTTCACACATCGTGCCTTCCCCCTGGGAATCTGTCCGGGATTCTTTCCTTTGGGGATGAATCGTTCGCCGTATGTGTGCAGCCAGAGCAATCGTTTTCCCGCCCGACAAATCTTTGTAAACAATCCGGCATCTTTGGTGATTGGGACTCGCACTTCGCGCGTCCCCAGTTCATCTGCATAGCGTGACGTAAACGCCGGTTGCGCCAACACACCGTAAATGTATGCCAGAAAATCTTCCGGTGTCACTTTTCGGTTATATGTTCCCGTAAGCAAGTCAAGCAGGCCAGGCAGGATATTTGGCTCCGTTGCATTGGAGCTGCGGTAAAGGGGCAAAATATCCTTTCCACCACGCCCCGCAAAATAGTGGCGGTCGAGAACATGGGATGAACACATAATGGCCGCTCCGGCTCCCAGCTCAAGAACGACTGAACCGGCCAGGAATACCTGTCTTGGTCCACGGCAATACCATAGAGCCGGGCGCAGATAATCGCCCAAACGATTGTCTGCCAGAATCCACTGTCGGTCGAGACTGCGATACGCATAGCGAACGATAGGAGGTTCCGGAGCGCTCCGAGGCAATGCTTCCAGGGATTTCTCCCGATTGCCGTTGGGAGGCGTTTGGGGACACGGTGACACGATCTTTCGGTCTCGCGTTTCGTGAAATGCCTCTGCCCTGTCTTTGGAGCAGAGAAGCATTCGCCAACGTTTTTTCAGTGTTTCCCGATCGGGACAGATCGGCCATGTGCGCTTGAATTCGCATCCCGAATGCTGCCACGGCATCAGGTCTGTCAACAGCGGCCAGTTGAAATATTGGCCCGTTCCGCCGGGTCGGAAGGAGGCTTGCCATTCATTGGAGCAATCTTGCCACGGCAGATCCATAAATGATTGTATCGAGTCCAGTCTTTTGAGTTTCTCGCTTCTTATGCCGTCAATCCGAATATAATGGACCTTCGCGGGTCGGTTCTTTTTGATCTTGCCGTAGCGAACGGTAACCGCGATGGCTACTGGGGTTCGAATGGCGAAAATATTTTCGCTCTTGCGTGTGCCGCGTCCCTCCCCACCCAGGTCCAGAATCCAGACCTCATCACACACTCGCCGGATATGCTCCCTCATTCCGCAAAAGGCGTCGCCATCAAGGTAACTGGATGCGCTGATGAAACTCACAACCCCCGGCCCGATGCCGGTGGTTTGCTCGAACACTTTCCAGAGCGCCCAGCGCCAGAAATACACATAGAGGTTGTAGAGATTCTTAACATGGACTCCATATCCGGCGGCAACGGCGGGGTTGAGAAAATCGTTGAAAATCGCCGTGTCCCCTTGCCGGTTATTGCCCCAGCGAACCCATCCGCCGGTGCGGGCCTTGTTGTCGTCGCCCGCTGCTTCATGACGGTCGTAGGGTGGATTCCCCAGGCACACGAGGACCGGGACCTCCCGTTTCACCTTGAGCGCTTTGGCGTGCTGCTCGGCGATGGGCTGGAGAATGAACGGCAAGTACGGCGGTTCCGCATCGGGGCTTTCAAGGGTATCGGTCAGGTAGATATGAGTCCCGTCCTTGGGTAGTTCGGCGCCGCGATCACGCAGGGCACGGCTGACCCGCAACTCGGTCACCGCGTAAGGGCCGACCATCAGTTCAAAACCATACAGGTTGGCAACAAGAACGCCAGCTTGGCCCGATACGGCTCCAGCGCCCTGCTCGGCCTCGATTCGGTTCAGCGCGTGTTCGATGACACCCAACAGATAGGTCCCCGTACCGGAGGCGGGATCAAGCGTCACAACGCCGGGATCGGCAAATCCCAGAGGTTTATCAAGATGATTAACAAGCAGATCATCGATCAGCCGAACTTGGGCGCGCACAACCTCAATGGGGGTGTAATAGGCCCCCACGTCCTTGCGCAGCTTTGGGTCGTAGACGGCGAGAAAATCTTCGTAAAAATAAAGCCAGGGATTTTCGCGACCGGCGAGTGTTGCGGACGGCACAACGGCGATGACGCGCAAGAGCAGATCCAGTGAGGCCGCCATTTCCACACGCGCATCACGATCCGTCAGCACTTGGAGCGCACGGGAAAGAAGGTTGTGTTGTGCGGCGAGGGCCTTTTCCGCGCTCTCAAGTGTGAGCGGGTCGGCTCCTTCACTGCGCCCCAAGAGCAGGGCGAACGTAACGGTTTGGGCGTAGGCGTCCGCGAATTGCTCATCCGAGGCATCCGGGAACAGCAACTGTCGCCAGTCCCTGGCAAGGTAGTGCAAAGGCGAGTCAGGCCGCTTCAGTGCGTCAGTTACATCCTCACGCAGCATTCGGCAAAGCGGAGCCAGAAGATCGGCAAATCCCTTGAGATCGAGTCTTCCCTGACTGTCGGTGGGGATGATGGGCTGCCAGGAGAAAAAGTCGCGCAGGAGGCGTTCGATAGCAACCGCATCCTCCGTGGCAATGGCCTTCTCCCCCTCCGCTGTGATATCTCCGGAAAGCCGGGCGATCTTTCCCACAAGTTCCCCGCTCCGGTAAAGCGCCCATTCGTTCCCATCTGTGTAAAGGATATTGGGAATACCCGAAAAACGCTTCCATTGTTCCCGGTTGTGACCCTGGAAACGTGCTGTGTTCGCGCCGACACCGGGGGCTTTCAGTTCCACATAACCTGCAAGCAGTCCGTTTAGATGAACAGCATAATCAGGTCGGCCCAGGCGACCGGGCAGCGCGCTTTCACCTGTGCAGACCACATCCCAGCCGAAAGCACAGGCAACGTCAGAGAGGAGATGCTCGAATGGTCCTCGCAACTGATCTTCCGGCTCACCGGCGGTCAGCTGCGACATCTTTGCGGCCACACTCTCCGCAAAGTCCCTCAACGCCGTCAGGATGGCATGTTCCGGCATTCGACTTGCACTCCCTTGTGAAACCCGAAATCGTCGGAATTCAAGTGCGGGCTATTTTATCGGATTTGTTCGTTGATCACTACCGAAACGGAAGGTCTTCAGATGCTCATCTTCATGCACGTGCAAGTGCAATCTTTCCAAATGGGCCGCAACACGGCGCCGGTTTTCCCTGAATCTCACCCGAAGGAGATACCACAACATGAGCATCTCTTCGTGTGACCGGTCGATGCGGCGAAAAAATAATAATTATTCCGGACCACCACGGTATACAGGGTCGTCGTAGTTGACCTTGTGCAGGTGATGCAAAAACATCGCAACCTCAAAAGCATAAGCGTCCCGCTTCTCCAACGCTGCAACAATGAGGCGATGTTTTTCGAGGGTAATTTCGGTCGCCGGGACAGTGGAAGAATAGGTCAACATGGATTTGAAAAAGGGATCCAATAGTTCCCAGAACCATATTGCCAATTTGTTGCCCGACATTCGAACGAGTCGCTCATGAAACTTGCGATTCAGTTGGAACCAGAGCGCCTGATCATTTCCCCAATTGAGCATTTTTTCGTAAGTCCGGCGCAAATCAACTACGTCTTCATAGGTAGCTCGTCTGAATATCTCCGGCGCCAGACCGATCTCCAACGCGCTCCGGAAACTTCCCATGTGGGCAAACACGTCCTGGGAAACATTATTGTCGGTCAGCAGGCGGATGAAATCCAGCAATGTAAACGAGCGCTGCAAACGCATCCCCCGTTTCCGTCGGCTGTCGATGATCCCCATTGCCCGCAGGCGCGTCAGCGCCTCACGAACGCTGGTCCGACTGATCCCGGTCTGCTGAACGATGAAATCCTCCGACGGCAAAGGATCCCCAATGGCAATATGCTGATCTCGAATATACTCGCCGATCCACTCGAAAATTCCGTCCGTCGTCGAACCTTTGTTGTTTGTCCTTTTTGGTCGCGTGGTTTTCATTCTCGTGGGAACCCCCAATCCTGTTATGTATCCACATTTTTCTGCTTTCCTCCGAATCCCGGAGAAAAACAGAATATCCCCTCTTGACTTTTTCACCTTCGACTGAATCTAAAGTTTCTCAAGCAATACGGCAAGTGTCAACTGGTGTCGGCGAAAAACAGGGCATTTTCATGTTGACATGTGGGATATGACGGAGTAAGATTCTTTTGGTTCCACAGCCGGGCTTGCTTTCCGGGTGATCGGGGTCTGTATTTTCTCTTGTTTTTGTGTCCTTCCTGGGTTTCCCTGTCGGAGAAAACTTTTCTTTGACCGGATAGCTGCCGCTATCACTCATTCGGAGGAGACACATGAGACGCTCAGCCTTCACTTTGATTGAACTTCTGATCGTCGTGGCCATCATCGGGATTCTGGCCGCCATCGCGGTCCCGAATTTCCTCAACGCTCGGGCGAAAGCGAAAATCGCGCGCGTTTGGGGTGACTTTGACGCCCTAAAAATCGCATTGGAGACTTTCGCGCTCGACAACAACGGACGGTATCCCAACACCAACGGCACCGCCAATGATGACTACTACCCAATGAGGCGGCTGACGAGTCCCATCGCCTATATTCCCGCCTTGCCCCAAAAAGATCCGTTCGTTCCACGGGACACCGGCGATGGGATGCCTGGCGGGACCCGTGACTACTGGTGGAATCCCTATTGGTTGGTCACATTTCCGGAAACAACCCTGTACATTGTGGAGGCTGGCCCATTACGTTGGCAGATCGCCAGTGTAGGACCGGATCAATTCTTTGACTGTTCGCCCTTCGTTAAGCCGGAAGTTCGACACTCGGCTTGTTGGCTTCCCTACCACCCCACTAACGGTGTAAATAGTTGGGGCGAGATATACATGACCGGTCCAGGCGGTGTCTCTTCCGACACTGTGAACATCAGCGCACGGCCCAGCCGTTGACCGCAAAAAGATATGCCTTGGTGTGATAGCATTTAACCTGAAACGAACCCTGGCCGACCTCGCGGATCGGCTGCCGGAATTGGTGGAAGGGTTTCGCGCGTGCTGGGCGGCGTAACCGTCGCGGAGAATCTGGCGGAGAGTTTTGAGGTGGTGTGGGCGCATCCGCACGGCCATGTCGGAATACGTTCGCACCGATTCTGTTTGACGACGAGGAGGCGGCAACGGCTCAAGCGGCGGGCGTTTCCATTGATGTATTTGCGAAGCGTTCTCCAATGCGCCCGGCAACGACACACTGAATTCTGCTATATGCCTAATAATGACAGGTAGTTACACGTTTGTTGTTAAAGGAAGTTCGGGATAGAACAAAGTCAGGGGCACGGTGCGCCGTGCCCCCATCTTTCACTCTCTTACAAAGGAATCCTTCCTCACATCATGCCGGGCATTCCGCCGCCGTGGGGTCCGTGCGCATGAGCAGGCGGTTCCTTTTTGGGAATCTCCGTGACAACCGCCTCAGTGGTCAGCAAAAGTCCGGCGATGCTGACCGCATTCAGCAGCGCTGTGCGGGTCACCATGGTCGGATCAATCACACCGGCCTTCACTAAGTCTTCGATTTGACCGGTGAGCGCGTTGTATCCCATGTTGCCTTTGGCTTTCTTGATCTGCTCCACAATCATGCCGCCACGTTCGCCTGCATTTGTTGCAATGATCTCGGCCGGTTGCTGAATCGCAGAGGCAAGAATTTCCGCTCCCAGTTTTTCATCGCCGGGCAAGTCCAGTTCGTCCAGTTGTTTGAGGCACCGCAGAAGCGCGACTCCACCGCCCGGAACGATGCCTTCCAGCACAGCGGCACGGGTTGCATGAAGCGCGTCCTCCACACGGGCCTTTTTCTCTTTCATCTCGGATTCCGTGGCCGCGCCCACATTGATCACGGCAATCCCGCCAGACATTTTGGCAAGTCGCTCCTGGTATTTCTCACGGTCGTAGTCGGATGTCGTTTCCAGAATCATCGTGCGAAGCTGATCCACACGCGCCTTAATCGCAGCGGTTTTTCCGCCACCCTCGATCAGCGTGGTGGAATCGGAATCGACAATTACCCGTTTGGCCGTGCCCAAATCGCGAAGGGTAATTCCTTCCAGGCGCAACCCGAGATCCTCCGAGACCACCTGCCCGCCGGTGAGAATGGCGATGTCCTGAAGCATGGCTTTGCGCCGATCTCCGAATCCCGGCGCTTTCACCGCACAGCAGGGCAGCACGCCGCGAATTCGGTTGACTACCAGGGCAGCCAGGGCTTCTCCTTCGACATCCTCTGCTATCACCAGCAGCGGCTTGCCGGATTGCGCAACCCGCTCCAACAGGGGAAGAAAATCGTTCAAATTAGAGATCTTCTTCTCGTGCAGCAGGATCAGGCAATCTTCCAGGATTGCCTGCATGGTCTCACTCTCCGTAACAAAATATGGGGACAGATACCCCTTGTCGAACTGCATCCCTTCAACCACCTCAAGAGTCGTTTCGACGGTCTTTCCGTCTTCGACCGTAATCACACCGTCCTGCCCGACTTTCTCCATGGCATCCGCGATCAATGACCCGATTTCGGGATCGTTGTTGGATGAAATCGAGGCGACATTCGCAATCTCTTCACGGTCCTTGACCCGTTTCGAGAGCTTATTCAACGCCTCGGCAACTGTCTGCGCCGCCTTGTCCAGGCCGCGTTTGATCGCCATGGCGTCGTGTCCGGCAGACAGCATTTTCAGGCCGGATCGGAAAATCTCTTCCGCGATCACCGTGGCGGTTGTGGTTCCATCCCCGGCGATATCGCTCGTCTTGGAGGCCACCTCTTTCACCAGTCGAGCGCCCATATTTTCAATCGGCTTCTCCAGCTCGATTTCCTTGGCGACGGTCACTCCGTCCTTGGTGATCGTGGGGGTCCCGGATGACTTGCTCAGGGCCACGTTTCTCCCTTTCGGCCCCAATGTGGCTTTCACCGCTCGGGCGAGCTTCTCCACACCGATCATCAACTGCTTGCGCGCTTCCGCTTCAAAGGTCAACTGCTTCGCTGCCATAGTTCATCTCTCCGTTCTATTCCGTATGATTGAATCTATGTTGTTACACTCTTGCGAGCGTTTGATTCCCCGGTACAACTCAAATCACTTCCAGGTCCTTACTTGGAAGCCAGCCGGTGAAACCATTTGGGAGACGAATTTGAACCCAATCCGGACGTCTCGATTCGACTTTCACTGCTGTGCCTTCATGCAAAGAAAATGCCGCTGAATAATTCTCCCCCGGTCCGGTCCGCACCTCGCTCACAGCCGCGAGAATGATGGCACGATTTCGGCTTTCATTTTGGTAAATCTTGATTCCCGCGCTCAGAACACCGAACAACAAGAGGATCAACAAGGTCACGCGGAGCCACCCCGTCCGGCGCGTGATCCCGCTGTCGGGGTGAATAATCCTCCAAGCATACAAGATTGCGGTCATCCATAAAAGCAAGGCCACGCCCAGAAGGTTCTCCCGCAGGTTCAACAGGCAATTCAACCGGATAACGAACCCCATTGTGCCCCCATACTGAACCGGCTTCAGTTCCTCGTCCACCATCAGATTCCGAACAAATTCCAGATTATGACGAATATCTCGGTTGCGCGGCAAATACTCCAAAGCGCGCTCGTATTCCAGGATGGCCGGTCCGAGCTCACCTTGCCGAAAGTGCGCATTGGCCAGATTGTAATGGAGATACCCGTTCCGAATGCCCATATCCAGCAGGAATTGGTATCCGGCCTCCGCTTGGGCCAGTTGCCCCTGTTCGTACAGGGAATTAGCCAGGCGGAATATCGCGCCCCGGTTTCCGCTGCAGCTGTCGTATATTTGCGGCAAATCCACAGCCGCGCCCGCCGGAACGGGAACAAGCGCAATCGCTGCGAACAGGCAGATCGAGAGACGCTTTATCATGCCGTTTCCCCTTTGATCGCCATTAGTTTTCCAAGAAGGTTCTCGGTGCGCTGAAGGTCGGAACGAAGGTTGGAATTCATCGCGCCGCCGAACCGACACGCCTCGAAATCCTCCAGGGTAGTTATTAACTCCTGAACGTATTCATCGGGAACACCTTTTTGTTGCATCTGTCTGCCCAAGTCACGGACAGTCATTCCGGCAGCGGGAAGATTCCAGCGATTGCCGACATAATCCACCAGGGCCTTCGTGAGCGCGGCGTAGGCCTTGTCCCCGTTGCCGCCGGCGACCGCTTTTCGCGCTTCGGACAGCATCCGCCGGGCCATTTTGGGAGCCTTCCGGTTTCGCGCATAATCCGGGTCCGTTTCCAGCCGACGCCGATGTCGTGCCCAGACCGCCGCTCCAGCCGGCATCCCCAACGGGAGCAAACACATCAACACAAAGATCGGCTGTCGGTACAGGTCCAGACGAACGTCTATTGCCCCCGGAACGCCCACGGCTATGTGACGAAAATCCTCCCCGGTAAGAATGATCTCCCGTTTCGCTCCGGCCCCCGCCCCCAGCAGAATCCGGTCGCTTTGGCCTTCGCCTCGCGCGGAAATCTGTAAGTGTATCGGTTCCGTGGCTAACGTATGGTATTCATTGTCGTTCGGATTGAAAAAAGCAAAACGAATCGGGCCGATTTCCGTACTGGATGTCGATTTCGGAACCAGTACATACTCATAAGCGATCCGCCCGGCAACGCCATCCTCCAGTACCGAGATATCCTCATTCTTTGTATTGTCATATTGCTCGAACGGAGTGAGGTCCGGCAAAGTCGGCGGCGGACAATTCTTAATGTTTCCTTTTCCGCTGAGTTCCACGCGAAGAGTAAACGCATCTCCCTCACGCAATTCCCGCTTGTTGACCGTAGCCGTAAGGTTAAACTCTCCAACCGCGCCGTCGAAAATGTCCGGACGCCCTTCGGGGGGAAACGGGATTACCTCCAGGTTGAACGGCTGCGACGTAACATTCACCGTCTGTGTCGGACCGAGTTGGAAAACCCCGAAGCCCATCCCGCCCACCGTTACCGATATGGCTGCCGGATCCACGTTCAGCGCTCCCGTAGAAAGCGGAAACACTACGTAATGTTTCAGCAGCACAACCCCGACGGCTCGACCCCCAATGTTCCGGCTCTCAATCGGATATTGTGTAATGGGTAATTCTTCCACCACACACCGCTTGAACAGGCTTGTCGTAAGGTTCCCGAAATCTTCGATCTGGCGGACCTCGCTCATTTTCTGCGGGGGAACAAGAAGGAAATACCGAATGACCACCGCCTCCCCCACGTAGGCTCTCGTTTTCGACGGCTGCGCTACCAGCTGAATCACCCCCGATGAAACGCCCTGCGGCACGCCTCCCGGCGGTTGGCCCGACGGCGGACCCGGCATCGGAGCGCCCGCCGGTACAACCGTTAAGGAAACCGCATTTCCTACGGCGCTTTCTCCCCCCTGTTCTACCCGAATACCTTCAATTGTAAAACTTCCCTCACGTTGCGGAACCACAATACAATTTAAGGTCCGCCTGTATTCGGCGCTCATCCTCCCATTGACAATTTGAAAACTCTGCGACATTCCGCCGCCTCCCATCAAATGAAAACTCAGACCATCTACCGGCGGGACCTGCGGAACCGGCGGATTTCCCTTGTCGGAAACAATCTCGATGCTCATCCCGACTTGTTCCCCAACGTGCGCCGCCGCCTTTTCCAATGTCACACTAACAGAACACGTACCCATCGCCCTTCCCGCCGCGATCACGAACAGGAAGGCCGCCCAGACCAGCCGACACACATGCCGTCCACCCTTTCTCATGGTCTACCAATCTTTCTCTACTGTGTACGACCCGCCGCTTGGCCGGCGCAACATCTCCCGGCGTTGTTCCGCCTCATCCTCCTGAAGACGGTCCAATAGCCGTTCCGCATCCTCACGCGATAGTTGAACCTCCTTCTGCGGCTGATCGGGATTCTCGTTTTCCACTTCTTCCCCGGATTCGCTCTGCTCAGGCTGTTTCTTTTCTTTGTCCTGTTCTTTTTCGCCTTGCTGTTGTTCCTGGTTCTCTTGCCCCTGCTCTTGCTTCTGTTCCTGTTGTTGCGATTGCTGCTGTTGCTGATCCTGCGACCGTTGTTGGTTTTTCATCTTGTCCAGCTGCTCTTTTAACTTCTTTCGAGCAATCTCCAGGTTGTACTTGGCGTCTTCATCTTTATTATTCAATTTCAGCGACCGCACGTATGCCTCAATGGCCCCGGCATAGTCCTCCTGTTCAAACGAAGCATTACCGATGTTGTAATGGGCCTTTGCCTCCAGGAGGACGTCATTGGACCCGAAAACACGGCTGTACTCTTCTATAGCTTTCTGGTAATCTCCCTGCTTATACCAGCTATTGCCGATATTAAAATGCAGTTCGCGAGATTCGGGATCGAACACGGCAGCCGCATCCGCATAGATTCCCAATGCTTTCTCATACTCCCCGGCGGCGAATTGGCGATTGCCTTCCTCCACACGCTCACGGTACGGGTTCATCCACCCGGCAAAGAACATCACCGCAACACACAGTGTAAAGCATGGAACAACTCGACGATGTATGAATAGCTCGGAATTCATCATCCTGCCTTCTCCTCCTGCACGATAATCCGCTTTCGATCCGATAGGATCGTCTCCAGCAGCAACAGGACAAACGCCGGTAAAAGAAACCACTGAAAGCGGTCTTCATATTGGACAGTCAGCAGCGAACGCTGGGCCTTCTCTGCCCGATTCTGCTCAATATCTTCATAGATTTTATTCAGTTCAAACTCATCGGCGCTGGCGTGATAGTACTTCCCGCCCGTCTCGGTAGCGATTTTCAGGAGCATTCCTTCATCCAGTCTCGATTGAACCAACTCCCCGTTTTTCTGCTTTTTCCATTCTACCAGCTGTCCCTTTTCATCCCGGATCGGAATCGGCACCCCTGACAGCGAACCGATTCCAATGGTATAAATCTGTATCCCTTCCGCGGCGGCTTTCTCAACCGCGGCCATCGGATCGCCGGTTGTCTGTTCACCGTCGGTTAAAAGAATAAGAACCTTATATTGTCGTTCGGTCTCTACAAATTTGTTCCGGGCCAGATCAATCGCGCGGTCCAGGGAGGTTCCCGGTACAGGAACGCTTCCGACATCTACCTCGGATAAAAACATCTTCGCCGCGGTGTAGTCGGACGTAAGAGGACATTGGACAAATGCCTCGCCTGCAAATACAATCAATCCGACGCGATCCCCCTGAAGCCGGTCAATGAGACGTTCGAGCTCATGTTTGGCGCGTGCCATCCGATTGGGTGTGATATCCTCGGCCAGCATCGAGGCCGAGGTATCCAGCGCAATGATGATATCCCGCCCCTTACTCACCAACGTCGTCTCTTTCATACCCCATTGTGGACGTGCCATCGCCAGGATCAGAAACAAGACCGCAAAGAACACCATCGCCAGCTTCGCCCGCTGTTTTCCCCGGCTGACATGCACGGTTAATCGTTCCAGCAGATCGATATTTCCAATCTGTTCCAATGCTTTCCGACGCCGGAGCCACGACCAGCGAAGAAAGAAAAACAGCGGAATCAGCAAAAGCAAACCGTTTAACACAAACTCAGTTCCGAACACCATCGCAAACTGTTACCTCAGGGCAATTTCCGGAATCGTGTATTTGTCAATACGATCTCTATAATCAATAAAATCAGGGCGGGAACGGCAAAATAGAGAAATAGTTCTTCAAACCTTCTGTGTCCTCGGGACTGGACCGTCGTTTTCTCCAGGGAGTCGATTTCTTGAAATATCTTTTGAAACGAAGCCCGGTCCGTTGCCCGGTAATACTTTCCCCCGGTCGTCTCTGCAATTCGCCGTAACACCTCCTCATCCATCGACACCTGCTGGGGAATATGCGTGATCTCCCCCATCACCTCCCGCCGTATGTAGCCCGTCCCGTAGCCGCCGATCCCAATGGTGTACACTTTCACCCCGACTGCTTTTGCCAGCTCCGCCGCCGTAATCGGGTCGATTTCGCCGGCGTTGTTCTCGCCGTCGGAAAGAAGAATGATCACCTTGCTCTTGGCTTCCGATCCGCGAAAGCGATTCACACAATTCGCCAGCGCCATCCCAATAGCCGTTCGATTGGGGTCCACCATATTGATATGCACTTGGTCAAGGAAATTCTTCAGGATTCCATAGTCGACCGTCAGCGGACATTGTGTATAGGCTTGCGCGGCGTAAACCAGCATCCCGATCCGGTCCGTTGTTCTGCCCTCTATGAAATCCCGAACAACCTCTTTGGTCACTTCGAGACGTGTCCGGTTCCCCTTCGCATCTAGGTCAATAATCTCCATACTGCCTGAAACATCAATCGCCAATACAATATCTACTCCCTCGGTCTTTACGTCCTGCAAAACGATCTCCGCCTGCGGTCGAGCCAGGGCAAGGATCAAAAGCGCAAGGATGAGCAGGCGGACAGAATAGAGCCACCGGCGAATCCTGTGCGAGAACGGCTCAACCGGTCTGCCTGCAACACCGAACGCCTCCTTGATTCTCCGCACATCCGAATAGATCATCGGGCCCGAAGCGGTCCGTCCGTGACGCATTCGCCACCACAGAACAGGCAGAATCAATAACAACAACAGGTACAGCGGATAAGCGAATCTCATGATCCATCCCCCCGTGGGTTCGTCGCCGCTGCTTCATCGACCGCCGGCTCTTGAGGAGACGTCTCGACGCTTGGCACAATCTCCCGACTCATCTCCACTGCGTGAACCGCTAACTCGATCAAACGAATTGCCTTGTCCGCATCCGGTTCCTGTCGCGCAAATTTCATTAAATCGCAGCTGGAAAAGATGTCTTTGAAATGTTCTTGTGTCGCCGGCGAAATCCCCTGCTCGCGAAGCTTCGTCAGGATTTCCTCCGTGGTCATGTCCATGGCCGCGATGCTCCAGCGTCCGTGGATGTACACCCGAAGAATGTCCGATAGACGTGTAGAGAACTCCTTATATTGCTTATTAGCCAACAGTTCCCGCTTCTCACGCAGCGCCTGAAGGGCCATCAGCGCGCGCTCATGCGGCGGCAATGGCGGTTCCAGCGCCACCTCCACCTCATCCTTTCTCCGCAGGAAAAAGAACCAGATTATCCCCGCCGTTACAAGCAGAACTGCCGCCGCGATCCCTAACACCAGCGGCCACCGACTTCGCCCGACCACAGTGACAGGCGGCTTGATGTCCCGGATCGTTAGATTCTCTGATTCCTCGGATGTCAACTCCCGTACATGAATATCGATAGCGTCCGTCTTTACTTCGCCCATCTCCCCGGACTGTGTCCGGAATTTCACAGTGATGGGCGGAAACGTATAGTCCCCCGTGAAATAGGTGGAGAGTACATAGACATCGCTCCGGACCATTCGGCTCCCATGCCGCTCCGGGGTACCGATTCGTACATCTTTGATCTCGAATTGCCCGAGTTCCATGCCCGGAGTCGATGCCTCGATGGTAACGGACGGATCGTACGTGATCTTTACTGTGCAAAGAATGTCGTCCCCGATCGTGATCTCGTTCTTGTCTACCGTTGTCTCGATACTCGGATAGAGTTCAGCCGGGATGGCCGCCCGCACGAACATCGCGAGGCCGACGCATAGCCCCAGCAAAACCGGGCTCTGCAACAGCGGAAGTCGGACACGGAAGGAAAAACGTCTGAATGTCAATGTTCTCATTGCTGGACCACAGTGGCCTCCGGGGTTGGGACCGGCGTCGGAAATCGATCCGAATAAATAATTACTTTTTGCTCCTCGAGCATTGTTTTCATCAGTTGCCGCATCTGTTCCTCTTCCTTCATTCGGCGAAGCGCGAGTTCCACCTGCTTTCGCACCTCGTCTAACGGTTTGTAACGTTCCGGGGTCTTGCCGGTTACAGCGAAAATATGTACACCTTTTGCCGAACGGATCGGACCGGTTGCGTCACCTGTCTCCAGGGCGCTTACCGCCCTCGCAATCTCCGGCTCGTTGCCGATCTGGGGGATGATCGAGCTCCCCTCGCGCAAGCTCCCCAGTTCCCCGCCTTTCTCTCGCGTCGAGGCATCCATGGAACATTCTTTCGCGAGATCGCTGAATTGTTCCCCCGCCTCGATGCGTTTCAGAATGTCCGCCGCCTGGTCTTCTGCCGAAAGCTGGATATGCGCAACCTGAATGGTGGCCGGGTCCTTGTACTCATCCCGATGGGCTTCGTAATACAGATTGTAATCGCTCTCATCCAGCTTCACCCGGCTCGATATTTCTTCCTCATACACTTTTTGAATAATGAGCTGGCGCCCTATCTCGCGGAGTTGTTTCTGAACGTCCGGATTCCTTTCATACCCCTTTCTCGCCCCCATATCATACAGAAGTTCACGCAGAACAAATTGCTCAAGAAGTTCCCGTTTCTTTGCAGGGTCGTCATACTGAGACCGGATCGGCGGCGGCATTTTATCCAGTTCCCGGTCGAGCTCGCTCATCGTAATGGTTCTGTCGCCGATTGTGGCGACAACAGGCCCGGTTGGCGATGTATCATCGCGGTCGGCATTAACATCCGCGAGTGACCGCATTTGACGCGTTGCATCGGAGCCGCGATTCAGGTTCTCGAGACATGTAACGATATGCCGCTGCGCATCCTTCACGATCTCGGCTTGGGGATACAGTTCCTTTACACGAATGAATGTGGCCAGCGCCGATTCATAATCGCCTAGTTTGTCCTCGTAAATGGATCCGATCTTGTACAAGATATTGGCTCTGGCGCCGGGCGGAATGTCCGCGGCGTCAAGGTAAGACCTGTATGTGTCTATCGCCGCCTGGTACAATTCCTGCTGTTCCAGAACCGCCGCTAATTGTCGCAGCTGTTCCGATGCGACCTTCGGGGTACTGTCCGGAATGAAAAAAAGCAATAAAGACAGATTTACAATCAACAGTACGATGACTGCCGTTTGAAACAATACGCCTTTCATGACTGCATACCTCAATCCGTCCTGCCTATAAACGACTGGCGCGCTTATTGAAAAATTGGACCAGTGGGTCGATATACGGCTGATCGGTTCTCACCGGAATATGATCGACCTGTAGACGGCGAAAACTCCGCTGCAAATCATTTTGCATGGAGGCGTTCCGCTCGGCAAAACGACGGCGAAGATCCCAGTCATACGTGTCGATCAGTACAACCTCGCCTGTCTCGGCATCCTGTAACTCGAGGAATCCGACTGGCGGCAATTCAAGTTCCCGCGGATCGGTAATTCCAATTGTAATCAAATCGTGTTTCTGGTTAATAATCCGCAGCGGGTCCTCATAATCGGAGCCCAGGAAGTCGGATATAACAAATACCACAGACCTGCGATGGAGTACCCGTCCAAGAAATTCCAGCGCCATCCGAAGATCCGTTCCGCTTCCTTCGGGGCGGGCATAGAGCAATTCACGGATCAACCGGAGAACATGCTTCTTTCCTTTTTTGGGAGGAATAAACTTCTCGATCCGATTGGTAAACTCGATCAGGCCGACACAGTCATTGTTCTTAATCGCGGAAAAGGCCAGGACCGCAGACAGTTCAACCCCGAGATCCGCTTTCATCTGCTCGGCGGTCCCGAATGCTCCGGAGGACGACACATCTACCGCCAGCATAACCGTGAGCTCGCGTTCTTCCCGAAAGCGTTTCACAAACGGGTGTCCCATGCGGGCCGTGACATTCCAGTCGATAGACCGAACGTCATCGCCCAACTGGTACTCGCGGACTTCCTCAAACTCCATCCCACGCCCTTTGAAAACGGAATGGTACTCGCCCGCCAGAACATCGTTGACGAGACGATTGGTTCGGATCTCGATTCGTCGAATCTTCTTGATTAAATCACGCGGTATCATGTTTCTCTGTAAGCCGTTCCCTGAGCGCCCGAATCTCCTGTTGTTGGCGCCGGATTGCCTGCCCAGCCTCCGTAAGACGGGCTTCCGCCTGGCGCAGCTGCCAGGTCAGTTCCTGTATTGTTTTATCTTTTCCGCGCATCTCGCGTTTCAGCGCAAAAGTGGATTTGAATACCTCATCGAAAATAGCATTTCGTTCGTCTTTGTAACGTTCCCGGATGATCTTCTCTGCTTCGGGATATCGTTCTCGTTCGACCATGTTCGAGTTGTCGTCCCATCGCCGATATTCGCCGGTAATCTTCGCTATGTGGAGAAAATCATATTTCCGCGACAGCCGGATCAAAAAATCCCAGTCTTCAAAAACTGCTAATGTCTCATCGAACAGCCCGACATCCTCCAAACAGTCACGGCGAATCAAAAGGCAGTTTACCGGAATGTAATTGCCGAGGAGAAAATTATTCCGCTCAAAATCGAACGAGTAGGTTAAATGTTCGAGTACTCGTTTCCATTCGCCGGTTTCAGGGACCCGTTCGAACGTTACATTCTTGACATCGGAATAGACAACGGGAAGGTTGCGCTCCAGGGCGACCGGGACAAGGGTCTCCAGGAAGTTCTCGTAGACAATATCATCATCGTCCAGGAATCCGATGTACCGGCCTCGCGCTCCTGTAATTCCGGTGTTGAGGGCGGCGGTGCGACCGCGATTTGTCTCATGGCAGAGGTAGCGACAGGCAAGACGACCTGCGAGGGAGTCGAGGATGCTCCGGACATCGACGCCGGCATCGTTGACCACAACGGCCTCCAGATCCCGGTAGGTCTGCCGCGCCAGACTGTCGAGGCAAACCGCGAGTCTTTCGGGCCGGTTGTAGGTACGGACAATTATCGAGACAAGTGGATCCGACATCGGAACACCTCACGGCACTTCGATATGATCGAAAATTCGCTGCACGATCTGTTCCGAGGCGACCTCTTCGGCTTCCGCTTCGTAGGAGGGAATCAGGCGATGCCGCAGCACGTTCATTCCCACAGACTTGACATCCTCGGGTGTTACATAACCTCGACCGCGAATAAACGCATGGGCGCGGGCCGCCTGCGTGAGGCACAGCGTGGCACGCGGGGAGGCGCCGTATTCAATCAGTTCCTCGAGGTCCAGGCCGTAGATTTTCGGCTCACGCGTGGCAAATACTATATCGATTACATAATCCCGAACTCGATCGTCTACATAGACCAGTTGAACAGTTTTCTGGGCGCGAAGGATTTCTTCGGGCGTGACAACCGGCGTTACCGTGGGAAGATCCGGCGCAGTCATGCGGTCAAGAATGAGTCGTTCTTCCACCTTGGTGGGATAATCAACTTTCAGTTTGAGCATGAATCGGTCCACCTGCGCTTCCGGCAGGGGATAGGTTCCTTCCTGCTCGATGGGGTTCTGGGTGGCCAGCACCAGAAACGGACTCGGTAACGGATATGTTTGGTCGCCGATGGTCACCTGACGTTCCTGCATCGCCTCCAGCAGAGCGCTCTGGACTTTGGCGGGGGCACGGTTGATCTCGTCCGCCAGGACAATGTTTGTGAAAATCGGGCCTTTCTTCGGAGTGAATTCCCCGGTGTGCTGCTGGTAAATCATGGTCCCGATCAGGTCGGCGGGAAGAAGATCCGGCGTGAACTGAAGGCGTTTGAAATCGGCCTGGATCGTGTCCGCAAGCGTCTTCACAGCCAGCGTTTTCGCAAGTCCGGGAACCCCTTCCAGGAGTACATGCCCGTTGCACAACAACCCGACCAGCAGCCCTTCGATCATATCGGCCTGGCCCACGATTACCTTCTCCACCTGTGCCGTCAGGCGGGATACGAATTCACTTTCCTGCGCAATTCTTTCGGTCACTGCACGAATATCCGCATGTATTTCCATCGATATCGTCTCCTCATATTCCATACATGGATGGGGTCATCATGATTGCCGGGAAGTGTCTCGAACGGCGAGGAGGCGTTTCGCATCCTCCCAGATTCGATCCAGCTCTTCCCGGGAGGGTGTGCCCGGCGAGTATTTCCCTTCGGCACACCTTGTAAAGAACGAATCAACCAGCCGTCGGGTATCGCTATCCGTATCCGGCGGCAGATCCTTGGACGAGGTCAATCGCCCCTTGTGATAAGAGTATCGTTTCGCCAATTCCTCGCCCACAATTCGCTCAAGCGTGCTGTAATACCGCCCGGGATCTCCCTCCATACGCCATCGGCGCGCCTGCGCAAGAAGGTCCTCAACCGGAGATGACGCGGGAGGTTGCGTGAGAAGAGGCTCCGCATGTTTCCTCCGACGACAGGCGATCAATCGGATACCCACCGCCACAAACGCTATCCCGGCAATAATCCCGAAGGCGAGCGGCAGAAACCGACTCAGGGAAGGCTTCGCAGGCCCAATGGTTGCTTCACACGGCAACGTTGACAACCGCTTCAATTCTTCTCCATTCTTTGCACAAACCACAACCTCCGCCGATCCCACACGCGCTGTCCCCTCTTCGATCGGCATCAGACGAAACAAATAGATTTCTTCCTTGCGAACTCCCTCAGAGGAATTGTGCGCTATGCTGCGAGTCGAGCCGGACAGAATCTTAAGATTCTCCGTTTCCGGCGTTCTATCCAGGCGCATGGAAAAAGCCTGGCCTGAATCCAGCCAGCTGACTCTAATCTGAAAAGTTACCGGCTCGCCCAGACAAAACGTCTGGTTAGAGGGGAATTCGGCTGTGACTTCAATATCTTGCTCGTCCAAAGGCGGGAGAGTGGCGGAACTTACTCCCGCATCAGCGGCATCCTGCGCCGCAAGACTATGCGCGATTGCAAATACGCAGACGGTTAAAAGAAAAAAACGGACACTGTTTCGCAAAAAACTCAAATACGAAACACCGTCCTTACCCATCCTCATTGCATTTCCCCGGTCGCCCCCTCGATCTCCGGAGAGAATGGCCGTTGTATGACCTGAATTGATTCCTCCGCACGACGCAATGCTTCCGGGAACGGCTGATACAGAGAACGAATCGAATACAGCGCCGCGCAGAGAGTTCGTAAGGCATCCAGCCCCTGTTCCGTATTTCCCGCAGCGTTCCATTGTGCCGCAAGTTCCTCCAGGCGAGTTACGGCCTCTCGGTTCACCGGCAGGCCCGGCACGTAACTCCGCAGCGCCCACTGGTAATGCCACACCGCTTCTTTCCAATCCTGTTCGGAAACCGCTTGCTCTGCTTTCTGAAAATGACTCTCGGCCTGATAAATCAATTTCGCAACAATAAGAATCAGGATAAGGCAGGTCAGAATCAGCCCCTGCTTCACCCACCTCACAAATTGCCTCAGACCGATCAGTCCCGAATCCTCATTCATGCCCTTGCCAGTTCGCCCCATCTTCCCCTGTCCACCACGTCCACCACATCCTCCCTGTCCACTGTGTCCACTCTGTCCACTCTGTCTACAAAATGGGTGGCACAGGCTTCCAGCCTGTGACAAGGTTAGCTTTTTTTCTCGCCTTTCGATTTCGCCGTCGATTCCGATTTCCCGGCAGATAAATCTTTCGTGCTGCTTCCGGTGGGCTTGGATTCCTCTCTTGCCTTGCCCCTGTATTCCTTCTTCCGATAATCGGTCTCGTAGAAACCGGAGCCTTTAAAAATGATTCCGGCTCCTGCACCGATCAGGCGTTCGACAGGGCATTTCTTCTTCCTCTCCGGGCACTCGCCATTACTCTCAATGTATTTCAAAGGCTTTTCCGTCATGGACTGGAAAACCTCGATAATGCGGCCGCATTCCTTGCAGCGGTATTCGTATGTGGGCATATCATTCTCCCTCGCGCTTTCAGAAGAATACGCATCGGGAATCGACGGCGATAACCTCCGACGATTCCGCGGTCAGTCTTTTTCCACGGTATATTCCGCATCAACTACATTGTCGTCATCCGGCTTGGCGCCGGTGGAAGCCTGCTGTTGCGAGGTTGATCCGCTTGCAAAACCCGATGTCGGGCCTGCGCCGCCGGCCGCACCGGCAGTCTGCTGCTGGGCCTGCTGACGCTGGACTTCCTCGTAGATCGCCTGCCCGATCTTGTGTGTCGCTTTCTCGAGCGCTTCTTTTCGGGAGCGAATCTGACCCGGATCTCCGCCTTCCAGGGCTTGTTTGAGATCCTGAATGGCATCCTCAACCGCTTTCTTGTCCGCCACAGAGACTTTATCGCCGTATTCGTTCAAAGACTTCTCCGTGGAATAGACCAGCGCATCGGCCTCGTTTTTCAGCGTGATGATTTCCTGTTGCCGCTTGTCTTCCTCGGCGTGCAGTTCCGCATCATGCACCATCTTCTCGATCTCGTCTTTCGAGAGACCGCTGGATGACTCAATGCGGATCTTCTGTTCCTTGCCCGTACCAAGGTCTTTGGCGGAAACATGGACAATCCCGTTCGCGTCGATATCGAACGTCACCTCGATCTGAGGCACTCCTCTCGGCGCAGGCGGAATCCCGACCAGATCAAACCGTCCAAGAGTGCGGTTCTGGGCCGCCATGGGTCGCTCACCCTGCAAAACATGGATGGACACGGCGGGCTGATTATCCGAGGCCGTTGAGAAAATCTGGCTCTTACGGGTTGGAATGGTGGTATTACGCTCGATCAATTTCGTGAACACACCGCCCAGCGTCTCGATCCCCAGGGAGAGCGGCGTGACGTCCAGAAGCAGGACATCCTTCACATCCTTGGTCAGCACACCTGCCTGAATCGCTGCGCCAACCGCAACTACTTCGTCCGGATTCACTCCCTTGTGAGGCTCTTTTCCGAAAAGGTCCTTTACGATTTTCTGTACCATCGGAATGCGTGTAGAGCCGCCGACCAGAATTACCTCATCAATTTGATTCGGTTGCAATCCGGCATCTTCCAGCGCGCGTCGGCACGGCGGTATTGTTCGCTCGATCACGCCGGAAGCCAAGCGCTCGAACTGGGCGCGAGTCAGCTTCATTCGGAGATGTTTCGGACCGGAGGCATCGGCGGTGATATACGGAATCTCGATGGTGACTTCCTGGCGCGAAGACAACTCGCACTTCGCGCTCTCCGCCGCGTCCTTCAGACGCTGAAGAGCAATGGGGTCTCGTTTCAGGTCTATTCCCTGGTCTTTCCGGAACTCATCCACCAGCCAGTCGATCAGGACCTTGTCGATATCATCGCCGCCCAAGTGCGTATCACCGTTGGTCGATTTGACCTCGAACACACCGTCCCCGAGCTCCAGAATGGAAATGTCGAATGTGCCGCCACCGAAATCGTAAACAGCAATCTTCTCATCTTTCTTGCGGTCCAGGCCGTAAGCCAGCGCCGCGGCCGTCGGCTCGTTGATAATCCGAAGTACTTCCAGCCCGGCGATACGCCCCGCGTCTTTTGTGGATTGACGCTGGCTGTCGTTGAAATAGGCCGGAACGGTAATCACCGCTTGGGTGACTTTCTGCCCGAGGTAATCTTCCGCCGTCTGTTTCATCTTCTGCAAAACATAAGCGGAGATCTCTTCCGGGGCACAGACCTTGTCTTTGACCTTGAATCGCACCATTCCGCCGGGACCTTCAATTATCTGGAACGGAACCATTTCAATTTCCGACTTGACTTCGTCGATCCGCCGCCCGATAAACCTCTTTGCGGAAAATATGGTTCCCGTCGGATTGGTGATGGCCTGACGTTTCGCCGCCTTGCCGACCAAACGCTCGCCGCTATCTGTGAAAGCCACCACAGAGGGCGTCGTTCGATCTCCTTCCGCATTCGGAATTACAACAGGTTCGCCGCCTTCAATCACAGCGACTACCGAATTAGTGGTTCCTAAATCAATACCGATTACTTTGGACATGGCAGATGCCTCCTTCTAGGGCCTTTACAAATGTTTAACTTTTCCATAAGGATAATATGTTCACGAAATTCTTGACCTGTTACATTTTTTACCTGCTCCAACGTCGGCCCGTCTTGCATCTCTCTGTCCCTTTCTTCAATGTTTAATTCTTAATTGCCCCTTCTTCTGTCGCTACCGCTACCTTTACTCGCGGCGCTCGCAACACCCGTTCTCCAAGCACGTAGCCGGGAGTGATCTCTTCGATAATCGTGCCGGGTTCAACATCCGTACGCGCCTCTTGAAGAATCGCTTCGTGCAGGTACGGATCGAACGGTTCACCGACCGTGGCAATTCGCTCCAATCCTCGAGATCGAAGGACCTCCAGAAGGCGTCCGAAAACCATCTCCACGCCTTCCTTGTAAGAATTCACGTCATGCGTCTCTTCGGCAACAATCCGCGCCCGGTGAAGATTATCCACCACATCCAGCAACTCCATCATAAAATCCTCAAGCAGACGATCCGCCCATTGGGCGCGCTCCCGCTCGATCCGCTTTTTATAGTTCTCAAATTCCGCCTTGAGACGTTGCAGATGATCGAGATATTCATCCCGTTCCTGGGCTTTCCGACTGAGTTCCTCCATATTCAGACTTGTCTCCTCTCTTGGTTCTTCGGGTTCCTGAGATTCCTTTGCCCATTGTTCCTCCAGGGCGAGTTTGATCTCTTTTTTCTTATTTTCTTTCGACGTATCCTCGATCATGGAATCCGATTTCATTGACCTCTTCCTTCCATTTTTCATTCGTTTGGTTTGTTCTCAATCTCCGTTCGCCATTTAGACCATCCCCGATTTTCTTCATATCGGTAGAAATATATTATGAACGTCTCGGCATTCGCCAATTTCCTGCGGAGGATATCAATATCCGTCAGATCACTAACTCGAAATACAGCATTGGCCAGACCCGGAGCCGCAATCTCGGTAATGATATCTCCAGGTTCCAGCTCGGCCCGATCTGCTGGAGAATTGTTCGCCACCCTGCTCACCACAAGCCCCTCAACCGATGAATCCATATTCCACTGTTTCCGCCATTTCTGGTCGAGAGGCTTCAGCTCCATTCCAAGCCATTGGTTATTATCTTTCGGGCCGGATTGCCTGGATGCTCGAGCGGATCCAGGTTTCAAAGCAATACTCACATTCCGGGATTTCCCTTCACGCAGTATGCCGATTTGGACATCGGAAGCGTTCACCGGAACCAGTTCCGTGCCGATATCATCCCCGGACCGGATTCGTCTCCCGTTGACCAATTGAATAAGGTCCAGCGGCTCCAATTGCCCCGAGGCCGCACCCGATGGATCAACATTCGTAACCAGCACACCGGACAGATCCTTCACCGAACGAAATCCGGGTATTTTCGAACGCAGCGCCATTCGCAGCGTCGGTGAAAGATCTTGAAACTGGATTCCAAGGCGATATTCCAGGGGCGGCTGCCTCAGAACATAGTAGTTGTACACTTTCCGAACACGATTGACCGGAATAGCGAACCCGATTCCCACCGAACCACCCGAAGGTGTTGCGATAGCCGTGTTGATTCCGATCAATTCGCCATCCAAATTGATCAGCGGGCCGCCGCTGTTGCCCGGATTAATATCTGCATCGGTCTGGATCAGGTTCGGCAGAACCACACCGTTATCGCCTTCGATATACCGACCCAGTTGACTGATAATGCCTTGGGTTACCGTATGGCTTTGTCCCAACGCATACCCGATGGCGATCACAGTCTCCCCGATCATAAGGTCCGATGAATTTCCCAGGGGCAGGTACTGTTTCGGCGGTTCACCGAGAATCCTTAGAACGGCAATGTCCTCCGCGGGATCGCGCCCTACAATCTCCGCTTTGCGCTGTACGTCTTCGCCGTGCAGAAGAACCAGAATCTCATCCGGCTCCGCTCCCTCTCCCTCCCCGTAACTGACCACATGACTGTTGGTGATTACATACCCCTCACGGTCCACCACCACACCGGAACCGAGCGAGGTCCCGACATAAGTATCCTGAAATAATCCGCGCGGCAGAAAAAAGTCGTCGAAGGGTGTTCGGAACAGCAAGAACGGCGACCTGTCCACACGGATCTTCTTTTTCGTGCTGATATCGACAACAGCCGGAATGGCTTTCTCAACAGCCAGAACCACCGGTGTCCGACGGGTATCAACCGAAGCCTCTATCGGACCCGGCATTGAAAAAGCGACTATGATTGCCAATCCGACAATGAATCTCTTCATCGTACCGCTCATCATAGAACAAAACGATTTACTATGGTTTCCCATTTCAAGCGCAAGTTTTATTCCATCGTCCGGTTCGCAGCAGAAATGTTTTTTTAACTTCTTAAAATACAAGTACTTATGTATCACGACTCACCGCAAAAAGATAAAACAACACGTTGGCAACACCTTGTTTTCCTTGTTTGATAGAGTCACTTTGGCACGATTTGGACTCATTCAGCCTTGCAAGTGCGCCAAAACGACGACCCCAATATCAGATTTCACTTGGCCTTCCCCCCTCTCCGTACTCGGAGAAGGGGGCCGGGGGGTGAGGTTCTTCTCCCTTTCTTTTTGCTTTTTCGTGATCCACTCCAAAAACCTCTCAACCGCTGCTTTGACAACTTTTTACAACATTTTACACAACCGTGAAATTTTCCTTGATCCAATGAGATACACTGCAAGTGAAAGAAAAGGCGAGAGGAGTGAAGAGCACAGAGATTGGGAAAGCAAGGAGGCTCGAACCATGAAAGAGTCAGCAAAAGAACATCAGACCAGTACACGTGAAGAGTTGGCGGTCTTCTATCTTGAACGACTCATGGATCAATTAGATCGTGAATGCTTCCTCCTGGCGCATCGTACTTTCGTTCGCCATCGTGCCGATTTTCTGACAATCCTGGATGCCGAGCTGGTGGAAGGATTGCAGAGACGGGTACAGAGCGAAGTCCCGAAGGAATTGGGATCGCCCGAGCGAGTTGTGGAGAAGGTTACCCACGCTGTGCAGTTCGGCGAATATCGGGCCGCCTATGACATTGGAACCGAATATCTCCTGGCCCACGACCGCCCCAATGCACCAAATGGAACCCTGACCATCCTGGAAACCATCCGAAACCTGGTGGCGGATGCGCGTCGGTTCCACTTCGAGCCCGACGATCTTCAGGTCAACACGGCAGTCAACGCCGAAATCGGATTCATCGTGGAACGCCGCGGAATTTGCGCAAAAACCGGCCAGCCGCTCAGCGGAAATCCCGGATTCACCTGGGTGGATACCATCGGGAATCGATATCGGTGTTTCGTTAAACAGGTGGAAAACGTTCAGGTTGGCGACCTGCTCCGCCTCAAAATCACCAATATCACGAACAGCTTCATCGAAACGGCCAAGGGAAAAGAACGCATTGTCTATTTTGAACCCCGTGTCCAGAAAGGCGACATTGTTCCAGTGGAGGTGCTTAGCCTCTCTCATAACGGACACAGTTTTACCTTTCGACTTCACAGCTACGATGGATTCCTGTGGCTGAAACATCGTTCGGTCGATAAGACGGTCTTCAACGAACAGAATGTGCGCGTCGGCGACAGGGTACTGGCCGAGGTGCTGTATACAACGGAAGAAATGAAGGTTGGCTCGAAAGGCACTCCGAAAAGGTTGGGGCTGGTGAAAGCGTTGCCGATCAGGCGGCTGGACGGTCCGGCGACGGCCGGTCCAGGTAGAGACGCTGCCACCATTCCAAACTGAGCAACATCCACAACGCATTATCGAATTCACGCCTGCCCGCCTGGTGGTCCTCTACCAGGCGGCGAATTGTTTTCGGGTCAAAGAGGCCTCGATTCGCCACCGACTTCTCGCTGCAAATGTCCTCGATGACATCCCGCAATTCCTTCCTGAACCACTGTCCCACCGGAACATCGAAACCATGCTTCGGCTTTTGGAGAATTGCCGCAGGCAGAAGATCCGCAAAGGCCTGCTTGAGAACCCATTTCGTCGTGCCTCCGCGCAATTTCAGATGGCCGGGTAATGAGAACACCTGCTCGATCAGTTGATGGTCCAGGAAGGGCACACGAACCTCCAGGGAACTGAGCATGGACATGCGGTCCGTTTTGACCAGCATGTCATCCGGCAGACATTGTCGGCAATCGGTCCAAAGCATCCGGTTGACCGGATCGGCGGAACGGATGTCCCCGTAAATCCCCCGGATCAGGTCACGCGCAGCCGAATTTTTGATGAACGCGCGAACATCCCCGCTGTAAATCGACCGGCGAAGATCATCCTCAAAATGAATTGCCCACCCTGCATGACGTTCTACCGGATCAGGGTCCAGACCCCGCAGGAATTTCTTAAACTGCCGGAACTTGTCCAGGACCGTACCGGACCGCGATTCAGGAAGAATTCGCTGGATTGCCGTGTTGAAAATCTTCAGCACGGGACCGGGAATCCACTCCACATAACGGCGATAGTACTCCCCGGTGTATTTACGGTATCCGGCGAATATCTCATCCGCGCCATCGCCGGAGAGAATCACTTTCAGACGCTCGTGCGCCAGACGGGAGACGGCATAAGTCGGCAAGGCGGAGGCATCCGCCAGCGGTTCATCAAACGCCCACATAATCTCCGGAAGCCATTCCAGCAGATTCTGATGCGTGAGACGCTGTTCATGATGCTCCGTTTGAAAATGATTCGCCACCAGGCGGGCATCGGAGGTTTCATCGAAACCGGCGGCCCCCTCAAATCCGATGGAGAAAGTGGGGAACCCGGGGCCGCACAGTTCCGCCATCACGGCCACAACCACACTGGAGTCAATCCCGCCCGACAGGAAAGCCCCAACCGGAACATCTGCCAGAAGGTGCGCCCGAACCGAATCTTTCACGCTCTCCCGAACCAGCTCCATCGCTTCTTTATCCGGGATATCCCGGCATTCAAGGGTCTCCCAGGGTGTCCAATAACGGCGCAGTTGAATGTTTCCTCGCTCAGCTATCAGCATTTCGCCGGGATGGAGCTTCCGCACACTCTCTAACAGGGTCCACGGCGCGGGAGTTCCCAGAAACGCCATGTAGAGATCCAATGCCTCCAGGTCGATTCTTTTTGGAACAGCGGGGTCGCTGAGAATGGATTTGATTTCCGAAGCAAATCGAATCCCCACGCCCGGTTGATATGAATAATAGAGCGGCTTGATGCCCACCCGGTCCCGCGCCAGGATCAGTCGCCGATTGCGCCGATCCCAGAGCGCAAGCGCGAACATCCCCCGCGTCTTCTCCAGAAAATCCGAGCCGTACGCGCGATACAAATGAAGAAACGATTCGGTGTCGGAGGAAGTGCGGTATCGAAATCCTCTGCCTTCCAGCTCCCGACGGATTTCGGGGTGGTTGTAGAGTTCTCCGTTGTATACAACCCAGAGATCGCCATCCTCGGTGGACATGGGCTGATGCCCGTCATCAACACCGATGATGGAGAGTCGTCGATGTCCCAGCCCCAATGCCGGTTCGATATGAATACCCTCATCGTCCGGTCCCCGATGTTCGAGAATGCGTGTCATTCTGCCCAGCAGGTCCCGTTCGACCGCGCGTTCACCATCGAACCAGTGTATACCGCAAATACCGCACATAGGCCGATCTCCTCATTGAGAACGAAAGTATGCGGGAAAATGCAACGCAACCTGTAGGGAAGGGGAGGGTCCATACCCATCAACTCCGAGGCCCTGTCATCCGGGTGCAATCCGGAATCCACGAAAAACCCGGGTGGCACAGGCTTCCAGCCTGTGAAAATCGCCCTCGAAGATCGGGGAAGGCTAACTTGGGTTGAATTCACTGGACTTATGCACTTGTACCCGCCCGAAATACCACGAGAAGCAAAACAACAATCCGTTGCATTCTCGGTTACCATCTGCTGAATCGCGTACTGATGGGGTAGGAACGGGAGAGACTGACCGGATTGATCGGAATACGTGAACTCAGCGGTTGGTAAAGGGGGGATGCCCGGGCAGAAAGGCGATTCAAGGGTGGTGGAACGAGGCCGCCGGGGTGGAGTCTCATTGACCATCGGCGACTCGCCGGTATGGCGCACCTCGTTTTGTTGTAACCTTTAATGACCCGACCGCCTTATCTCCGGTATTCGCGCACAAAATGCTTCGCCCACTACGTTTTTCCGTCCTGGAAATCTTCCTGTTCAACCTCCGTTTCTACATGAATTTCTCAAACGAGGTTGTCTCAAGGAACGTCGGGAGAGAAAGCGGCTTTCCTCTTGCCGGGTAAAACATCCGGGCGCAACCCCAGGTCACCCTTCAATCATCGCATGTTCGATCTGAGACAGATTTCCCTGTCCCAGGTTGAGGCGTGCAGCGGTTGCCAGGTAGCGCGCGGGGCGGGCGGCTTCCACCAGGGTCGGCAAACCTTTCGCTTTCCGAACGGATTCGATCATTTCCGTGCCGATCGTGTCGATTGCCAGGCGATCCGTCGAGACAAGAATCGACTCGTAGTTAAATGCACAATTCTCGCGATAGGTCGGCCCGCCATCAAAGCATCCGCGAAGGCCGTCCATCACGACAAGGCGGTGTTTCTGTCCCACAATCGGGATCGCATTGATCTCTGCGATATACGGATCGCAGCCGTTGTCATGGTGCGGCCCCGGATCTTTCGTAATCCCATGTGAGAGATTCTTGAGGGAAAGCGTCGTGCCCGCCACATCATGATCCTTGATAATCGGTATGTTAATGAGCGCAGTTATCTGTTCGGTCAGGATCTTTGAAAGCTGTGCCGAACCGGAACCGAAATGTGTTTCGGTTTCATCATGCCCACCGGCATCCGAACGACTGCTGTACACACGAACCCCCGTTTTGCCGGTATTAAAATCCATCCCGATTGCTTTGATGTGCGCATCCCGGTCCTCCCAAACGATGATATTGTTCTCTTTTACACCCGCCTCTAACAGCCCACGGATGACAGCCTGAATCAGCTCGCGTTTTGTAGACAATAGCGGACCGCCGAGGCCGTTCACTTTCAGGCCGACCACATCCTCGCCGGAGACATATTTCGACCACTGCTCTTTCCGTGAGTGCGCACCGGTCAGTTCCCTCATGGCGCGGTCCAGCATCTCCTGTGTGCCCTGGGGGTCCGGGCGGAAGTTGTCGCGGATAATTCCCGGACGGTGCGCCTCAATCACGCGGCTTTTCTCCTTGGCGGCGAAAGGCGCGAGAGACGGAAGAGTTGCCAGCCATGCCGTGGTTTGAAGAAATTGTCGTCGGTCGATGTGGGGAGATTTCGGTTCGTTCATTACGTCGTGTGTCCTTTGTGGCCTTGCCTGTGTAGAAAATGTTGTTTCATTTTCGCCATGGAACCGGGAGATTGCAATGCCGACCGAGATGGGCTGCCCATCGACAGGCACAGAGGCCTGTCCCACCAGTGGGTCAGGCGTCTCTGCCTGACAAAGAAGGGCGGGATGGGCACGATGTCGGCAGATCTTTGGTGGGCCACCCCTTCGCAGCATAGGGTGGGCTCAAGCCCGTCTGCGGGCTAGCCCACCATAACTGAGCGTGGTGGGCTACCGCTTCGCGCTTGAGCCTACCCTACCGGCAAAAGATAACCGGGTTTTCGGTACACTCAGACATCTGTGCGCAGAGAAAGAACTGTCATGCGGATTGATTTGGACGTTCTGAAAGAGCGGACAGAAATCGCCTGGGAGAGCCTTCGGGCCTGTGCGCTGTGCCCCCGGAAATGCGGGGTGGATCGGCTCGCGGGAAAGATCGGATATTGCGGAAGCCGCGGGCGCTGGGGTAACGGCGAGGCGGAACCGGAGTGCGTATACTTCTCCAGCGCGGGTCCGCATTTCGGCGAGGAAACCTGCCTTGTGGGCCGGGGTGGCTCCGGGACGGTGTTCTTTTCGGGATGTAACCTTTCCTGCATGTTTTGTCAGAACTCCGAGATCAGCCAGGGCGGAGAGGGAATCTGGGTTCCGATCAGCCGATTGGCCTCAATCTTCCTCTCCTTGCAGAATCGCGGTTGCCATAACTTGAACATTGTGACGCCGACGCATTTTGTGGCGCATCTTCTTAGAGCCTTGGTAACAGCAACAGGGATCGGATTCCGGCTTCCGCTGGTTTACAACTGCGGGGGATATGAATCCGTCGAGACAATCCAACTGCTGGATGGAATTGTGGATATTTACATGCCGGATTTTAAATATACCGATCCAAAAATCGCCAAAGAACTCTCCGCTGCGCCGGATTATCCGCAATACGCCAAGGCCGCATTGAAAGCCATGCACCGCCAGGTCGGTGATTTGCGCACGGATGGTCCCGCCGGAACCGCAACCCGGGGGCTATTGATCCGTCATCTGGTTCTGCCGGAGAATCTGGCTGGAACGGAAGAGGCCATGCGGTTCATCGCGGAGGAGATTTCCACTGAGTCTTATGTCAACATCATGGACCAATACCGCCCATGCCATCATGCGTGGCGGCGTCCTGCCCTGTCTCGTTCCATCACAGCCGAGGAATATCAGGCCGCTGTGGATGCGGCCATCCGATACGGCCTTCACCGTGGATTCCCTCGAAAACGGTCTTATTCCGCTCTGTGGTAAATCCTTTCCGGTGGCTTTGAAAACATACGGACAATCCATAAACTGGACAATTATGCCTGAACCGAACAAAACCGTCGTATTCCTCGATGTTGGGGATACGTTGATTTTCGCGCGTCGCACGATGCACGAGGCCATTGTTGCCATCTGCAAAAAAGCAGGACTGGAAGTCGAAGAACAATTTGTGCGAGAAAACGCAATTGAGATTAAACCGACCCTCGGTCCTGTGACCACACTGGACCTGGAGGCGTTCCGGGCGTGGTGGATGCGACTGTATACGGAACTTCTGAACCGCTGCGGGTATCCGGGAAATATCCAGAAAGCACAAGAAGAACTGTGGAGTATCTGGCGTTCCGGAACCGCGTTACGCCTGTTCCCCGATACTCTGCACGCGCTGGACGCGCTCCACCGGCAGGGATTATCGGATGGCCATCATTTCAAACTGGGATGATACCCTGGACACAGTGCTTGAAAGCACGAACATTCGAAAGTATTTCGAGAAGGTGTTCGGCTCATATTCCCTGGGTGTGGAGAAACCCGATCGGGAGATTTTCCGGCTCGCCTTACACGAAATGGCCGTTGATTCCCGCCATGCCTGGCATGTCGGCGACAGTCTGGACAACGATGTGGAAGGGGCCATGGCGGCGGGTATTCGGCCAATTCTGATCGATTATTTCGGGAAATATGACGGCGCTCCGCCGGGAGTCCCGCTCGCAAGATCCTTGTCGGATGTTGCGCAAATTCTGGACGGAAAAACACAGGCAAAGCAGATCGGCAATCTGGAAGACTCGGGCACAAAGAGGTACCTTGCCTCAATCTGGAAAAATCGGTGATTTATTATGGATCGGATTGAGCGGATTGTGCAGCAGGTCAATTTCAAGAGCGACGGACTCGTTCCGGTGGTCGCCCAG
>Ga0116148_1000487_pt1 | contig 49493 bp, 36 predicted proteins | sample AD_UKC055_MetaG_FD_89786 | JGI IMG/M metagenome (GOLD analysis project Ga0116148, IMG submission 89786) | Active sludge microbial communities of municipal wastewater-treating anaerobic digesters from USA - AD_UKC055_MetaG | ecosystem: Engineered > Bioreactor > Anaerobic > Digestate | place: USA...
GTGCTGGCAGCATCACTTATTGTCGTTCTGGGCTATGCCTCCGGCAAGTATTACGAGAATCTTTTCGCGCCGCCGCGCGAAGTCAGGGAGCGTATCAGGGAGGCGGAACAGGGACCTCCCCACGATGACCGCGGCAAACGGAGAGGTGGCGGGATGGCACTATACAACTTCTTCATCACATCATTCCTTGTCTCCGGCTTTGCCGTGGGGATCAGGTACGCCGAGAGCGCCGTCAGGAAAGAAGAGGAGATAAAAGAGCTGGAACGCGAGAAGCTGAACTCGGAGCTGGCGCTCCTCAAGAACCAGGTCAGCCCGCACTTCTTTTTCAACACACTGAACAACATCTATTCTCTCATTGAGATAAACGGGAAGGATGCACAGGAGGCAGTGCTAAGCCTCTCGAAAATGATGAGATACATGCTCTATGAGTCTGAACAGGGTAACACCAGGCTAAGCAATGAGATAGAATTCATGAAGGGTTACATTGACCTGATGAAGCTCAGGCTCAGTGACCGGGTGAAGCTGACGGTAAGTTTCCCTGAGGATTATGCAGATCAGGATGTGCCGCCGCTGCTTTTTATTCCTTTCATTGAAAATGCCTTCAAGCACGGGGTCAGCGCAGTGGGCAACTCCTTCATTGATATAGCACTCGGGGTTGAAGACGGGATGATTACGTTCATCGCCGCCAACAGCATTGGCGGCAGAGCTTCTGACGGACCGCAGGTTGCTTCAGGCATCGGGCTTGACAACGTAAGGAAGAGGCTTGCCCTACTGTACCCCGGCCGTCATGACCTGAGAATTGACCGACAGGAATCGGTCTATACAGTTAAACTGACCGTAAGAAGCTGATACTGAATGTTCATGACAAGAGTTGTAGCCATAGACGATGAGCCACTCGCATTACAGCTGGTGAAGGGCTATGTTGAAAAGACTCCAACACTTGAGCTGGCCGGGACATTCGACAATCCCGTCGATGCCGTGGCATTCATACAGTCAGCAGAGGTTGATCTGGTACTGCTTGACATCCAGATGCCTGACCTGACGGGAACAGAGCTGGCCAGGGTCATTGCAGGCGGACCAAAGGTTATTTTCACCACGGCTTATGAGAAATATGCACTGGAGGGATTCAGGCTCGATGCGGTTGATTACCTTCTCAAACCGTTCAGCTATGCCGAGTTCCTGAAGGCCGTTCAGAAGGCAGAAAAGCTTATAGCTGCGGAGAGGAGCCAGCTACCGGCACTGGAGGTGAACAATGACTTTCTTTTCATCAGGTCAGAAAGCCGGATACGGCGCATCAATTTTTCTGAGATCCATTATATAGAAGGACTGAAGGACTACGTCAAGATATGGCTGAAGGATGAAAGGAAGCCTGTTCTTTCGCTATCCACCCTGAAGGCGCTTGAGTCCAGGCTTCCCGGTGACCGGTTCATGCGGGTACACCGTTCATATATTGTCAATCTTGAGACCGTGAAGGTCATAGAGCGCGGCCGCATAGTATTCGGCGAGGTCCGCATCCCGGTCACCGAACAGTATATTGAAAACTTCCGGAAGTTCCTCGACAGGAATTTCATCTGAGTAAAAAGATCACCCCGCAGGAATCCGGACCCGGCAATTTCATCTGAGCACAAAGATCACCGGCACTGAGTACCACACCGGCACGGGATTACCGTCCTGCTTGCCGGGCTTCCATCGCGGGAGAGAGCTTACAACCCTTTTTGCTTCGCTGTCAAGCAAGGGATCCACGCTGCGGGTGACCTCCACCCCTGTCACCTCCCCTGTGCTGCTGACCACAAACCTCAGGTACACCGTCCCCTGTATGCCGTTTGCAACAGCATCAGGCGGATAGACGATATGTTCCATGATGTACTTTAATAATGCTTCATTCCCGCCCGGGAACGAAGGCATCTCCTGGACAATCACCCGGGGTTTTGGCTCAACAGGTGCGACAGGATCCACCGCGGTAAAGTCTTCATGGATCACCTCCGTGGCTGCTCCGTCGGTGATGCTCCGGTTCAGGAGGTCAGCCGTCATTAACCCCTCGCCTGTTGCCAGCTCATCAATTACCACCCTGGGGGGAACGAACCGCACATTGTTCATCGCTTCAGCAGGTGCCTTAGGTGCAGGAGGAGCCTCGGGCGGAACAGGCGGAACCGGAAGATCCGGATCCGGCATCGCTATGACATCAATTCTCCTGCCTGGCTGAAACTCAACCGGATCAGATGTAAAATACGGCACCAGGAAAAAGGAGGCGCCAACCAGCAGTCCGGCAACAAGGGAAACACTCATCGTTGAACCGTAACGGCGCCGCAGGTCATAAGCGCCATAATCCCTGTTGCGATCCCGGAAGATAATATCATCAAACCCGGGAACCTTTTCTTTTTTCCTCTTCATAATTCAAGATTTAAGTTTAAAATATTAATGAAGAGGCGCCTCTTGCATAATAAACATCAAATATTGTACCGTGGTCGTTTAACAAATCACAATAATATGATTTGTATCATTTATTTGTGAGAACCGCATGCTATCTTTGCCAGCGATGTGTAAATAATTGCATAACGAAAAAAGAAAGAAAGAAATGAAAACAAGGTTTGCCCTTTTAATGATTCTGCCACTGGTTGCTGTTATGATTTCAGGCTGCGAGAAGGAAAAAGAAAATCCGTCAGTCACCCTGGGTGCACAGGCGAATGCCGCAGTACCCGGATTCTATTCGGTTTCACTTGATAAAACATACACCATGAGCCAGGCTGCTGACAACGCCGGCATGATTGACATATTCTGCTTCTATGAGGCCGCGACCGGCAACAACATCGCTCTTGCATCGCCGGGTTCAGGCATAAGGGATATTTTTACCGGTGATGACATGCCCGATAACTGGGGGACAAAGAATACAACTTATTTCTTCCAGACCACACTGACTGCAACCCAGTTTGAAGCTGTACAGGACGGTGATGCACTTATTGAAACCTCCTTTGATACTGACAACGCCCGCAAAAAGGCAAAGGATGTCCAGGTGGGACAGGTCTGGGCGTTCAGGACCCAGGACGGCACCTACGGACTCCTGCTGGCTACTGCCGTGACACAGGGCGCAGACGGTACTGTTACCTTCAGGGTCCGGACAAAGTAGTTCTGCCATGGCAAAACGGATTCAGTGCTTCGCGTTACTGATCATCATTGCTTTAGCCGGTTGTGTCAAGGATAACCCCGGGACCACGCCCCTGATACTGCTAAAGTCAGGCGGAGCCTTTACCGCTGACGGCTCGGCAGTGGCACCCGGGGGAGCACTCAGGTTCGGCCTTTCGGTATCCGGAGGAGGCGGGGCCATCACCAACCTGGTTGTTAAAAGGATCTCTGACGGTGTGGCTGTCATTGAAGCCGACAAAGGCATGTATATCAGTTACGGGGGGCTTGACACCACACTGATCTATACCAGAGGCTATGGTCAGACTGAACGGTGGGTGTTCTCAGTCATGAACTCGTACCGTGACACGGCATCAGTATCACTCACGGTGCTGAAAGGCGCCGGCTCTGCCTGGGGTGAGATAAGCCATCACCAGTCAATAAGGATAGGGTTGCAGGAGAACACTTCCCTGCCGCACTTCGTCGATCTTCACGCCGGCATCGCATATGACGCTACCGGTGTTACCGGACATGAGTCAGAGGTTGACATGGCCGCCTTCTGGTATCTTACCTCCGGCACCTCATCACCCACTCTCACCTGTCCGGCATATTCCTCCGCACTTACATACTATCCCCTGTTCGGATCATGGAGCGCGAAGAACCAGACTATGTATGACTACTACACGTCTGACAACAATCTTGTAACTCCTGCCCAGTTTGATCTTGCAACAAATGACAGCCTGCTGGTCAACGCCTACCGGCCCGGCAGTGTCAGCGGGCAATCGAAGTTTGCCTACACCGGTAAGGTGGTGCCTTTCCGGACCGCTGACGGTAAATACGGGCTTCTCAGGGTCATCCGTGCAGACGAGACTCCGGAGGGGGAGATGGAGATCGCTGTCAAGATCCAGAAATAGATTCAAGTCCAGGCGAAATGAAGATCGATGTAAAGATCCGGAAACAGAATACATTAAAACCATTAATAGTGAAGCCCTTCAGATTTATTATTTCTGCAATACTCCTTCTGGCCGCTGCCGCCGGTGTCTCTGCCCAGGGTACCATTACCGGGAGAGTCACCGGCGGTCCGGAAGGCCGCCCGCTCCCGGATGCCGCGGTGATACTTGACGGAACAAGAGGTGTGACCACCGGCAGTGATGGCAGGTTCATAATTGACAGGGTATCCGCAGGAACCCACACCCTGGAGGCAAGGATCCTGGGATACACCACCCGGAATGTCACAGTGGATGTCAGGGACGGTGCAACAGGCACTGTCAGTTTCCGGCTTGAAGAGGAGTTCATTGACGCCGGTGCAGTGATAGTCACCGCCAATCGCGGCGCCAGCCGCATTGCTGATGTCCCGGCACGTGTCACCCTTATCAGTTCCGCAGCTGTCGAGTCGAGGCCCGTTACCACCGTAGACGAGATGCTGTCAACTGTGCCAGGACTTAACGTTAGCCGCTCATTCGGGATCTTTTCACACAAATCAAGTGTCACCATGCGTGGTCTCAGCGGTAACGAACAGGCCAGGGTGCTGGTCATGATTGACGGTGTCCCTGTCAATAAATCAGACGGAGGTTCAGTCAACTGGAACCTTATTGACCCGGCAATGGTTGACAGGATAGAGGTGGTCAAGGGGCCTGCATCATCAATGTACGGCAGCAACGCCATGGGAGGTGCCATCAACGTTATCACCCGCAGGCCCTCAGGTGAGCTATCTGGTAAGATCACCGCAGGCTATGGCACATACAATACCTTCACAGGAAGGATCAGCCTTGGCCAGAACATGAATCCCGGCAGTGACAGGGGATTCTATTACCTTCTCAACGGATTCTACCGCCAGAGCGATGGCTACATAACACAGTCGGAGTTCGACCAGGCTGCCAATCCGTATGTGGTTGCATCAGACATGCTGGAGTACTCGGCCAGCCTCAAAACAGGCTACAACATAAGGAAAGGAGAATTTATCGAGGCTGATTTCATTGCATACAATGACAGGCGCGGCACGGGTGAGCTGGTGTGGCAGCAGCACGGCAACACCACTGATCATGACACATATCAGTTCAGGACCAGGTACAGCGTTGAACGCGAACGCCTTTCGGCTGATGTGAGCCTCTTCTGGCTGCAGGAAGACTACAAAAAAGTAAATGAATACCTTAAGGATGATTACACATGGTACAATGTGTTGTCGGAAAGACTCGACGCGGGTCTGCTCTCTTCAGTCACCTGGAAGGCCGGCAGCCGGCACCGGTTGTCGGCAGGCACTGACCTGAAGGCTGGAAGTGTTGATGCAGCTGACGTCTATTACACATCGACCGATATAGTTTACAACCGGGGCAGGATGCTTAGCGCCGGTCTTTATATCCAGGATGCCTTTTCAATCATCCATGACAGGCTGACCCTTACTGCAGGACTCAGGTATGACCTCTCAATGTTCCGTGACGGTGCATTCTACATCGATACTCCCTCGGCCGAAACGGTCTTCATGAGGAATATTGAGAACCGTGAGATGGACAATGTAACCTGGGGTGCCCTCAGCCCCAGGCTGGCTCTCAACTATACCCCTTCAGAGGGCACAAGGATTTATCTCTCTGCAGGAAGAGGATTCCGTCCGTCAGTGCTTGATGACCTCTGCAGGTCAGGCCGGATCAAAGGCGGATTCAAGCTGGCGAACGCTGACGCTTCGCCTGAATACCTGGCCAACATAGAGGCAGGGGGCGACTTCACCCTTTCAGGCAAACTGAGAGCATCCTTGTCAGCGTGGTATTCGCGTGGCAGGGACTTCCTTTATTATGTAAACACTGGTGACTCAATCGACATGGGATACGGGCTCAGGCCCATCCTTGTACGGACGAACATCCCGCTTGTTGAAATCACCGGCGCTGAAGCCGAACTGAACTGGCCGGTCTCACCGGCGGTATTTCTTGGCGCAGCATACGGTTACAGTTATTCGGTAATTTCTGATTACCGTCCGCTTGACGCCGGCGACCCCATTGACCTGACCGGCAACCATCTGACAGACGTCCCCACTTCGACGGTGTCACTGACAGCTCGCTGGAACAACCGGTTTGTCAATGTCGGCCTTGTTGCCCGTTACCAGGGAGTCATGTGGGTCAATGACCAGAATATCTTCGATGAGGTTGTCGGAAGTGACCGTTACCCGGCATATGCCACGGTTGACATCAGGCTGTCAAGGGTGTTTGCTGAAAAGGTGTCAGTTGACCTCGGCGTACAGAACCTCCCTGACACCAAATTCTATGACAGTAAGGGTGCCGTCTGCCCCGGCAGGTTCATCACCCTGGAGCTGGGATACAGGTTCTGATATCACGGAATGGCCCCCGGTGTTTCCCGTACACCTCAGCGCAAGCCGAAGCGGTACGAGAACTTTACGAGAAAGATGTTGTGTGCTTTCGTGGCATTGAAGAGATCATATGATTGCCGGCTGAGACTGAACCGGCCATCATCCGTATTGTAATCCCTGCTCTGTGACCAGACGAGATAGGCTGTTGATCCGGGAAGAAACTCCCAGCGCACTACCAGGTTGTGAAGGAATTCACTTACAGTGAAGTCGGGATTGCTGAAATTATAGTCTGGTGACTTGTCGAGATTCTCATCGATGCTGTATTTCCTGTCCTTGATTGCATAGGTTATCACTCCGCCGTCAAGCATCTCATAGCGGCCATCAAGGCTGGCAGCAACAGGGTCAGTGATCCGTTTGAACTCGCTGTAGTCACCTGATCCGAAGAAAGGCTGACCCCAGTACTGGATTGTCAGGTCGGGAGTGATGTTGAAATCTGCCCTTATCGAAATACTATATATCTTCTGGTCTATGGAACCGAAAATATACCTCTCAGATTGATCATTCAGACCCTCAAGATGCCTGAAGGTGACATACTGCATCATGTTAACAGTCCGGCTCCACCCTGGCTCAATATTGAGAGTCAGGGTATTAAACGGTCTGTACTCCAGCTCAAAGCTCAGCTCGTAGCTGGTCATCACATCATTGAAAGTCCGGGTAACACTGAAATCCACCTCACCTGACAGTTTTTTCCGCCAGTCAGAATCAATGCTGGCCGACAGATACAGTTGACCGGGCATTTTCATTGCCGGACCCCCTCGCAAAAGGTGGTTATCAGTTTCGGGACTGGTCAGCTGGCCGCTGAGGAACGTCCGCCACTGGTTCTGGTAGTTTGCTGTCCACGACTGGGAGACGGCTACGGCATTGGTATGTCCGCCGAAGTCCATCAGGTGTATCAGGTTGGTCCCGAAGCTCATGCTTCTGAATACACTGAATGGCTTATAAATGTTATAGTTGATTACTCCCACTCCCATATGCATGTCAGCCATCAGCATATAACCTATATCGTTGATCTCAAAGCCCGGTGATTTCCAGCTCGAGAGGTAAATAAACTGCCAGTTGCCCCCGATCTTGCCCGCCATAAGGTTTCCTCCGAATCCGCTAAGTGACGTTCGGGTGATGTCATAATCGAGATAATCTGCATCGGGCCTGGCGAAGTTGTGGATAACAGATCTCTGGGTGCCGGCAATCATTTCATCGGTTCCTGTGACATTACTGACGGCAGTGCGCAACCGGAAGATGTAATTCATGTTACCGAAGTATCTGGTGAAGTCGATGCCGGCAGAGGTTGCTGACTTATGGAAGTAATCCTCGGTTTCCGCATCAAGTGATCTGATCGTGCTTGTCACCATCCCGCCGATTATTGTTTTTCCCCCGCTGAAGTCCTTCTGCACCCTGCCCACGCCGTAGTTGGTAAGCGGCTCGGCAGTCCTGAATGTTGTCTCACCTGTCAGGGGATCATGGATCCTGGTACTCACATTTGCAGTCACCGCTTCAATGAAACCCACCGAGAGTCCGCCTGCGGATTTGCCGGTCAGCTTTGCCGATCCGATTATGGGAGTGAACGCGGGGGTATAGGCATATTCACCTTGGCCGGCTGAATGGCTCAGCCGTGGCTGCCTGCCTATTCTTCTCGAATAGAACATGTTGTCATTCCCGCGGCCGCCGCTGCCCAATCCAAGGTTGTAGTCCGTTATGTTGTTACCTTCAATGAAGAAAGGCCGCTTTTCACTGAAGAAAGTTTCAAAGGCTGTGAGGTTAACTTCTGACGGGTCAGCCTCAACCTGCCCGAAATCGGGATTAAGTGACAGACTGAGGATCATGTTGTTTGTCACCCCTATTTTTGCATCAAGGCCAATATTTCCTTTGATATCAGTTCCGTCATGGTACGGATTGCCCTGTTCCCCTTCATAGGTTTCCAGTCTTGCCACACCGTAGGGGGTCAGGTCAAACAGCTTCCGGGGCCTGATGTTTGTGAGGCCTTTAAGCAGCCCGGCATTATGAACCAGCCCTGAAGCGTTCCTGGCAATGGGTTGCCACATAACCGTCTCATTATGGCGATATATTTCCCTCAGCACCTCCAGCCCCCATACCTGCTGGTCGCTGGCAGAGAACCGGAGCTGTGTGAGCGGTATCCTCATTTCAGCGGCCCATCCCCAGTCAAATATTCCGGTTTTGACGTACCATATCGGATCGAATGAGTCATCCTCTGTCAGCCCGTCATCAATCCACATCAGGTCTCCCTTGACGCCTGCCGCGCTTACCGTAAATCCGAATGCAGTGCGCTGGTCAAAGTATGAATCCAGGGCTACAGACACCTCGTCACCCTCAGTATCATCACGCCTTGTCATGCGTGAAACGATGCTGTCAGGCGCAGTATCATAGGCTTTTATGGCAACATAGATATTGTAATCATCATAAAGCAGTTTGAACTCTGTCTTCTGACTGACGGGCGCCCCTTCGGCCGGGTCATACTGCCAGAAGTCACCGGCCCATTCACCTTCTGTCCATTCTTCATCGTCAAGCACACCGTTGATCACCGGCGGATTTTCAGTGCGGCTGGCGGTATATTCTTTTTTCTCGTACTCCTGGGCTGGCAGAACGAGGGTAATACATGAAAAAAGAATGAGAAGGCCACTTTTCATTTTGATGAGGATTCAGGGACAGTAAAGCTAATACAAAGTTAGGGAAAATTTCTGCAATCTTTCCCGGGCTGAATTGTAAAACATGAAGAGCGACGGAGTGATACCCGTCGCTCTTCCGGACCTGCGATCAGCGGCGATTACCGCAAACCGAAACGGTATGTGAATTTTACCAGGAATACATCATAGGGTTTTTTAGAGGTGTAGAGATTGTCAAGATTGTGACTGAGCGAAAAGGAACCGGTTTCATCACTGTAGTTCCGGGTCTGTGACCAGACAAGGAACAGGGTTGACCCGGGACTGAATTCCCATCTGAGAACCAGGTTCGAAAGAAACTGATCATAATTGTTGTCCGGATTGTCAAAACTGTAGTCAGTAATGCCGTCATAGTCTTCGTCAACCAGGTACATGTCATCGTCAGAATCATAGGTCATTTCATCTTCACTGATAAGGTGATAACGACCGGCGAGTGTCTCTGCCCTCGGATCTGTAACTGCCTTGAACCTGCTGTAATCCATCGCTGCAAGGAACGGCTGTCCCCAGTACTGCACAGTCAGGTCAGGAGTGATATTATAGTTCAGCCTCACAGACATACTGACAATCTGCTGATCTATACGGCTCAGGATATAGCGTTCATCGTCATCGGTGCAGGTTACATACTGTATCTCGTTACGGTTTATGGAATAGGAAGGTTCAACGGAGGCTGTGAATGACTGCCCGGGCTTCACGGTAAAGTCTATTCCGGCCGAATATCTTTCTGAGACATTTTCTGCTCCGCGGGATGCGTTGGCAAACACAGATGCGGATACCTTTTTTGAGTCGCTTGTACCAAGATTGAACCAGCTGTTTACAGAGGAGGGGTAAAGCATTGCCGGTCCCCCTCGGAGGAGGTTGTTGGATAGGGAATTACCTTCGTAATTAACTCCGAAGTTTGTCCACCACAGGTTTTTGAACTGAACATAGAGGCTCAGGTTCCCGCCAGTGAACAGATGGGTCCCCCCGAAGTCCCATCCGGTCCAGAAGTTGGCGTTGGGCCTTATCTGTCTGAATATACTGAACGGCTTGTCAAACCTGTAGGCAGACCACAGGCCGCTTATTATTCCATCGGCGCTCTGAAGGTATCCCACATCATTAAGGTCCAGCCCGGGTGATTTCAGGTATGTGAAAGCCATGAAATTCCAGTGCCCGCCCATTTTACCGGCCTGAACATTGCCTCCGAAGCCGTTGAGTGAAGTCCTTTCCGGGTCTAACTCTACATAATCTGCATCCGGTCTCTGAAAATAATGTATTGATGAGCGCTGAAGATCCTCTATTGCTGTTTTAGACCCTGTAAGATTGCTTCCGGCTGCAGTGGCTGACACGAACCAGTCACGCTCTTCACCGAAATACCGGGTGAAGTCAATTCCGGCCGTATTGGCATTACGGACCAGACCGTCAATCCCGGTATTGTCAAGGAAACGGTGGGTGTTTGTGAATGCACCGCCGATAATTGTGCGTCCGCCACCAAAGTCTTTCATAACCCTTGATACAAGGTAGTTGGTGAAAGGCTCAACCGTCTGCTCACTCCTGTGACCCAGTGAATCAATCACTGCCCTGCCCTCTGCTGTCACTGCCTCCACAATTCCAATTGACAGCCCGTCAGGCGTTTTCCCCGTCAGCTTGGCGGCGCTTATGATTGGCGTGACGCGCGGTACCCTGGCGAATTCATCATCGTCAGTGTCAACACCCAGGTGCGGGCTTCGTCCTATCCTCCTTGAATAAAATAGATTGTCAAAGCCAAGGTCTCCGTCACCGAGACCTGTTCTGAAGCTGGTAATATTTTTTCCCTCAATGAAAAACGGCCTCTTCTCTTCAAAGAATGTCTCATAGGCTGTGAGATTCACCTCTGAAGGGTCAGCCTCAACCTGCCCGAAATCGGGATTGAGGGTAAGGTCAAGGGTCATGTTGTTAGTCAGGCCGAACTTGGCATCAAGCCCGCCGTTGTATTTCCAGTTGGTACCGGTGGCGAACGGGTTGCCATCATCTTTCTCGAATGTCTCCAGGCTCCCCACGACAAACGGGGTGATGTCAGCCTGTTTTCTGGGCTTAATCCCTGTCAGCCCTGAGAGTGTGCCGAAGTTATGAACCAGGCCGGAAGCATTCCGGTCGATATGCTGCCATACAGACATCTCCTGGTTGCGGAAGATGCGACGGAAGACCTCCAGCCCCCAGACGCCATCGTCAGAGATCCTGAACCTCAGCTGGGTGAGGGGTATCCGCATCTCTGCAGCCCATCCCCATTCATAGACTTTTGCTCCCGTGAACCAGATGGGATCCCAGGTGTCATCTTCCATCCGGCCGTCCTGTGACCAGATGAAATCATTCTTTACTCCTGCCGCGTTGGTGACAAAGGCAAATCCGGTCTGCAGGTCATGGTAGCTGTCGAAACCAATCCCTACAAAATCGCCTTCACCATTATCTCTTCTGGAAATGCGCCTGACGATACTGTCAGCACTTGTGTCCCAGGCTTTGAAGGCAACGTAAATGTTGTTGTCATCATACAGCAGGATGAATTCGGTCTTCTGCAAAGGAGCAGCTCCGTTGTCGGGCTCATACTGGGTAAAGTCGCCCTGCCATTCACCGGCCTGCCACGCGGCATCATCGATTGATCCGTCAATTACGGGTGGTGAGGAGGTGAATCGGGCCCGGTAGGTCTTTCCCGGGATGGAGTCCTGGTTCGCCGCAGCGGTCATGGCAACAGTACACAGAAGTAGCACAGCCGCAATAAATGCAATTCTTTTCATGGCAGTAAGGGTTAAAAATCAAGATGCAAGTCCGTCATAAAGACTGCCGGACAGTGCATAGTGCTGCATGCCATGTGATCAGAATAATTCCCAGGTGTTGCCAGTATGCTCCAGGAACCTGAAAAGCCCCTCACGGGGAATAATCAGTGATGCGGTGTTTGTGTTCGGGTGGAATGACAGCCGCTCGTGGTTTATGAGCGTCTTATCTATGAAGAGATGGACGTGGCGTGAGCGGTCATTGATAAGTCCGAACGGAGAGACCGAACCGGGCGTCAGTCCGAGATACTGCATTAACCTCCTGTCGGAGGCAAACGAGAGCTTCCCCTGGCGAAGCTTCTGCTCAAGCTCCCTGATGTTCAGCTTTGAATCATAATAGAGAATCACCAGGTAATGCCTGTCACCCTTATGATTGCGGAAAAAGATGTTCTTGCAGTGGCCGGAGTCGATGCCGGACCAGTATTTCATTGCTTCCTCAACCGTCGGCACGGGAGGATGCTCTATATATTCATAGGGTATCTGCAGCGAATCAAGGAGCTGGTAAAGTTCTGCGGGTCCTCTAAGCTGGCTCATCTGGTTTTCGGGCAATACCTGAACTGCAGTTCAGCAAGCAGCGCCAGGTCCTCGCCGGCCTCGCGAAGATCCGTGTCTTCCTCGTCATAATGCCATTCGATGTCCACGGGAATCCCTTCGTTGCTCATCTCCTTCAGGTGGCCGAAGATGTCAAAGAGAAACTTTGCTGAGGATGAGTTAAAGTATTCAAGATCAAGCTTAAGGCGGAGCGGGTTGGCGTCAGTGTAATTGTGTCCCCTTTTTATTTCCGCAACGAACTCTTGCATCCATTCAATAACCGGGTAATAAAGACCCCTGACATCTTCAGGCGCCGACTTCCCGGCGATAATGAACCGGTTTTCTGCAGGAGACAGGATTATCTCCGGCGTCAGGTCTGTTGCTTTGTGTAAGAAACTTTTCATCTCTCCCCTTTTTTTACAAAAATTGCACTTTTTTTATAAAAGACAAATATTACTGTCACCTGTCAGATGATCTCTTCATCATCACCATTTGCCTTGTAGCCTTCATCTTCAGGAAGACCCGGAAGCTTTGATGCTGCCACCGCAAGGGTATCACATCGTTCATTTTCAGGGTCATTGTTATGACCTTTCACCCACACAAGGGTCACCCTGTGACGCCTGTAAACCTCCAGGAAACGGATCCACAGATCCGGGTTTTTCTTTTTGGCAAACCGTTTCTTTTCCCAGCTGAAGAGCCAGCCGTTGTTGACCGCATTGACAAGGTATTGTGAATCGGTGTACAACCTTACAACCAGCCCGTCAAGTTTGAGCGCCTCAAGTCCGGTGATGGCTGCCAGAAGCTCCATCCGGTTGTTGGTGGTGAGCCTGAAACCTCCTGAGAGCTCCTTGCGGAGCGAACCCGAAAGAAGCACCACACCGTAGCCTCCCGGACCGGGATTGCCGCTGCAGGCACCGTCAGTATAGATAGAAACCACTGACGGACTCATTGCGGAAGGGTGATGCCTGTGTTGTTGATGAACAGCCTTATGGCGATGGCAATAAGGATAATACCGAAAAATTTCTTCAGTATGTGCAGCCCGGTGGGCCCCAGCAAACGCTCGATCCTCGTCGTGAGCCTGAGGACGGTATATATGATCACCATGTTCAGCATCAGGGCAATAAGGATGTTTATAGTTGCATACTCAGCCCTGAGAGAAAGGATGGTGGTAATGGATCCGGCACCGGCAATTAGCGGAAAGGCTATCGGCACAATGGTTCCGCCCCCGGGCGAATCATGCTTGAAGAACTCTGCACCGAGCACCATTTCCATCCCGATCAGGAAAATGATGAATGCACCTGCTATTGCGAACGAACCTACGTCAATACCGAATATGCTGAGAAGTTTCTCCCCGAAGATAAGGAATGCAAGGAAAATGGAAAGCGAGACCAGGGTTGCCTTCCAGGGGTGGATGTTGCCGGTCTTAGATTTGATATCCAGGATGATAGGGATCGATCCCGGCATGTCAATGATTGCGAACAACACCATGAAGCAGGCTAATATGTCAAGGAGATTAAACTGCATTGGGGAAATTTTTGCAAAGGTACTCTTTTTAAGGCATTAGGCAAGATAGGGGCGAGCGTGAATAAAATGCCCGGGGGGCATTTTTAGCGAGCAGCCAGATTGCAGGGGAGGGCAGTAGTGCTGGCAAAGGATCAAGGCCTGTGGTTACAGTTCATTAAGAATGAAAAAGGGATCCAATTCTGGAATCCCTTTTTTCACTAATGCCTATTGCTTTTTGCCTGCAGGTTACTGCCTGATATCCATCTCATTGAGCAGATACCCTGCCCCTGAATAGATGTCAATCACCCAGAGAACGTAGCGTATGTCTACGTTGATACATCTCTGGAGGTCAGGTTCGAATGCTATGTTTCCGGTCATGGCTTCCCAGTTGCCGTCAAAGGCAAGACCGATCAGTTCGCCGTTGCCATTAATGACCGGACTGCCTGAGTTGCCACCGGTGATGTCATTGTTGGTGATGAAACATACAGGCATGTAGCCATCAGGTGAACCGTAACGGCCATACTCCCTTTTGTTGTTGAGATCAATGAGCCGCTGCGGCAGATCAAACTCATAATCACCCTTCTTGTATTTCTGCACAACGCCGTCGAGGGTCGTATACCAGTTGTAATGAACTGCATCATACGGGTAGTAGTCGAGTACCTTACCGTAGGTGAGCCTCATGGTGGAGTTGGCATCAGGGTACTGTGTCTTGTCAGGCTGGTATTCCATTACTCCGGCCATGTAGAGACGCTGCCCCTTTGAGAGGTCAGCACTGAATCCCTGGAGATCCTTCATTAATGTCGAGTTCATCTCGTTGATTGATTTGGCAACAATAAATGCAGGATCCTTCTGAAGGACCTTCAGGCTGGGAGCCTCGAGAAATGCCGCCAGTTTCTCCTGTGAGACAAAGATTGACTTCGCAAAGATATTATCAACGAAGGCGTCGATGTTTCCCTTGAATTTCGTGTCAATCAGCTTGTAGAACGATGGCCAGTACTTCGGATCAATGTCAGTCCTGTAGAGCTTCAGCATCGCCTTTGTGGTTTTCTGGTCGGTAGGATAGTTATAATCACCGTAGAAATTCTCAACAGATCTCTTAAGCCTTCCTGTCATGCCGTTGATTCTCTCAGCATCCTTTTTTACAAGGGCCTCCTCGAGCATGGTCATCTGGCCGGCGAAGCCCAACAGTTCTGTCGACAATGCTTCTCTCATATACTGGGAAACGTTGTACTTTTCGGCCCTTCCCTTAACGGCGTTTTCGATCAGGGAAAGTGCATTGCCGTATTTTGCCTTGCGGGCCGGATCAGCGTTTACCCACTTCATGTATTCAGCTTCGAAAGCCGCTTTCTTTTCTGCGGTGCGCAGACGGGTGAGACCGGCGTTCTGGCCGATTGAGAACTTCCAGTAATTGGATGAACCGGCGTATTTGGATGCATACTGGATATTTACCTTCGGGTCTGCCATCATATCCTTCATCCATATCTCCTGGCGTGCACCACGGATCTTTACCCTGTTGGCGTTGGTGATCTTCATTGCCTCGTCAACCTCGTACGATGTCATGTACCTGGTGGTGGTGCCGGGGTAGCCCATTACCATTGCAAAATCGTTCTTCTGCAGGTTCTTGATTGAGACAGGCAGGTAATGCTTCGGTTTGAGCGGAACATTGTCCTTCGAGTACTGAGCCGGTTTCCCGTCAGGACCCATATATACCCTGAAAACGCTGAAGTCGCAGGTATGGCGCGGCCACATCCAGTTATCAGAGTCATGGCCGTATTTCCCGATTGAGTTAGGGGGTGTTCCCACAAGCCTGACATCGGAGAAAACCTCATAGATAAGCAGGAAATACTGGTTTCCGCTGTAGAATGATGATACGCGGGCGTTGTAGTGGGTTCCCTTCGTAGCCTCTGAGGTGATGGCGGCGCTCTCAGCCTGGATGGCTTCGCGGCGTGCCGCTTCGGTCATGTCTGGATTGACCTTGCCAAGTACCCTTGAGGTAACATCTTCAATGCGCACCAGGAAGGTGACTGACAGGCCGGGATTGGGAAGTTCCTCTTCCTTTGACATGGCCCAGAAACCGTTATTGAGATAGTCATGCTCAACTGTGCTGTGGTTCTGGATCTGGCCATAACCGCAGTGGTGGTTGGTAAGAAGCAGGCCGTGAGGAGAGACGATCTCAGCGGTACAGCCGCCTCCGAAGATGACGATGGCGTCTTTAACGCTTGCCTGGTTGATGCTGTACAGGTCTTCCGCTGTCAGCTTGAGCCCCATCTCGGTCATAGTGCCGATATTGAGCTTCTCGATGAGCGGCAGCAGCCACATGCCCTCATCAGCCCTGGCCTGCGAGGCTGAGAAGGTTACAAGGATAACAATAATTGCCAGTAGTTTTCTCATGATTTATGGTGTTGTTGATTTAAGTTTGGAACCAAAGATATCAAAATACATTCTCAGGAATAATGATTTTAACATTTTATAAGAAAGGGAGTTCCCGCTGCAGGTCAATCAGGTTGAATGATAGCCGGTGGAACGGGCTGGGGCCGAATTCAGCAATGGCTCTGCGATGCTCCGGGGTAGGATATCCCTTGTTCTGCCGCCACCCGTAGCAGGGGCAGAGGGCGTCAAGCTCCTCCATGCGATGGTCACGCTCCGTCTTTGCCAGCACTGATGCAGCCGCGATGGACAGGTATGTGGCGTCACCCTTTATTATTGTCTGATGGGGGATATCTCCATAGGTGTAGAACCTGTTGCCGTCTATCAGGAGCAGGAGCGGGCGGGGTTCAAGCCCGTCTATTGCCCTGTGCATGGCGGTGATAGAGGCGCGCAGTATGTTCATCTCATCTATCTCGGTGTTTGAGCACGAGGCGACGCACCAGGTGGTGGCAGATGATATGATTTCCGTGCGGAGCCGCTCGCGCTGGCGGGCGGTCAGTTTCTTGGAGTCATTGAGCTCTTTGTTACGGTATCTCTTCGGGAGGATGACTGCTGCAGCGTACACGGGGCCTGCCAGGCATCCGCGCCCTGCCTCGTCGCAACCGGCTTCACGGATGCCGTCCCTGAAGAATGGTTTAAGCATCAGGCGGCTCCCCCGGTAGCTTTGATGACTGATTTCCACATTTCTTCCGCAGCCTGTTCCCAGGTGTACCTGAGTGAGTTGGCATATCCCTCGTCAGCGAGACGGCGGCGCAGCGCGCCGTCGGTGACGAGGCGTGCCATAGCCCCGGCTATGGCACCTGCGTCAGCGGGGCTGACGCAGAGCGCCGCGCCGCCGCTCACCTCGGGGAGTGATGAGCTGTCTGACAGAATGCACGGCACACCGCATCGCTGCGCCTCCACTACGGGTATGCCAAACCCCTCGAACCACGGCACGAAGGTCAGCGCCTCCGCAGCACCGTAGAGCCGGCGCAACACATCACGCGTTACAGAACCGGTAAAGACAATATCCTTGCCATACGGGGAGGCCTCCAGGTGCCTGTCCATCTCACGCGTCAGGTAAAGCCTCCGCCCGGCAAGCAACAGAACTTGTTCTCCTCCTCCGCTCTGCCTGAAAATTTCAAATGCCCTGATCACCGCTTCAACATTCTTCCTCGGAGAAAAATTGCTTACGAACAGAAAATATGGCTTACCACCGGTGTAATGCCTCCGCGTCTCCTCCGCCTCGCCAGGCTGCGGCGGAGAAAAAATCCCGGCAACACCGTTCGGCACGACATCTATCTTGTCCGGGCTGATCCCGTATGTCGCAGCAATGTCGCCTGCCGAGAAATGTGATACAGTTGCAACACGTGCTCCCTTCCCCGCGAAGAGCGGGAAAAGCCTGCGGTAATACCTGCACTCAGCGCCAGGTATGTCTCCGGGCCGGTGCTCATGGTTGAGGTCATGGATCACTGGAATACATGGCACATCCGTTCTCAGCGGAATCATCCCGTCAGGTGCGATGAAAACATCAGCCCCGGTCCGCCTCAGCACCGGTGGCAACAGATACTCATGCCATGCATGCCAGAGCAGCGGATGCACTGTCCGTAACGGTAAGGTCACATATTCAACATTGTCACCCCTGACCGGAAGCGGCTCCGGCCTCCTGTCGCCGATCAGGACAAACCGGTGCTCAGGGTGGTTACGGACCATCCCGCTGACAACCTCAAGGGTGAACCACCCGATACCGTCACGGGGCACTGCCCTGAGCGTACGCGCATTGATTGCAATGATCATTTTCCGCTGCTGCTACTGAAATACAAATGTGGCAATTAATTTATAAATTGGCATTGATTCTTTTATCCACGGCAGACTGATTTGAGGCGAAAGTTCCTTATCAATATCACCTTCCTCCTGACAGTGAGCATCCTGGTCAAGGCTTTCTGGGTGCTGGGCATAGACCGCACTGTTCAGAACGTGGTTGGCGAAACCGCCTACGGAAGCTATTTTTCACTTTTCAGCTTCTCAGTGCTCTTCACCCTCCTGCTTGACCTGGGACTCTCGGGATTCAACAACCGCGCTGTATCGGCTGATCCTGCAAGGGTAAGGATCTACTTTGGCAATGTGCTGGTAATAAGACTCTTTCTCACAGCGGTATACTTCCTTGTCTCTATCAGCGTTGCTTATGCCCTGGGTTACCGGGAAGGGCAGATAACAATACTGCTGGTACTCATGCTGAACCAGGTGATGGCATCAATGATCCTCTGGCTCCGGTCAAGCATAAGCGGCATGCAGTACCTCTTCCTTGACAGCCTCCTTTCCGTAGCCGACAGGCTGGTGATGATAGTCATCTGCTCGGTGCTCCTGTGGGGCGGAGTTACTACCGGTGGGTTCAGGATAGAATGGTTTGTATGGGCCCAGACAGCTGCCTATTTTACGGTGATGTGCGCTGCATTCATAATAGTGGTGCGCAAGGGGAGGGTTGCAGCAGTGAAGCCTGATACCTCAGTTCTGAAGAGCATCATCATGACCGGGCTGCCCTATTCGGTGGTGGTCTTTGCAATGACACTCTACTGGAGAATGGATTCGGTGATGATTGAACGGTTGCTTCCTGACGGGGCCACCCGGGCCGGCAACTACGCCCAGGCCTTCAGGCTCTTCGATGCGCTGGCAATGATTCCTGTGCTGTTTGGCGGGATGCTGCTTCCCATAATGACACGGGGACTGTCATCAGACAGTGATATCAGGCCTCTGGCAAGGATGGCCGGCCGGATGCTCATAGTCCCGCTGGGGATAGGTGCGGTGACCCTCGCCACGTTTCCGGCTGAGATGCTCGACATTCTCTATACCTCACCGGTTGAGAACGCCGTGACCGCTTTCAGGATACTGATGATTACCCTCGTACCCGTTGGAGTGATATACATTTACAGCACAATGCTTACTGCTTCATGGAAACTTAAAATGCTTGGGGTAATAACAGTGTCAGGCATGATCATCAACCTTTCACTCAACCGGATCCTCATTCCGGAGCTGGGCCCGTCAGGAGCTGCCTGTACCGCTCTGGTCACTCAATCCCTGGTTGCCGTGGCTTGCATGCTGACCGTGAGAAGGACGATGTCCGGCATTGCCGGGAACGGAAGGATTCTTCTGTTCCTGCTGATGCTTGGACTGACCTTCCTGGCCGGGTGGCTCCTGAGCAGGACAGGTATCCCGTGGACAGCTGCAGCCGCCTTACAGCTTGCGGCAGGGATCCTCCTGGCCCTCCTTTTCAGGTTCATCGAGCCTCTCTCCAGCCTCAAACTGATCACCGGGAGGTTCGGAACTGCCTGAAAAGTGTTATTTTTGAATTTGTAAACAAAAGGGCCTTTATCATGAAACGGTTTATTACCGGTATTTTCCTTTTGATGATATGTACATACCTCTTCCCGCAGAAGTCGGACAGGCTGTCGCACCAGGTACTTGTGCCGGCTGGTAACATTGTTACACACACAGGTCTGACTTACCAGCAGACAATTGGCGAGACGGCCGTGGAGGTGTCACTTCCCTCTTTTTACAACCTGTCACAGGGCTTTCAGCAGCCAAGGTTTATCCCGGAGCAGAAACTGCCTGACAGGGAGGGAAACGGGGTTGACTTCTTCCCCAATCCGCTTACCGAAAGCAGCGAAGCCGGCCCCTGGGTTCTTACAATAAGAGTCTACGGAGTGATGGCAAGACATTACAGGATCTTCATCTACACCCTGCCGGGCTCACTGATGTACACTGATGAACTCGACCTTTCTGCTGAGCATGATTACAGGCACAAAGTCAGCCTTGTCCACTACAACAAAGGAATCTATGTCGCCAACGTGATCAGTACCGACGGCGTTATTAACAGGTCATTTAAGATTGAAAAACTATAAACCAAAGGGTATGAAAAGAGTCTCTTCTTATGCGATGGCAATACTGGTGGTTCTGGTGGCAGCGACTCTTACGGCAGGGGCTCAGGGAACAGTCCCGGCCGGTATCAACTACCAGGCCGTGGCCCGTGACAACAGCGGCAACGAGCTGGTTAGCACACCAATAGAGGTGCGGTTCTCTATCAGGAAAGAGTCACCCACCGGTGAGATCATTTACCAGGAGGTTTTTACAAATGTTACTACCTCCAGGTACGGGGTTTTTTCGCTCATGATTGGACAGGGCGCTCCGGTTTTAGGCACCTTTGGTGCGATAGACTGGTCAACTGCCAACCATTACCTGACTGTGGAGGTCAAGTTTGAGAATCTGTTCATGGATATGGGCACGATGCAGTTCATGGCTGTGCCGTACGCGCTCTATGCCGCCAAATCACTTGAACGCGGCCCGGCCGGCCCTGCCGGCCCCAAGGGTGACCCGGGCGACCCGGCAACGGATACTGACGATCAGAAATTAATTTATGACCAGGGGACGAAGCTTCTCTCAATCGAATCAGGAAACACAGTCCGGCTGGATACAATTATAGCATTCAGGGCAAGAAACCTTTTATCAGATATTGCCCCTCAGATTACCAATGTGATAATGACATATGATGAACCTGACCTGAGCATCGGAGGTGGTTTCAATGCAGGGACCGGAATTTTCACAGCCCCGGCTGATGGCATCTACACTTTCAATGTATCCTATTTTGCAGACGGCAACGGAGGCTCACGTGAAGTTTCGATCTATGTCAACTCCGCACCTTATGAAAAACTAGCCGTTGAAATTGGAAGCGGTACCACTATGACAGTCAGGTCAATAACAATCAGATTAAGCAGAGGTAACACTGTAAGTGTAAATATTTATACAGGTACTGCAACCCAGACAGGCACAGGCTCCTTCGCCGGCTACAAGGTTGGTTAAAGGCTTACGGTCCCTTAGTAGATCATACCAAAATGCCATAGAGGAACGATATTCAGGTAACCATGTTCAATTCCGTCTCTGACAATAAAGCCATTATCTAAACCCTGAATCTGCTTCAACCCTTTGCTTTTTCCACCAACCTCAAAGGTAAAATCATCAATCCTGAAATCAGCTGCGGGAGATGTAATTACATCATATTTTAACCTTAGCTGGTTCAGGAAAAATGTTTCCCTTATGTTCCCGGGATTCGGGTCGACACTTGCGAGATTGTAAATCAGATTAGTGTTGTCGAGATATACTTTGTCTACTTTGCCCAAACCTCTTATTCCCCCGGTGGCATCCCTGAGCTGGGTAATCAATCCGGCTTCTTCAATAAACAGGCAATAATCTGCAATATTATTCCGGCTCGCGACAAGAGCAGTTGCTATGCTTGTCATATTAGGCTTGAATGGAACGCTTTTAGCAATAATAGCCAGTAATTGCTTTAACTTTCTCCCGGTTGATACGTTCATTCCTGCATACACCGGAATATCAGTTTCAAGGGTGTGGTTGACAATCTGCTGAAGTTTTCTTTCAAAATCTTCCTCCAGTGAAAATGGGTAGTACCCTCTCTTCAGATAGTCTTCAAAGAGTGGTAATGGGTGTTTTATTTGAGGTAGCCCCGCTTTATGCGACAGGATTTCCTCCAGGGTAAACGTCCGGGAAGCAACATGGTGAAACAATTGCAAATATTCCCTGAACGATAAACCTTGCAGGTTATACATAACCGCCCTGCGGCTCAGGTCAGAGGCCCCTTTTTTAATGTCCAGAACAGAAGAACCTGAAAACACAATTTTAAGTTCCGGATGGTAATCGTAGATCAGTTTCAACTCCCTGGCCCAGTCCTTGTATTTATGTATTTCATCAACAAACAAATACTTTCCGTTACGTTTAACAAAAGCATCAGCCAGATCAGTTAACCTGTTGTCAGAAAAGTAAAAGTCCTCTGCTGTCACATAGAGCGTCTCAGGAATATCCAGGTTCATTTTGATATGCTGCAATACCAAAGTCGTCTTTCCTACCCCACGAGGGCCGGTAAGCCCTATCATTCTGTTTTCCCAGTTTATTTCAGGATAGATGTACCGCAGGAAACGGGTATCTGTCTCTTTCAGAAGTTTTATAAAATGCTCAAATAACTTTTCCATGGCAGTTAATATTCTGCAAAGATATAATAATGCACCATAAAAGGTCACATATACATTAAAAACGCACTATTATAGTGCAAATATTGCCCATTTGGATATAATTATACACCTGAATGCGGGGCGTCCGGTCCCGAAATACCATGTCGGCCCCCAGACGCCCGCACCACTACTGGTTATTACCAGCTGGCTCTTGCCTAATTTGACTATATTTGCGCAAACTTTTACATGACATGATAACCAATGACCAGATACAGGACCTCGTTGAACGCCGGGATGCGTTAAGGAGGTATCTTTGACGTCGATGCCAGACTAAACGAAATCAAGGAAAAGGAAGAGATTACCCACTCGGACGGATTCTGGAATGACCCGAAAAAAGCAGAGGAACTCATGAAGGAGATATCCTCTGTTAAGAGCTGGACCACGGCTTTCGCCAAAGTCGACACTGCCGTTGAGGACATGCTCGTCCTGTACGACTTCTTCAAAGAGGGTGAAGTCACCGATGAGGAGATGGGTCAGCAATATGATAAAACCCTCGCAGCAGTAGAAAAACTTGAGCTCCGCAACATGCTGCGCCGTGAGGAGGACCGCCTCGGCGCCGTCCTCAAGATCAATGCAGGCGCCGGTGGCACAGAAAGCAATGACTGGGCACAGATGCTCATGAGAATGTACCTCATGTGGGGAGAGAAGAGCGGGTATAAGATCACAGAGGCATACTACCAGGCAGGCGACGAAGCCGGAATAAAGACTGTAACCCTCGAGTTCGAGGGTGAAAACGCCTATGGATACCTCAAGAGCGAGAACGGCGTCCACCGCCTGGTCCGCATATCACCCTTCAACGCACAGGGCAAACGACAGACGACATTCGCATCGGTCTTCGTCGCTCCGCTGGTTGATGATGACATTGTCGTCGAGATCAATCCGGCCGATATTACCTGGGAGACCTTCCGCTCATCAGGCGCCGGCGGCCAGAACGTCAACAAGGTGGAGACCGCCGTCCGCCTCCGCCATGCCCCCACCGGCCTCGTCATCGAGAACCAGGAGTCACGTTCCCAGGGACAAAACAAGGAGAACGCCCTCCGCCTCCTCAGGTCACACCTTTATGAGATGGAACTGCGCAAAAGGATGGATGAACAGGCAAAGATCGAGGGTGCAAAGAAAAAGATTGAATGGGGCTCACAGATCAGATCGTATACCCTGCACCCATATAAGCTGGTAAAGGACCTGCGCACCGGTTACGAGGCAGGCAATGCCCAGGCCGTACTCGACGGTGAGATTGATGAGTTCATCAAGGCGTACCTGATGGAGTTCGGCGGCAAAGAGTGAACTCTCATGATAAAAAGCATGGTTTAACAGCCTTACAACACATTAATTTACAACCCTCAGCAACATAAATCCTGATGGATAAGAAAAAGAAGCTATTTGAACAATTTCCGCCTGTCTCCGCAACGGAGTGGATGGAGAAGATCACTGCTGATCTGAAGGGCGCTGACTTTACCAGGAAACTTGTCTGGAAAACACGCGACGGCCTTTCTGTCATGCCCTTCTACAGGCAGGAGGACCTTGACACTCTGCCTCACAGCAACCTGCTTCCGGGTGATTTCCCCTTTGTAAGGGGAGTGGCAGTGAAGGGTAACAACTGGTTCATCCGCCAGGATATAACGGTGACAGACTATAAGGCTGCCAACGCCAAAGCTCTTGACATACTGATGAGAGGCATCACCTCGCTTGGCTTTGTCATCGCAGACTCGCAGACGGCCACCCCGGAGACCGTCGCACAGCTCCTTAAGGATATTCATCCGGAGAGCATTGAGATCAGTTTTTCAATCGCCGGCAGGGCGAAAGAGCTCGTTGCCGCACTTAAGGGATACCTCCGCTCATCAGGCGCTGACCTGAAGCAGGTGAACATAACCGTCTCGGCTGACCCGCTGGGCAGGCTGGCCGCCAACGGCAAGCTGTGCGTGCCCGTTGACCAGGGCCTCGATTACCTGGCAGGCCTCGTCAGCGATGCGGCAGAGACACCGGGCATTAAGTGCGTCGAGCCCTCAGGCACCCTTTTCAGCAATGCCGGCGCTGGCCCCGTCGCTGAGCTGGCATATACGCTGTCACTAGGCAATGAATACATGGCAGCACTGACCGGAAGAGGCATTGACCCTGACACAGCGGCAGGAGCCTTCCGGTTCACACTCGCCATCGGCCCCGACTTCTTTCCTGAGACGGCCAAACTGCGTGCAGCCAGGATGCTCTGGGCAGAGATAGTCAGTGCCTACGGCACGAAGGAACCCGGATCAGCCCTGATGCACATCCATTCGGTCACAGGCAGGTGGAACAAGACCCTCTATGACCCGTACGTCAACATGCTCAGGACCCAGACCGAAGCTATGTCGGCTGTTCTTGGCGGCGCAGAGTCAGTAACAGTGGAACCATTCGATACAGTGTTCCGGACTGCAAGCGACTTCTCGGAGAGGATCGCCCGCAACCAGCAGCTGTTGCTGATGGAAGAGGCGCACCTCGGAAAGATTGCTGACCCGGGAGCCGGATCATATTACATAGAGGAACTGACCTCAATGACAGCCCGCGAGGCCTGGAAACTATTCCTTGAGATTGAAAACGAGGGAGGATTCCTTGCAGCCCTTCGCAAAGGGATGATACAGCAGCGCATCAGTGAGGCTGCTGCAACGCGCAAGGCTGACATGGCAAAAAGAAAGGAAGTCCTTCTGGGTACAAACCAGTATCCTGATTTCAGGGAGAAAAAATCGCCGGAACATGATCCGGGAAAACTTTTTAAAGAATACGCTGCCTCAGCTGACGAGGAGGTAAGGCCTATCCTCCCTGCCCGCGGTGCAGATGAGTTCGAGAAGCTGAGACTGGCAACGGAAAAGTCCGGCCGCAGGCCGCTGGTTTTCATGCTCACTATCGGTGATCTTGCCATGCGCAGGGCAAGGGCACAGTTCTCATCCAATTTTTTCGCAGTGGCCGGCTATGAGGTGCAGGACAATAACGGTTTTGCAGGCGTCGCCGAAGGCGTCAATGCAGCCATCGGAGCAAAGGCAGACATAATTGTCATCTGCAGTTCTGACGAAGAATATGCCACACTTGCGAAAGAGGCCTTTAAGGCAACAGGCGGAAAGGCTGTCTTTGTGGTGGCAGGAAATCCGCCATGCACGGAAGACCTCAAGACCGAAGGAGTGGAGCACTTCATCAGCATCAAATCCAATGTGCTTGAGACACTGCAAATGTTCAACAGGATACTCGGAATAAACTGACGGGAGATGAGCAAAAGACCAAAATTTACTGATATTGACCCCCTGAAGGTGACAGTGCCTTCAAGAGACAAACAGAAGTGGGAGAAAGAGAACGGCATCAGCCCGCAGTGGGAGACTCCCGAAAGAATTCGCCTCAAGAGCGTTTATTCCCGTGAAGACCTGAAGGGCATGGAGCACCTGCAGTATGCTGCCGGTGTACCACCGTACCTCCGCGGGCCTTATTCGGCCATGTACACCATGAAGCCATGGACAATCAGGCAGTATGCCGGATTCTCCACCGCTGAAGAGTCGAACGCCTTCTACCGCAGGAACCTTGCTGCAGGCCAGAAGGGACTATCGGTTGCTTTTGACCTTGCAACACACCGCGGATATGACTCTGATCATGAGCGCGTTGTGGGTGATGTGGGGAAAGCCGGCGTGGCAGTTGACTCGGTGCAGGATATGAAGATCCTCTTTGACCAGATCCCCCTCAGGGAGATGTCGGTATCGATGACAATGAACGGGGCGGTGCTGCCCGTAATGGCATTTTACATAGTGGCAGGGCTGGAGCAGGGAGCAAAGCTGAGTGAGTTGCAGGGCACTATTCAGAATGATATCCTGAAGGAGTTCATGGTTCGCAACACATACATCTACCCGCCTGCATTCTCGATGCGGATCATCGCCGACATATTCAGGTACACCTCTGAGAAGATGCCGAAGTTCAACAGCATCTCAATATCGGGGTATCACATGCAGGAAGCAGGCGCCACAGCGGATATAGAACTGGCTTATACCCTGGCCGACGGCCTTGAGTACCTCCGCACCGGGGTGAATTCCGGCATGAACATAGACGACTTCGCGCCGCGGCTCTCTTTTTTCTGGGCCAGCGGCATGAACTTCTTCATGGAGATAGCCAAGATGAGGGCGGCAAGGATGCTATGGGCGAAGTTAGTCAGCCAGTTCAACCCGAAGAATCCGAAGTCACTGGCGCTCCGGACCCATACCCAGACATCGGGATGGAGCCTTACCGAGCAGGACCCGTTCAACAACGTCGGGCGTACCTGCATCGAGGCTATGGCTGCAGCGCTGGGCCATACCCAGAGTCTGCACACCAACGCCCTTGACGAGGCCATTGCACTGCCTACCGATTTCTCTGCAAGGATTGCTCGCAACACCCAGATATTCATACAGGAAGAGACCAGCATCTGCAAGTCGGTTGACCCGTGGGCCGGTTCATTTTATGTTGAGACACTCACTCACGAGATCGCACATAAGGCATGGGAGCTGATAGAGGAGGTTGAGAGTCTGGGTGGCATGGCAAAAGCCATTGAGTCAGGCATACCCAAGATGAGGATTGAGGAGGCAGCCGCCAGGGCACAGGCAAGAATTGACTCCGGCGCTCAGACAATTGTCGGCCTCAACAGGTACAGGCTGGAGAAGGAAGACCCGCTCGAGATCCTCGAGGTTGATAACAGCGCTGTGCGCGAAGCCCAGCTGAGGAGGCTTGCCGAAGTGAAGGCAGGACGTAACGGGGAAGAGTGCCGCAGGGCGCTCGAAGCCATCACCCGTGCAGCCGAAACCGGTGAGGGAAACCTGCTCGAACTGGCCGTTGATGCTGCATCAAAGAGGGCAACACTCGGCGAAATATCTTACGCATGTGAAAAAGTAGCAGGGAGGTACAAAGCAGTGATAAGAACCATTTCAGGAGTATATTCATCAGAGTACAAATCAGATTCTGATTTTGAGGAAGCAAGGGCAATGGCAGCCGAGTTTGCCGCCCGGGCGGGAAGACAACCCCGCATCATGATTGCCAAGATGGGGCAGGACGGCCATGACCGCGGCGCCAAGGTTATATCGACCGGATATGCCGATATTGGATTCGACGTCGACATCGGACCACTTTTCCAGACTCCGTCCGAAGCAGCAAGACAGGCAGTGGAGAACGATGTTCACCTGCTCGGGGTCTCCAGCCTCGCCGCAGGCCATAAGACCCTTATACCGCAGGTCATAAGCGAGCTTAAGAAGCTGGGCCGGGAGGATATTCTTGTGATTGCAGGCGGGGTCATTCCGCCGCAGGACTACCAGTTCCTCTATGACGCCGGTGTGGCAGCAATCTTTGGTCCCGGCACCTCAGTTGCGAAAACGGCAAAACAGATATTATCTTTGTTGTTGCATACGGTATGATGAGAACAACTTTCGCCATACTATTAGTGGCGGCCATCGGTGTCCTTGCCGGCTGCAGTGCCAGCCGGAAGAACAGGGCCGTGGCCGGGGAATCCTCAGCTGAGGCAGTTGCAGAACAGCAGTCGCCTGAGGCAAAGGTCCCTGATGTTGCCCCCTTCGGCAATGTTGCTCTTGCAGGGAAACCTGAAGGAGACGAGGCAACTGCACATGTATGGGATTTCCGCGATGCCACCACATGGCTGCTGGGAGATCTCTCCCTGGCGATGCTGAACAACCCTCCGCATTACGAATGGTACCAGAAAGGCTATGCTGCCTATCAGCCTGACCAGGGCGTGATGGCCGGGCTAATGGAACTCGGGAAAGATAACCTGACCATCACAATCGTGCTCGGCACATGGTGCCCCGATAGCAGGAGAGAGGTTCCGCACTTTATCAAAATGACCGACCTGTGGGGGTTCCCGCATGAAAGAATCAAATTCATCGGGGTTGACATCAACAAAATTGCACCCCTTGCAGATTACCCTCAGCTGGCAATTGAGAGGGTCCCGACATTTATTTTTTATGTAAATAATATCGAAAAGGGACGCATCATTGAAGTTCCTGTGACGTCTTTAGAACAGGATACAAAAAATATCCTTGAAGGTAATTAGGAACAATTAATACTTGAACCAATGGAAGAAGAAAAATCCCCCAGGCAGTCAGGAGTGGGTGTCGGTGCACTCGTAACCGCCATAATAGCATTCCTGCTGGCAGTTATCCCCTGCATAGGCCTGGTTGCAGTGATCCCGGCAGTGATCGCCATTGTCCTTGCCATAATCGGGCTTTCCAGGCCCCAGGTTAACCAGGGGATGCTCGTCGGCGGACTTGTCGTAGGCATTATCGCCCTCATGATATCAGTTTCACAGAGCTTTGTCCTTGGTAAGATTGCAAACAAATCGGGCAGCTGGGCAACGGATATTGAGAAGGTAATAAGGGATGTTACCGATGACCTCGAGAAGGAATTCGGTGACAACGAGGTAACCATCAAGATCAACAGCGATGATGAGACCGTGGAGATAAAAGCTTCCGGAAAGAAAGGTGGTCTCGAAGACCGGCTGGAAGAGCTTGAAGGAACCGTTGACACCCTGAAGAGCAAGGCTGACACCACAAAAGGGCAGTGGTGAAACCAAACCCGGATACAAAGCCGTATCTAATTCTTAATCTTATACTTGCCGGAGTAATCCTGTTGATCATGGGTTACTCCCTTTTTTATTCCCCTGATGAGAATGAGTACCCTGTACCGTGTATTCATGAGAAACTGACCGGTGAGCCGTGTCCCTCATGCGGATTGTCACATGCATTTTCACTTATTGTCCGGGGCAGGGTGGATGAGGCCCTGGCTTGGAACAGCCAGTCGCTCAGGGTATTCATCTTCTTTGCACTTCAGCTTGTGATGCGCCTCGGCCTTGCACTGACGGCCATAAAGGCGGTGGGGAACCTGAGAAGAGTTGCCGTCACTGATGCTGCCGTTTCGGGCGTGATGGCCCTGACTGCTTTCTATCCGTTCCTCAGGATATTGTGGATCAGCCTGTTCTGAGACCTGAGGAGCCTGAAGCCGTTTAATGAAAGAATCTCACTCACTTAGCTGTGAGTTGATGGCGTCATAGACAAGATGGCTCTCAAAGCCTTTCCCCAGGGCATGCCTGAGAAGCTTTCCCTTGAGGTCGAGCTTGTTTTTTGCCTTTATCTTTCTCCGCTGGTCGCCCAGGATCTTTTGCAGCAATTCCAGGTATTCATCTTCGCCAATTGCTTCCATCCCTGATGCAATGGCTTCCGGATCGACCCTCTTCTGTCTCAGTGCCATGCTGATCTTTACCCGTCCCCACTGGCTGTGCCTGAAATGGTCGACCACGAATGCCCTGCTGTAGCGTTGTTCGTCGATGAACTTTTCCTTTATCAGCCTTTCTATGATCCAGGTGCGTGTCTCGGCGCCATCTGCGCCCCAGCGGTCAAGCAGAGCCGCGATGTCACTGATGCAGTATTCCCTTTCCGAGCAGGCTCTCATTGCCCTCTGCAGCAGTTCCTCCCTCTGTTTCTTTTCAGCCATGTTTCTCAGCCTTGATAAATCTTTCCTTTTCCCTGATATCTTTCAAGACCCGGACCTCCCTGTAGGTTTCCGGTGACAGCAATGCAGCCGTCTCCCCTGCAAGATTTTCATTCACCTCGAGCCACAGGGTGCCTCCGGGCAGAAGGCGTGTTTCAGCCACCGCTGCTATGGCCCGGTAGTAAAGCAACGGATTGTCATCAGGCACAAACAGGGCCTCATGGGGCTCGTGATTTAGCACGTTGCCGTGCATTGCAGCCTTTTCCTGTCCGGTGACATATGGCGGATTGCTGACGATTATGTTGCTCGCCGGAACATGGCCTGGATCATCGTTGAGGATGTCAGCCTGAACAAGGGTCACTGCTGCACCTGTCCTGGTGATATTGCGTATGGCCACATTCAGTGCCGCATGGTACAGGTCCGTGGCCGTGATGTCAGCATCGGGGAATGCCAGCGACAGAGCAATTGCTATGCATCCTGAGCCGGTGCAGAGATCGGTGACGGTTCCGGCGAAGCCGCTGTTTTCACCGATGATCATCATGGTCATTTCCTCGGTCTCGGGTCTTGGTATAAGAACCCCCGGTGCCACCTCAATCCTGTGTCCGCAGAATTCCGTATGGCCCAGGATATATTGCAGCGGCTCGCCGGCTGCGGCGCGGGCCACGGCATTCTCTATACGGGCGGCGGCACCGGCCTCCGCGACACGCTCCCCGAAAGCCATTTGCGCCGCCCTGCCCATCCCGGTATACTCCTGAAGAATGGCTGACGCCAGCGCCGCGGCCTCCTCAGCAGGCCATCCCGCCTTAAGCAATTCAGTGATTCGGCGGCTGATTTCGCTTATTGTTTGTAACTTTCCGGCCATGATTCAAAGATAGGAAATTGATCTCATGACCCGACCTGATGACCTCATATGGATGAGACGCGCCCTGCAGCTTGCAGCAATGGCTGAGGGATGCACCTCACCCAACCCGATGGTGGGTGCGGTGGTGGTGCATGACAGCGTCATAATCGGAGAAGGTTATCATCTGAAAGCTGGCACCCCCCATGCAGAGGTGCATGCCATCAACGCCGTCAGCGATCGCAGCCTGCTGCCGTCCTCAACCATTTATGTAAGCCTCGAGCCATGCTCACACCAGGGACGCACTCCCCCATGCGCTGACCTGATAATCAGCAGCGGCATACGCCGGGTGGTCATCGGCACCCCTGACACCAATCCGCTGGTGGCAGGCAGAGGAATTGCCCGCCTGAGACAGGCAGGGATTGAGGTGATTACCGGAGTGGCGGAGGAGGAGTGCCGCCGCCTCAACAGACGCTTCTTTACATGGCATGAAAAAAAGAGACCATACGTGATACTCAAGTGGGCCCGCAGTGCAGACGGATTCATCGATCTGCGCAGGAAGGCCTCTGACGCAATCGGACCAAACTGGATCACGGGGATGGCAGAACGGGTTCTCGTCCACCGCTGGCGCGCTACGGAAGATGCTATTCTCGCTGGCGGAGGAACCATCCGCGCTGACAATCCATCGCTCACAGTCAGATACTGGAGCGGCCGGAGTCCGGTACGCATCATCGTCAGCCGCAGCGGCAACCTTGATCCTGACTCTTCAGTCTTTGACGGGTCAGCAGAAACAGTTCTCTTCACCTGCAACGGGCAGGCGCAGTTCCCTGATACCAGAACCGTCACACTGACGGGCGCTGAACCGTTCGTCAGCGAGGTGCTGGCAAACCTGTGGCAGGCAGGCATACAGTCACTCTTTGTTGAAGGCGGCGCCTTCATCATAAGCAGTTTCCTTGAGTCAGGGCAATGGGATGAAGCACGGCGTTTCACCGGTACCGCAAACTTCGTCGACGGGGTGCCTGATCCGTTCCCCGGATTCACTCCTGCGAAAACAGTGTTTTTTGACAAAAGTATTCTGGATTTTGCGTATCATTTTTGAGTGAATTCCGTATAACTGATGTTAATAACTGCTTTTATTTGTTAGTAAATAATAATTCGTATTTTTGAGACCCCAACCGGGAAAGGACCTAAAGTCATGAAGCGAGGATTCATAGTTCTTGTATTGTTGCTTGTTGTCACCTGCATGAATTTAGCAGGTCAGGCGGCCCGCAAGTACATCAGGGCCGGTGAGGAGTTCACCAGGAATGGCATGCTTGAGGATGCCATTGAGCAGTACTCGAAGGCTATCGACGAGGATCCCTCCTCCGCTGACGGTTATGTCAGACGGGCCAGGGTGCATGAAATGACCGGCAGTTACGGGCTTGCCTGCGATGATTACCGGAGAGCGAACAATTTTCTCCCCGATGATGCAGGCATTCTCCATAACCTGGGGCGCATGTGCAACATGCTTGGCGCCTCGGCAAAGGCAACTCCCGAAGAAAAAAACAAATTCTATTCGGAGGCGGTCTCTTACCTTCAGGCGGCCATAAGGAAAGAATTCCGAAACGGGAAACTCTATACCGAAAAGGTGGTATCCCTGATAGGGATGGAGCAATGGGACAGGGCTCTGGGTGCATCCGACACCGCAATACAGATGCGCGATGATGCAGTCAACTATTACCACCAGGGCATAATCTACCAGAAAAAGGGAGATGACAACACTGCCAGACGGCAGCTCGAAAAAGCAGTTACCAAAGACAAGTCATTCGCAGCCGCACGCCTCGAACTGGCCAGGGTGCTGGTCCGCCAGGGAGATGTAAACAGCGCCCTCGGACAGTGCAACATGGTGATTCAGCAGGATCAGAAGAATGTTGATGCATATCTTACCCGCGCCATGGTTTATGAGGCAAAACTTGACTATCCCTCTGCAATAAATGACGTCTCCACCGCCATACTTCTTGAACCGGCCGGACAGCAGCACTACGTAACCCGCGGCATATGCTACCAGAAATTCAACCAGCATCTTGCTGCCGTCAGTGACTTCACAAGGGCGCTGACAATTGACCAGTTCACCCCGGAGATCTACCTCATGCGCGCCCGCTCATACGAGGAGATCCATGACTTTGAAAAGGCCGCTGACGATTATACCAGGGTGGTGGCAATGAATGAGAACAGCTCCTCGGCAAAGAAACTGCTCACCGTGGCAAACGACCGGCTCTACGCCATCAACCGTGAAAACAACAGCCCGGAAATATGGCTCGAAACCCCGACCGTCACTCCCAAAAGCGAGATCGAGATAGGCCTTGACAAGAAAAGCATTATGGTAACCGGAAAGGTGACAGACAAAAGCCTCCTGGCCGGGTTCTCAATAAACAATATCCCCGTGAGGTACGAAGGTAAAGGGACTATTCCCTTTGCTGCAGAGGTGGAGATCCCATCTGATGAAACCCTTCGAATCGTTGCCCGTGATGTCTATGACAACGAAAAGGTACTGACCTACCGTATCAGGCGTACCGAGGTCGACCCTCCGGAGATCCAGATTCTCGCCCCTTACATCCTGGGCGAAAATGTGCTTGTTATTGACAGTATCGCATCAACGATTGACATCGAGGGCAGGGTGAAGGACCAGAACCTGATCAGGTCAGTGAAGATCGAAAACATCAGCGCCCAGTTCTCACAGGATAACCTTAATCCTGCCTTCATCGCCAAGGGAATCGATGTAAGGAACAATGACAAGGTTACCATACTGGTGGAGGACGTGTACGGCAACCGCACCATCATGGACTATGCGCTTGACCGTAACGGCACAACCATTTCCGCATCAAATCCCATGGGAAATACCCTGGTGGTCTTCATAGAGAACAGTGATTATCAGAACTTTGCTGCCCTCCAGGGGCCGCCCAAGGACGCCAGCCTCATTACCGGTGTGCTTGAGGATGATTACCAGGTGCTGCCCGTTAAACGCATCCGCAACCAGACCAAACAGGAGATGGAAAAGTTCTTCTCCATCGACCTGCGTGACGAGGTAAGGGCAAAACAGATCAAGTCACTGGTCATCTGGTTCGCCGGACACGGCAAGTTCATCAATGACGTGGGCTACTGGATCCCGGTTGACGCCCGTCGCGACGAGGAGTTTACCTACTTCAGCCTCAATACCCTGAGGGCGTCTATGGAAACATATATGAACTATCTGACACACGTGCTGGTGATTACTGACGCCTGCGAATCAGGCCCCAGCTTTTACCAGGCCATGAGGTCAGATGCCAGGCCACGCAACTGTGCCGACTGGAGAGCCACACAGTTCAAGTCGAGCCAGATCTTCTCATCAGCAGGTTACGAACTTGCGGTTGACGATTCACAGTTCACACGCACCTTTGCCAGCACCCTGCGCGGCAACCCGAACACATGCATCTCCATAGACGAGATTGTTCTTCACGTTACAAAAGCCGTTACCGGGAACAACCAGCAGAAGCCCAGGTTCGGCAAGATAACCGGCCTGAAGGATGAAGACGGGACATTCTTCTTTGTAAAGAAATAACCTGATGCGAGGGCGAGGCAGCAACTCCGGCAAATACTCAATTACCGTCCTGGCATTACTGCTTCTGTCTCAGCTTATACTTCCTCCCCGGCTATACAGCCAGACATTCTATTTTGAACAGTACGGCTCTAAGGAGGGGCTGAGCGCCTCCAAGGTTTATACAATCATTCAGGATGCCAACGAATTCATCTGGCTTGGCACCGGCAGCGGCGTCACCCGCTTTGACGGTCTGCGCTTCGAAAACTTCTCGACTTCTGACAGCCTTTCCCCAGGAGGTGTAAAAAGCATCTGCGAGGACAGTCGCGGCAGGCTCTGGCTGGGGCATATCGGAGGAGGTGTTTCAATAATAGAAGACAACATAATCAGAAGAGCATCATTTTCCCCATCCATCTTCATCGGAGTTGATTCTGCCCGTATAAGTGACCCGCTGAGGCCCATTAACAGCCTGACGGGAGATGTTACCGGAATCACGGAATATGACGGCTCCATATGGGTCTCAACCTCCCTTGGCGGAGCGCTGAGGCTTGACATGCCTGAACGTGGTGTCAGCCTGATGACCGGCCAGCAGTATGTCGGCCGCCAGGGACTCAGCAATGACGCTTTCGGCCTATATGCCGATCACCGCGAAAACCTCTACTGCATCACTGACATGGGCATCAAGAAGTATGACCATGCAAGTGACAGGTTCATTCCTTTCAACCCTGAAGGACTTACACGCTACTTCCTGACAACAACCATATTCGAGGACTCCCGCGGCAACATGTGGTTCGGCACCTTCAACGGCGGGCTTTACCGGCAGAACGGCGAGACGGGTGAGATGGGCTTCTTCGATACACGCAACGGCCTCTGGGGAAACTTCGTCTCATACATCCTTGAAGACTACCGCGGCAATATCTGGGTGGCCTCAATGGAAGACTGGGAGAGCAGGGGAGGAATAACGGTTTTTTCCCCCGAGGGAACAGTTGTCTACAACAGCACCAACGGCCTGCCGGCACTTCATATCCTCTGCATGATCGAGGACAAGGAAAAGAACATCCTGATAGCCGATCGCGATGCGGGCCTTTTCATCTACAAGGGCGACCACTTCGCCTCGTTCATGGCGCCGCAGTTCATGCCGTCAAATGACGTCTTTACCCTGGCCCAGGATCACACAGGCAGGTACTGGTTCGGCACCGGCAGGGGTCTTTCACTCTACAACCCCGCCCTGAAAGAGGAGGACCGTATCAAGCTCAGCGGATTTCCGCCGTCGCTCGAGGGGACACAGATAAGCATCATCAGGCCTGACAATGAGGGGCACGTATGGATCGCCACGGCAGGTGACGAAGTATACCGCTATGATATCTACGAGAAGAATTTCCGGTATGACCTTGACCTCAACGCCAGCCTCCGATCGCTGAGAATCGCTGCCATGACCACTGACCTGAGGGACAACCTCTGGATCGGCACTGACCGGGCCCTCATCATGTGGAATCCGCAACTCAAGCAGAGTACGACATACACACAGATCAACGGCCTGACGGGAAATAATATCACAGCCCTCTTCTGCGACAGCCGGGGCTTACTCTGGATTGGCACCGAGGAACGCAACGGCCTCACCAGGTTCAACCCCGGAAACAATACGTTCACCCCCCTGACCTTCAGGTCCGATGTGCATCCGACAGCCATCACCGAGACCCCTGACGGAATGATCTGGGTGGGGACAATTGACGGACTATACAGCCTGAGCAATGACACGGTGAAAAAGAAACTCACCGAGGCTGAAGGGCTGCTGATGAATTCAATCAACCTGCTTCAGCCTGACAGGTCCGGTAACCTGTTCATAGGCACCAACCTCGGGCTGAACAGGTATGACAGCAATACCGGCCGGATCTCATCATTCACCGAAAAGAGCGGATTCACCGGAATTGAGACAAGGCCCAATGCTTCATTCGCCGATGACATGGGTGATCTCTGGTTCGGCACTTCCAACGGGGCCATGAGGCTCTCTCCGTCCATGTTGCCTCCGGTGGTGACAGAACCGGCAACACACATATGGAGAACCCTGGTCAACTATGAGGTCTTCCCCATGCATGACGGCATAAGGCTCCTGCACACCCAGAACAGGATAATTTTTGACTTCCTGAGCATCTGCCTTGTTAATCCGGGCGCCGTGAGATACCAATTTATGCTTGAGGGCGCAGACAAGGATTGGATCACCACTGACCAGAACAGGGCAGCCTACTCGTCACTCAGCCCCGGGAAGTATACCTTCCTGGTTAGAGCCTCAAACAATTACGGTTACTGGAACGAGGTGCCGGCAAAACTGTCATTCTCCATCAGGGGGCCGGTATACATGACATCATGGTTCATCATACTCTGCATCACCGCCCTGGTGGCGGGAATTTATCTGTTTATAAGCCTCCGCGAGAGAACCCTCCGGCGGGAGAAGGAGCACCTGGAGCAGAAGGTTGAGGAGCGCACTGCCGAAGTGGTCAGCAAAAGCCTGGAGCTGGAGGAGAAGAACAGGGACACCACCGCCAGCATCAGGTATGCAGAGAGAATCCAGGCAGCCATGCTGCCCCCGGAAAATTTCTTCAATGATACCTTCGTGCTGTTCATGCCGAGAGACATTGTCAGCGGTGATTTCTACTGGATGCATGACAGCGGCTTCAAACAGTATATTGCTGCTGTCGACTGCACCGGCCACGGCGTTCCCGGCGCCTTTATGTCAATAATAGGCCACAACTCCCTCAACAAGATTGTCAGGGAGAGTGGCATAACAAAACCTTCTGACATCCTTGACCACCTCAACATCGAGGTGGTCCATGCCCTGCTGCAGCGCAGCGAAAAGGCCGTCAGAGACGGGATGGATATCTCGGTTATCTCATATGACATCCTCGAACATACCGTTGAGTATGCCGGGGCGTACCAGCCCCTGTATCATGTCCGTGACGGCAAGGTTACCATTTACAGGGGTGACCGCTTCCCGATAGGAATGATTGACGGCCAGGCCAGGAAGAGCTTTACCAACAACAGGGTGGACGTGAAGCCCGGCGATATGCTTTATATCTTCACTGACGGCTTTGCCGATCAGTTCGGCGGGGAGCATGAGAAAAAGTTCAAGACCATAAATATCAGGTCGCTGCTGGCTGAAATCCATATGCTTCCCGTTGAGGAACAGAAGCGCCGTCTCGAAAAAGCCATCAGGGAGTGGATGGGCGGACTGGCACAGGTGGATGATATCCTGTTTATAGGAACCCGGGTGCCTTAGATCGGGTCAGCCCTGCAGATACGTTCAATGACTCCGGTTCAGATCCTGGCAATCACCTTCGGGTCTGCATGCCACCCTGTGTAATTGACAATGGCCGGCACAACCTCTTCGGCAGTGGTGACTATCTGCCAGATATCCCTGTGTTCCAGCCTCATGAAGTGACCCCTGACCATGTGGTCAAAGAACTCGATGAGGTGGTCATAGAAGCCGTTGACATTAATGATTACAATAGGTTTATTGAACTGACCGAGCTGCTTCAGTGTGATCACCTCGGTGAGTTCTTCCAGTGTGCCCACGCCACCCGGAAGTGCCACGGCAGCATCGGACATGGCAAAGATGGTCTTCTTCCTCTCTGACATGTCAGGGGTGACGATCATATCACTTACACCGCTGTGACCCCATCCCTCATCCATCATGAAACCCGGGATGACACCGGTGACCGAACCGCCATGAGCCATCAGCGAATCGGCAAAGATCCCCATCAGTCCTATGCCGCCTCCGCCGAACACGGCATGTACCCGGTGCCCGGCAAATGCCACGCCTAGTTCTTCGGCAGCCTTCATGTAGGCAGCGTCAATACGGCTGCTGGAGGCTGCAAATACACATACCTTCATACTGTTATCAGAGCAGGGGAGTGAGTTTGGCCTCGAAGGCGGAGCGTGCAGCGGCGCCCACCTGCTTGTCAACCACCTCGCCGTTCTTGAAATAAAGCACCGTCGGGATATTTCTAATCATGAAGCGGCGGGCAACATCCGGTGAACTGTCAACGTCACACTTAACGACCAGCGCCTTCTCCCTGTAAGCCTCTGCTATCTGTTCAATGTACGGAGCTATCATTCTGCAGGGTCCGCACCATTCAGCCCAGAAATCAACAATAACCGGTTTGTCTGACTTCAATACAACTTCATCAAAATTGCTGTCGTTAACTTGTTGTGCCATAATGTTATATGTTTCTTTAATTGCTATTTCCAGTTCCAAAGATACCTAATTTACTTTAAACCCGAGTTCGGGATTATCTTCAAGCCATCCGATAAGTTCATCGGTGATACCTGCCTTTATGCTTCGCGAGAAGAGCGGGATTGTAATCCTTTCGTCATGGTCAATCAACAGGAATTTAAGGGATTTGTTCCCCGGGTTTTCCGAAATAACTGACTTCAGGTTTTTAATGAATTCGGGATTAACCAGTTCCGGTTTAAGTTTTATTGTAATTGAAGTTATCAGGTCTTCCCTGACGGCTGTCAGAAGGTGGATCTCCTTTATTTTGAATTCAAGTTCCTCGGGATTGAAATGTCTTCCCTGCACCCTTCCCTTTACAAGGAGCTGGTAGTCGTTCCTGAAATAGTTGCTGAAGGCGACATAATCCTTGTCGAACAGCAGGAAGGAGAATGAGTCCGTATAATCCTGGAGGGTGAATCCCCCGAAGGGTTTCCCGTTTCTGGTCACACCGCTGCGGGTGTCGCTGACGATTCCTGCAACGCAGACTTCACGGTTGGCGAACTCACTCAGGTTCTGGAGGTCTGCCAGGGTTGCATTGCAGAATGTGCTGATCTCCAGTCTGAAGTCGTCAAGAGGGTGTGATGAGAGGTAGATACCGATAACCTCCTTCTCCTTGTTCAGTCTTTCAAGCTTGGACCAGTCGGGGCATGGTGCCGGTTCGGGGCGCACCAGGTCAAATCCGCCGGTGTCGCCGAAGAGAGACTGCTGGGTGCTGTTCCTGATGTTCTTGACGTTATTGCCGAAGCGGATGAGGCTTTCGAGGAAGCTGGAGCCTTTGCCGTCAGCGGCGAAGTACTGGGCCCTGGTCATTCCCGGCAGCCCGTCGAGGGCGCCTGATACCACCATGGCTTCAAGCATTTTCTTGTTGACGGTATTCAGGTTCACCCTTTCTGCAAGATCATATATGTCTTTGTATGGACCGTTCTTTTCCCGTTCCTCGATCAGGTGAAGCACTGCATTCTCCCCCACTCCCTTGATGGCGCCAAGCCCGAACCTGATGTTGCCGTTACGGTTGACGGTAAACTGCAGGTAGCTCTCATTGACGTCGGGGCCAAGAACTTCTGTTCCCATGCGCCTGGTCTCCTCCATCATGACGGTGATCTTCTTTATGTCACTGATGTTTCGGCTCAGAACTGCCGCCATGAACTCTGCCGGGTAGTGTGCCTTGAGGTATCCCGTCTGGTAAGCTATCAGAGCATAACAGGTTGAATGTGACTTGTTAAAGGCATATTCGGCGAATGATTCCCAGTCTGACCATATTTTATTAATGGTGTTCTGGTCATAGCCATTCATGCGGCAGCCCTCAATGAACTGCTCCTTGAGCCTGTCCATGATGTCGCGCTTCTTCTTGCCCATCGCCTTGCGCAGAGAGTCGGCCTGGCCTTTGGAAAAACCTCCGAGTTCCTGTGAGAGAAGCATCACCTGCTCCTGGTAGACAGTGATGCCGTAGGTCTCCTTCAGGTACTTCTCCATGGCCGGCACCTCGTATGAGATCTTTTCCTTCCCGTGTTTGCGCCTGATGAACTGTGGTATGTAGTCCATAGGGCCCGGGCGGTAGAGAGCGTTCATGGCGATGAGGTCACCGAATTGGTTTGGTTTCAGCTCACGGAGATACCTCTTCATGCCCACGGATTCAAACTGGAATACGCCTGTTGTCTCGCCGTTGCTGAAGAGTTCATAGGTGATCCGGTCGTCGAGTTCCAGGGTCTGAAGGTCAATGGTGATGCCTTTTGACTTTTCTATATTGTCAACGGCATCCTTCATGATCGAAAGGGTTTTCAGACCCAGAAAGTCCATTTTCAGAAGTCCCACCGACTCAACGTGGTTGCCTTCGTACTGGGTAACATAAAGGTCTGTATCCTTTGCGGTGCAGATGGGTATGTGTTCTGACAGGCTGTCCTTTCCTATGATGATTCCGCAGGCGTGCACACCGGTCTGCCTGATGCTTCCCTCGAGCACTTCGGCATACTTCAGTGTCTGGGCCACCAGCGGCTCCTTTGATTCCTTCTCCTTCAGCAGTTCAGGCACCTCCTCGTATGCCGATGCCAGTGTTGTGCCTGGTCTGTCAGGCACCAGTTTCGTCAGCCTGATGGCTTCCGGCAGGGGCAGCTTCTGCACCCGGGCAACGTCCCTGATGGCCATCTTGGCGGCCATGGTGCCGAAGGTAATGATATGTGCCACCCGGTCATGACCGTACTTCTCAACCACGTACCTGAGAACCTTCTCACGGCCGTCTTCGTCGAAGTCGATGTCTATGTCAGGCATGGAAATACGGTCAGGATTGAGGAATCTCTCGAAGAGAAGATTGTATTTTACGGGGTCTATGTCGGTTATCCGGAGTGAATATGCAACCACGCTTCCGGCCGCAGAACCTCTCCCGGGACCGACCCATACACCCATCTCGCGGGCAGCCCTCAGGAAATCCTGCACTATCAGGAAGTAGCCGGGGAAGCCCATGTTTTTAATTACCGACAGTTCAAAGTCAATGCGTGCCTGTATATCGGGTGTGATGGTGTTCCACCGCTCAGCTGCCCCTTTCATTGTCAGGTGCCGGAGATACTCGTCCTTGTCGGCAAATTCCCCGGGGATTGTGAATTCCGGCATTATGGGCTCGCTGTTGAGCTTATAGTTTTCAACTCTGTCCGCGAGTTCCACCGTGTTGCTGACCGCTTCGGGGATATCGGCAAAGATTTCGAGCATCTCTTCTGCGCTCTTCAGGTATTCCTGTTTGGTGTAACGAAGTCTCTTCTGGTCGTCGATGTCCTTGCCGGTATTCAGGCAGATGAGGCGGTCATGGGCTTCGGCATCGTCCTTCATGATAAAGTGGACGTCATTCGAGGCGATGATTTTGATGTTGTGTTTTGCAGCCAGCTCACGGTAAGCGGCTATCACCCTTTGCTGCTGGGGGAAGACGGTGACGTCTGATGTCGGATCAGTTGTTTCATGGCGCTGTATCTCCAGAAAGTAATCATCGCCGAAAATCTCCCTGTAGGAAAGGATGGATTCCTCCGCTGCGCGTATGTTCCCGGTCAGTATCTCCTGGGCCGCTTCACCTGCTATGCAGGCGGATGAAGCTATAAGTCCCTCACGGTGTTTGCGGAGAAGCTCCTTGTCAATGCGGGGCTTGTAATAGAAGCCTCTTATCCACGCTTCGGAGACCAGCCTGACAAGGTTACGGTAGCCGGTTTTGTTTTTTGCCAGTAATATAAGGTGGTCACCGGAGCGGTCCTCTACCGATGTCTTGTCTTCAAGGCTTGTCCGGGCCACATAGATCTCGCATCCTATAATGGGCTTTATTGATGCAGCGGTAGCGGCGTCATGGAACTCTTTCACGCCGAACATATTTCCGTGGTCAGTGATGGCAAGAGCCGTCATTCCCAGTTCCTTAGCCCTGCGGACCAGAGTTTTTACGGCTGATGCCCCGTCAAGAATGGAATATTGTGTATGTACGTGTAAATGAACAAATAAAGACATAAAAACTGATTGTTACCTGATTTTTCCTCGCCTGCTGACAAATTTAAGGAAAATGAGAATGGTTTTTGACAATTTTGTGATATGGAATTTTTTTTTCTATTACCTTCACGCACTTATTAGGAAACTACAAGTCATCATTTAATTATTTATTAACTAATCTAGAAGTTATGAAAAGATTGCTTTCAGTATTTTTCTTGCTTTGTGGATTTCTATTGACTTCTGCTGGACAGCAGAAGACAGTTACCGGAACGGTTACTGCTTCCGAGGACAACCTCGGGATACCAGGTGTGACCGTTCAGGTTAAGGGAACCACGTTGGGAGTAGTAACCGACAATGACGGTAAATACTCCATTCAGGCATCAGAGGGACAGATCCTTGTTTACCGGTTTACGGGCCAGAAGACACAGGAGATCACGGTTGGTGCCGGTAATATTTATGACATTGTCATGTTGCCTGATCTTCTGAACCTCGAAGAGGTGATAGTGGTGGCATATGGCGTACAGAAACGCGAGGCCAGCACGGGCTCGGTCGGTGAGGTTAAAAGTTCGGAAATCAAGAACATTCCGGAAACAAGTATTGAGAAAATGCTTACCGGAAAGGTTGCCGGTGTTCAGGTAACCTCCACATCAGGTCAGCCTGGCGCTTCCTCAGAGATTCGTATCCGTGGTATCAGCTCGATCAATGCAGGCACTGATCCCCTCTATGTAATAGACGGTATCCCGGTGATGTCAGGTAACCAGAGTTACTTCACCAACACCGGTAACGCACTTGCATCACTTAACCCGAATGACGTTGAGTCGATGACGATCCTTAAGGACGCCGCTGCTTCAAGCATCTACGGTTCAAGGGCAGCAAACGGGGTCATACTTATCACCACCAAATCAGGTAAATCCGGTGCGACGAAGATTAACTTCCGCGCCTCTTACGGGATGGAACAGCTGGCAAATGATAATGGTTATCGTCCCATGACTGCAGAGGAATACCTTACATATCAGAGACTTGCTGTTACAAATGCCGGCGGTAATCCGGATGATCCTACCAAGCCAGCCTTTTATTTCCCCTTGTCATTGCTTAATGGCCCGATAACGGACTGGAAAAAGGAGCTTACCAGGACCGGCAACATTTACTCTGCAGAGATAAGCGCAGAGGGAGGATCAGAAAAAACATCCAACTTCTTCTCCCTCGTTTATGATGATCACCAGGGTATAGTTTACGGATCTGATTACAAGAAGTATGCAGTGCGTTCCAACATTGACCATAAGATCAGCAATAAACTGAAGCTGGGGACACGCATAAACGGAGCATACTCCAAGTCAAATGACATCGCAATGCAGAGCCTGTATTATGTAAACCCCCTGTTTGCAATGATGAGCATCAAGCCTTTTACCCCTCTTTATAATGAAGATGGCTCGTACAATCTTAACATCCCTGAGAATAGCTATGCCAACCCAAGGGCTACGGCTGAATATGATCCGCAGTGGGAGAAACAGTACAAGCTAAACGGCAATGCATACCTTGAATATAACATTATCAAGGGGCTCACGGCAAAAACCACAAATGGCATAGAGCTGACCGACGGTGAAGGCATGAGACTCTGGACCCCGGAGGCCAATTACGGTTATGAAACCGGAATTCTGCAGGTCTCCAGAACCAAGTACCTTTTGCTGACAACTTCCAATACGCTTAATTTCAATAAGGAATTCAGTCAGCACTCTCTTTCACTGGTTGCAGGTCAGGAGGCTTCAAGATTTGACTACAACGAATATTACATCTATTCTCCCGGGGTTGATCGCAACATACCATTCCCCAATACTGCTACCGCTGAGGATGACGACGCTGACTATTATGAATCAGCCTATTCAATCCTCTCGTTCTTTGGCGTTGCAAACTACAATTTCAACAGCAAGTATTATCTGCAGGCAAGCCTCAGGACAGACGGTTCATCTCGGTTCGGCGAGAAGAACAAATGGGGTACCTTCTGGTCAGTGGGCGCTTCCTGGAACATCCATAATGAAAGTTTCATGGAAAACGTTGATTTTATCAATATGCTGAAGCTCCGTGGCAGCTACGGCATCAGCGGTAACTTCAATATCGGGAACTATGACCAGTATGGTCTTTACACACCTGCTGAATACAACGGCTCATCGGTGATGATTCCTGATCAGCCGGCCAATCCTGAACTGGGATGGGAAAACAACAGTGAATACAATGCCGGTTTCGATTTTGCATTATTCGACAGAATTACCGGTTCGTTCGATGTCTACTCAAGGAAGACAACTGACATGCTACTTGACTACCCGTTGTCATACACATCAGGCTTCTCATCAATCAAGTCAAATATCGGCTCAATCAAGAACGCAGGATTTGAGTTTCTGATTGACGGCTCAATTATCGCCGGTAACGATTTCGACTGGAGCGCCGGCTTCAATATTTCCCATAACAAAAGTGAAATACTTGATCTCGGGAAAGATGAGCAGTTTGTGCCGACAGCAAACACACGCCTGTTACATAAGGTGGGAGAACGTCTGTACAGTTTCTATCTGTATGACTATGCAGGCGTTAACCCTGCCAATGGTGACGCCATGTGGTACAATGAAGACGGTGAGCTGACCAACATGTATTCAGAAGCCAGAAGAATCATTGCCGGCTCTCCTGAACCCAAGCTGACAGGAGGATTCAATACATCAGTATCCTACAAGGGCCTGACCCTGGATGCCAACTTTGAATACAAATATGGCAACCTCATCATGCTGACCGAAAACAGGTATGCCAATTCCGATGGTTTCAGCTGGCCAAACAACTATGCCAATACTCAGCTTGACTACTGGACAACACCGGGTCAGATTGCACGCAACCCCAAACCGGTGGCAAATAACGTATCAGCATCAAGCAGTTCTCTCAGCACACGCTGGTTATATGACGGATCCTACCTGAGGGTTAAGAATCTTACCCTTTCCTATTCTCTGCCCAGGGCAGTCACCTCGAAGCTGAAAATGCAAAACCTCAGGGTTTATGCATCTGCTGTAAACCTTTACACTTTCCATAAGGTCGATTTCTGGGATCCTGAAAGAGGGGTTGAAGGCAGTGGCGCCGGTATCTATCCCCAGACAAAGAAGATCATAGGTGGGATTGAGGTATCATTTTAATCAATAAAACGATGATGCTATGAAAACAAGACGATTAATATTATTCCTGGTAGCCATTGCAGTCCTTTTCACAACTGCATGTGAGGATTTCCTTTTGAAGGAGCCCCGGTTATCGCAATCAAATGAACTGACACTATCTTCCTATGACGGGCTGAACTCAGCCACAGGTGGCGCTTATACAAATTTGTGCGCTACTGGCTGGTATGGTGCCGGACTGGTAATCACCGCCGATATGAAAGGTGGAAATGCAAAAAGAGGCTCTGTTGTATCAGGCCGCTATGTAGACGAGTATCTCTGGAACAACAGACCGGGTGCAACATCAGGACTCTGGTCAGTGGCGTACTCAACCATCGCCAAGGTAAACAACGTCCTGGAGGTTATCGATGGTGGCTTTGAACAGGTGGGAGTCGAACAGGCTCAGCTCGACCTGCTGAAGGGAGAATGCCTGTTCCTGAGGGGACTGTCATATTTCGACCTGGCTCGCATGTACTGCCTGCCTTATTCAGCAGGAACAGACAACCTGGGCGTACCTGTGGTGCTTGTCACCGAGAATGGCTATCCTGCCCGCAACACTGTAGGCGAAACCTATGACAGGGTAGTTACAGACCTTGAAGATGCCATCGCACTTCTTCCTGTTGCCAACCCGAGAGGCGATGATGGCGCTTACGCAACCAAGGTGGCCGCACAGGCACTCCTTGCAAAAGTCAGCCTCTATATGGAGAACTGGCAGGATGCTGCCACATATGCTTCCGCCGTTATCGGGAGCACCGGCCTTGAACTCTTCAGCCCCGAAGATTATACCACATATGATAATGATGGGTACTGGGGCAGTGGCGGCCCGGGTAAGGAGATCATCTTCCAGGTTGACGGTTCAGAACCCAACACTTATCATGGTTACTGGGAAGCTATGAGCTATATGATGAACCCGGAAGGTTACGGAGACTGTGCAGCATCAATGGACCTGATCAACCTCTATACAGAAGATGATGTCCGCGCTGACCTGTTCCTCGAACCTGAAGATTATCCCGGTGAATTCTGGAGCCTTAAGTACCCCGGTCGCCTTGGCGCTATCAGGGAATACAATACTCCTGTTCTGAGACTAGCCGAGATGTATCTCATTCGTGCCGAGGCTCTTCTTGAAGGCGCATCAGTCTCTGGTGAAACAGCCCTCAACGATTATAATGCCATCCGCACAAACCGGGGTCTCGCAGCTGCCACTTCCGTGTCACTCAATGACATCTACGCTGAAAGGAGAAGAGAACTCTGCTTCGAAGGCAACGAACTCTTTGACCTTGCTCGCACCCAGCGCTCTCTTTCAAGAACCGATTTTACCGGTCTTGTAAACAAGGATGTAGCCTTTGCACCCGGTGGCTCAGCTTTAGTTAACTATATGTGGGCTATGCCAATCCCGCAGTCAGAGGTTGACGCCAATGTCAACTGCGAACAGAATCCGGGCTATTAATCCAAAACTCGAATACGATGAAAAAGAAAATATCCAACTTGTTCATACTCGCAGCTGCCATTTTCATGATGACCTCATGCGACGATAAGTATCCGGTGATGTTCGATGAATCAAACATCATTGTCGGAATGAGTACGGCTGCTGTTTCAGTCAATGAAAACAGCCCCGGTTCATTCACAGTTTATCTTGGTGGTGTTTCCGAAACACAGGCTACCGACGTTACCCTTACAGTATCTGTTGTCGACATTGCAAGCCCTGCAGTGGAAGGTCAGGACTACACCCTGTCTACCAAGAATGTGAATGTTCCTGTCGGAGTAACAGCTGTGACCGTCACACCGGTCGATAACGATGTGTATACCGGCAATAAGCAGTTCATGGTGTCAATTGCAAGTAACAGCAAGAACTACCCGATGGCCGTTCAGCAATCAACGCTGGTAACCATAGTTGACGACGAGCATCCTCTTAAAAACTGGATAGGCACTTATACCGTGGAAGCTGTAAGTTATGGCAGTCCGGGTTCCTGGGATGAAACCTGGAATGTCACAACAACGGCTGTTGCTTCTGATCCGACCCAGCTTTCGATTACGGGCATAAGCGGCGCTGGGTCAGGCCCTGTCATTGCAACATTTAATACGACAGATATGACCATTGAACTGGAATCAGTACAGAACCTTGGACTTGCCTATGGTACTGACAACGGGAATGTTGCGATATACTATGCTACTGATGAGGTGCTGGCACTGGCCGGTGATGCACTGACAACCGCAATTATTGCTAACGCAGGTAAACAAAAGATAGTAGGAACAATTGAAGCTGACGGAACTATCAAAATTGACAGGTTCGCCCTGATACTTACCGAATATGCATGGTGCTGGGATGCGTTTAACACGACCTGGACGAAGAACTAAGTTAATTTTACACTATCAAAATGGAGGCTTTCCCGAAAATGGATTGCCTCCATTTTTTTCTGCCAGCCATAATTTGAATATATTTGACACCTTATTGCCTGGTAATGGGTAGGAAGCTGATTAATATTGTCATTCTAAATTGTCTAGCAATTGGGATGATTGCACAGCCGGTGGACAATGGTCATGTTTCCAGGGTCGCCTCTGCGTTTGTGGGGGGGTATCTTGGAAATACCCACATGAAGGTTTCGGAAATACAAAACCTCAATCCGGGAGATGACCCGCTGATGTGTGTGGTTTCACTTCTCCCTGAAGGCTGGTTGCTGATGTCACGTGACTTTTCCTCCATGCCTGTCCTGGCTTATTCAATGACCGGCAGTTTTGTTATCCCGGAAGCTGACAGTACTGACAACCGGTTTCTTTTCCTGTCAGGTTATGCAGATCAGCTGAAACATGTGCCGATGTTAAAGAGCGATGCGCCGGATCCCCGCTGGAACCCTGCATACTACTACAAGGAGTCAGGGCAGCAGAAGGGTGTGAGCGTGACTGTATCTCCGCTCATCAAAGTGACCTGGAATCAGAACAGCACCTGGAACAGGTTCTGCCCGGCAGACAGTGAGGGCCCGGGAGGTCGTGTCTATGTCGGATGTGTTGCCGTAAGCATGGCACAGGCGATGAGCGTCTTCGGTTTCCCCGTGACCGGGACAGGCGTCTCGCAGTATTACCATTCAAAGTATGGAACAATATCACAGGATTTCAGTACTGCCACTTACAAATGGGATGAGATGAGCAGTACACTTCCTGATGACAACAACTCCCTGCTCCTGTATCACTGCGCGGTTGCTGTCAACATGGACTTCAGCCCTGATGGATCTGGCACCCTCACTTCAGCGGCAGCCTCCACTGCTCTTAAACAATACTATTTTTACTCTCAGCGGATGACCTTCATCAAAAGGGAATTCTTCAGCACAGACAGATGGAAAAGAATGATCGACAGCAGTCTTGCCGCAGGCTGTCCGGTGATCTATTCGGGTTTTCCGGCTACGGGTTCTGTGGGTCATGCATTCAACATTGACGGAGTTCACAACAGCAACTATTACCACCTGAACTGGGGCTGGAGCGGAGTGAATAACGGGTACTTCACCATTGACAATCTCAAACCCGGAGGCTCTGACTTCACCAAGGGACATACCGCCATAATCGGAATCCGGCCATACTATTACCCCACCGACGTGGCCCTCTCTGACACCGTGGTGCTGATAAGCAATCCGCCCGGAACGGCAGTAGGCAAATTCACCGTGGTTGATGAAGCCACTGATAACACCTATGACATTATCCTCGAATGCGACTCAACCCTGGCCGGGACGGAATGGGTACCTGATTATTATCTCGACGGGGACTCGCTGAGAATGTCGCGTTCCTTCCAGGTCAGCGACGGTCCGACAGACACCATAACTTTCATAGTGAGTGACACATACGGACACAAGATCAGGGCTGCAAGGCTCCTTCGGCTTACAGCTTCACTTGCTGCCGGCGACGGCGGGCAGGAGGATGCTTTCATGGTCTGGCCCGTGCCCTTCACTGACCGCTTTATGATTGAACTTCCTCCTGAATCAGACAGGATTTCGATAATAAATATCAACGGCGCCGGACTGGCCAGAATGGTTCCGGATTCTGACATAATAACAATTTCCGGCATCGGCTGGCCCGCAGGAATCTATATTGTCACTGTCACAACATCCCGGGGAAAACTGCATTCAAAAACCATTGTCAGACAGTGAGGGATAATTTTAATGAGCAGAACTGTCGGCAGGTAAAAAATTTACTTGTATATTTGCACCCTCGTTTAAAAAGAGTAACAACAAATTAATTCTTTAAATGTCAGTAAAAATCAGATTAGCTAGGAAGGGCCGCAAGAAGCAGGCCTA